>Ga0310331_10013_pt1 | contig 29253 bp, 29 predicted proteins | sample LakMicMDCLOrngC5_FD_195545 | JGI IMG/M metagenome (GOLD analysis project Ga0310331, IMG submission 195545) | Enriched freshwater cyanobacterial communities from Lake Michigan, Michigan, United States - MI23.DCL.Orng.C5 (v2) (version 2) | ecosystem: Environmental > Aquatic > Freshwater > Lake...
TAATTTAATGGAATAGTGTTCCGAAGTCAAGTTTCGCAATCCTTCTCTGGCCACCAGGATGCGTCAAAGCATTGTTTTGCTTATGAAATTGGCGCTTGGCGTGCGAGCGGGGCGGCATGAGACGGCTCAGGCGATTCCTCCACCCCATGCTTGGGACTGCAATTTAATGGTAAAATTCAATAAATAAAGTTCATTCAAAATGCAGGGCAACTCAACAAATATAAATCTTGCTTATGGAACTGACTTCTTCGAATTGAATACGAAGCTGCCAGGTTTGGAATTCGAAGTTTTTCTGCCTGATTCTCCGGCGGCTCTTCCGGACGCTAAAGTAAACTTTAATGCCGCCATTGAGAATCCTTTAAACTCGCCTTCGTTTCTATCGGTTGCAAGAGATGCATTAAGTGCTTCACTCGCTGAGGGTCGTAAGCCAAAGGTTGTAATTGCGGTGGCCGACCATACCCGCCCTGTCCCGGATAGATTGTTGGTCCCATGGTTGGCTGAACACCTTGACCTGCCTGACGATTGCATTACTATTCTTATTGGTACAGGTACTCATCGAGGGTCTACGCTTGATGAAATCGACCGAATGTTTGGAAGCGCCGCTAGTAGGTTTAATATTGTCAATCATGACTGTCAATCTCAGGAAGATCTTGTTTTTGTTGGAAAGTCTTCGTGTGGAGGTGAATGTTGGCTCAATCGACATTGGGTGGAGGCAGACTTCCGCATTGCCACCGGTTTCATTGAGCCACATTTCTATGCTGGATTTTCGGGTGGATCTAAAGCATTGATACCAGGGATTGCTGGACTGCAAACAGTTCGGCATTTCCATAGGGCCTCCCTGATTGATAGCCCTGAGGTCACTTGGGCTAAGATTGAGGGCAACCCCCTGCAGGCGCTTACCAGGGAAATGGCCGCCCTGTGCCCTCCACATTTCGTCGTCAATGTAACTCTAAATCGTGATAAGGATATAACAGGTATTTTTGCAGGTGAGCTTATCGCTGTGCACAATGCTGGCTCTAAGGTTTCTTTGGAGGAGGCAACTGTCCAGGTGTCTCGTCGGTATCCAGTTGTAATCACAACCAACTCTGGATATCCTCTTGATCAAAATTTTTATCAAACAGTAAAGGGTATTTCGGCTGCATCTCGGCTGGTTGAGAAGGGAGGTGTCATTCTAGTTCTTAGTAAATGTAATAATGGTTTGCCATCGGAAGGGGAATTCGCGAGTATTCTTTCGGATTCTCGAGATAATGATGGGCTTTACCAATTTATTCTGGAAACAAAAGTTACTAAGCACGACCAATGGCAGGTCCAGACACTCCTTCAGTGCTTGGCCAAGGCGAGGATCGTTATGTATTCGAGTCTTTCTCCTGGCGACAGGTTAATCACGAGGACCGATCATACTGATGATCCCATTGCTACTCTCCTTGAGATTCTGGCTGGGAGTTCTGTTGGTATCCTCCCAGTGGCGGTACTTCCTCTCGGTCCTCTCACAATCCCTGTGGTTGCAAAATGATGGTATTAAGTATGTGTAATGTGTGACGCCCTTGCTTTCACTTGTGGGGTATTCCAAGGACTGGCTGCCCGAGCCCGGGAGTTATCTAATATGCGCGCGCTCTCGAAATTTATTGGGCTCGGTTCTTGATGTGTAAATTTCTTGGATTGGCGTTGTCGCAAAATTGCTCTGTTAATTATCTCCTTGGGGAATTTCGCTATTTGTTCTGCTGATAACTCCTGAATTCACTCCTCCGGCTGATTCTGTAAATTCTCTCCACCGGAACGCTTTCGCCTTTCCAAGATCGGATCCTGCGCCCGCGCCATGCTGTTTTCCCTGCTCGAAGCCCTGCCTTCCCCTTTGGAGCAGGCCCTCATCCATCTGCGGGCCCAGGTGGTTCAGCTGGATGCGGTGGTGGTGGCCTATTCCGGCGGCGTCGACAGTGCCCTGGTGGCCGCGATTGCCTGCGAACAACTCGGGCCTCGGGCCCAGGCGATTACGGGGGTGTCACCAGCTCTGGCGCCCCACCTGCGTCAGGAGGCCCACCAGCAGGCGGCCTGGCTCGGCATCAGCCACCTGGAAATCATGACCGCGGAGCTGGATGATCCCGGCTACGCCAATAACCCCGATGGCCGCTGTTACGCCTGCAAGCAGGAATTGCATCGCTTGCTGGCGCCGATTGCCGCTGCGGCTGGTGGGGCCCAGGTGATTGATGGGGTCAACCGTGACGACCTCGGCGACTATCGCCCCGGGATTCGGGCGGCCCGCGAGCATGGGGTGATATCCCCCTTGGCCGAGGCCGGCCTCGATAAGGCCGGGGTGCGCCAGCTCTCCAAGGCCCTCGGTTTGCCCTGGTGGGACAAGCCCGCCCAGCCCTGCCTGGCTTCGCGCTTCCCCTATGGCGAGCCGATCACGGCCCAGCGGCTGGAACGGGTGGCAGCGGCGGAGGCCTGGTTGTTGGCCCAGGGCTGGCCCCGGGTGCGGGTGCGCAGCCAGGGGGAAACGGCACGGATTGAGTTGCCGGCCGACCAGTTGCCCGGGGCGTTGCTGCAGTGGGCCGATACCCCCCAGCGGGAGGCCCTGGTTCAGGCCTTCCGCGGCCTGGGTTTTTCTGCTGTTGGCCTGGATTTGGAGGGCTTAATCAGCGGCAAGCTCAATCGCGACCTTCCCCAGAAGGCTCTTGCTTAGCCAATCGCTGGGCCCTAGGCGGTGCGGAGCTTTTCAATCAGCGCGGCCTTGGCCAGTCGGCTGACGCCCCTAAGCCCCTTGCTTTTGGCGAGTGCCTGGAGTTTTACCAGGGTCATGGTCTCGAGGTTGGGGATCGGGTTTGGGCTGGCGCTGGGATTTGGGCTCGGGGTTGGCCACAAGCGGATGGCGCCAACCACGAGTCCGCCGAATAGCAGGGTGGCGACAACGAAGGCAAGCATCTCCATCGGGGTGTGAAGGCTGGAGCCATTACACCGGGTTTGGCTAGGTCTGGCACCACCTGTTGCAAGCCCTGCCTACAGGCTGGGATCGCGCTGCACGTCGGCGATGGCCGAGGGCGTTTCCCGCCGGAAACTGGTGAGCTTGTGGTTGCCGGCAGAGAGTTCTTCAGCAAGCACCTGGCACGCCATCTCCGGCATGGTGTGGTCACCACAGGTGAACACATCCACCGCGGCATAGCCCGATTCAGGCCAGGTGTGGATCGAGATATGGGATTCGGCCAATAGGGCCAATCCCGTCACACCCTGGGGCTCGAAGCGGTGGGTGATCAGATTGAGCAGGGTGGCGCCAGCCCTTTTGGCTGCTGAGGTGATGGCGGTCCTGAGGAAGGCTTCGTCGTCGAGCTTGGCGGGATCGCAGTTGTAGAGCTCGAGAATGCAGTGCTTACCAACGGTGTCACTGACTGGAAACGTGTCACTGACAGGGAAGTTGTCACTGACGGGAAAGATTGCTGGAACGGCCCATCCTGGGTTGGGGTGCAGGGAAGAGAGGAGTTGGTTCATCAAGAACGCGGTAGAGAATCTTCAAAGATACGCCCAAATGCAACCCAACCCCTTGGCGTTCACAGTTCTCGTACTCAATTCCGGTAGCGCCAGCCTCAAGGCCGCGCTGATCGGAGCCTCTGGTGAACGGCTCTGGCACGGCCAACGCAGCTGGGATCCTTCCTCTGGGGCCAGCCAGGCCGATGGCCTGCGCCCCTGGCTGGAGGAGGGGCTCGGCCCCAGGGCCGACCAACTGGAGCTAGTGGTGCATCGGATTGTGCATGGAGGCGAGCGGTTCACCACGCCAACCCGCCTCGATCCCAGCACCATCGCAGCGCTGGAAGCCATCACTCCCCTGGCCCCGTTGCACAACGGGCCGGCCCTGGCCCTGGTGCACGCCATGGGGAGCTGGCTGAAACCAGACGTCCAGCAGTGGGCCTGCTTCGACACCGCCTTTCACCACACCCTGCCCCTGGAGGCCCGCACCTATGCCCTGCCAGCGAGCTGGCGGGACCAGGGCCTGCGGCGCTTCGGCTTCCATGGCCTCAGCCACCAGCACATTGCCGAGGTGGTGCGGGTGCCGCGCTTGATCAGCTGCCACCTGGGCGGTGGTGCGTCCCTCTGTGCGATCCGCGATGGCCACAGCATCGCCACCACCATGGGCTACACGCCGCTGGAGGGGTTGGTGATGGCCACCCGCAGTGGCTCGGTGGATCCCGGGATCCTGCTGCACCAGCTGCGCCAGGGCCTGAGCGCCGACCAACTCGAGCAGGCCCTCAGCCAGCAGAGCGGTTTGCTCGGCCTCTCCACCATCAGCGGCGACATGCACCAACTGCGCGCCATCGCCACCGGTAGACAATCCATGGACAAGCCAGACACAGCTACGCAAGCCAAAAACCAGGAAGACGCCGGGCTTGCGATCGCCGTGTTTCGCCACCAACTCGTCGCCGGGATTGGGGCGATGGCGGCCTGCCTTGGGGGTGTGGATGCCATCGCCCTCACCGGCGGGATCGGTCAAAACGACCAGGCCCTGGCAGGAGAACTCAGCCAAGCCCTGGCTTGGCTGCAGCCATTTGAGCTGCACCAAATCCCGACCGATGAGGCGGGCCTCATGGCCCGCCCATGCCAGCAAGCCGCTAGCCCTGCTCCCAGTTAGCCCTTCACACCAGGAACAAAGCGCCGCTCATGCAGGGCACCCGTGAGCATCCGGTTCCAGTAGAGATTGGGCAATACTTTGCGCTTCACAAACCACATGCTCCAGCGTTCCTTGGTGGGATCCAAGGGGAACGAGGGCGTGGGTTCTTGCTTGTAGTTGAACTCAGCCATGATCGTCTTGCCGTAGCCCGTGATCAGGGGGCAGCAGCTGTAACCGTCGTAGGCAGCATCCAGCGGCCCGCCATCCAATAGGGCCAGCAGGTTGGCGGTCACCACGGGGGCCTGGCCCCGCACCGCCGCTGCGGTTTTGGAGTTGGGCATGCCGCTCACATCGCCCAGGGAGAAGACGTTGGCAAAGCGCACGTGCTGGAGGCTGTTTTGATCCACCTCCACAAAGCCATTGGCTGCCGCCAGGGAGCTTTGGGCCACCACATCGGGAGCCGCCATCGGTGGGGTGACATGCAACATCCCGTAGGTGATCACCTCCTCACGGCACCTCTCACCCTCCGTTACCCGAAAGATCGCCTCCTTGGTGTCTGGACGCACCTCGGTGAGCACGTGGTTGTAGCGGGCATCGATGCCCTTGCGCGCCACCACCTCCCGCAGGGGGGCCGCATAGGTGGGAACCCCAAAGATGCCGGGGGTGGCCGTGGCGTAGATCACCTTGGCGCCAAGCCGCTTGCGTTTAAAAACGTCGTCGGCGAGGTAGGCGATCTTCTGGGGCGCACCAGGGCACTTGATGGGCATCGGCGCGCAGGTAAAAACAGCATTGGCACTGCCACTACCAGCGCCCTTACTGCCTTGAAAGGCCTGAATCACCTCCCACGTGTAGGCGGCATGGTCGCGGGAATAGTTGCTGCACACACCGCCCGAGCCCAGGGCTTCTGGCAGGCCTTTGATCTGGTCCCAACAGAGCTTCATGCCCGTGGCCACCACCAACACCCCATAGCTGTGGGTGGCCCCCGTGCTGGTGGTGAGCTGGTTGGCCTCCGGCTGGAAGCTGGCCACGGCGTCCCGGATCCAGGTCACACCGGAGGGGATCAGATCGCGTTCGGCCCGGCGCGTCTCATCGAGGCTGAACACCCCAGCTCCCACCAGGGTCCAACCGGGTTGGTAGTAGTGATCGGCTGAAGGTTCGAGGATCGCCACCTCCAGCTGGGGGCGTGCTCGCTTCAACTGGGCGGCCGCCGTGATGCCGGCAGCTCCACCGCCAACGATCAGAACCTGATGGTGCGCCATGCCAAACCCTCAGCCTTACAGGCCGAATCCAAGTGGACCCATTGTGAAGGCTGGGGCAATGATTCAAGCTGCAACAGGCTGCTCAATCTCGCGCTTGAGCAAGGTGTAGAGATAATCGGGGGCCTTGTAGCGGGTCGGCAGGCACTTGTTGAGCAGGGCGAGACGCTCCCAAGCCACCGTGCGCTGAATCGCATCGAGGCCTTTCTTCTCCTTAATCAGCATCCGGAGGGCCTTGCAGCAGGTGGGGTACCCGGCCTCAAGTTCACCAATGGTGGGCTTGCTGGCGGACTTCGGGGCTGCTGACATGCAAGCTGGAACAACGCGAGGGCCATTCTCGCGATTCTTGGCCCCATCCCGTTCCGGGCTCCACCAGCTGGCAGGCTGGACCCCGAGCACCGCGAGACCCGCCGAGCCATGCAACAGGCCTCGTTGACGATCCGCAAACCCGACGACTGGCATGTGCACCTGCGCGATGGCGCCATGCTCGAAGCCGTGGCACTGAGCACGGCCAAAACCTTTGGCCGCGCCATCGTGATGCCAAACCTGAGCCCGCCGGTGACCACCGTGGCCGCCGCCGAGGCCTATCGGCAGCGGATCCTCCAGGCCCTGCCCCCGGAGCCAGGCTTTACGCCCCTGATCACGGCCTACCTCACCGATGCCAGTGATCCGGCCGAACTCGAGCGGGGCTTCAAAGCGGGGGTGTTGACGGCTTGCAAGCTCTACCCAGCCAACGCCACCACCAATTCGGCCGCTGGGGTGACGGCCATCGACGGGATCGCCCCAGTCTTTGAAACCCTGGAGCGCATCGGCATGCCCCTGCTGATCCACGGGGAAGTGACCGATCCGGCGATCGACATCTTTGATCGCGAAGCCGTATTCATCGAGCGGCACCTGGAACCGCTTTTGAAACGGCATCCAGGGCTGAAGGTGGTGTTCGAGCACATCACGACAGCCGAGGCCGCCGATTTCGTGGCCAGCGGCCCAGCCACCCTGGCCGCCACGATCACGCCCCACCACCTGCACATCAACCGCAACGCCCTGTTCCAAGGGGGCCTGCGGCCCGACATGTACTGCCTGCCGGTGGCCAAGCGGGAGCTGCACCGCATTGCCCTGAGGGCTGCCGCGACCTCTGGGAACCCGAAATTCTTCCTGGGCACCGATTCAGCGCCCCATGCCCGCGGCGCCAAGGAATCGGCCTGCGGCTGCGCCGGCATCTTCTGCGCACCCCATGCGCTCGAGAGCTACGCCACGGCCTTTGAGCAGGAGAACGCCCTCGACAAGCTCGAGGGCTTCGCCTCGGAGTTTGGCCCGCGGTTCTACGGACTCCCCCTCAACGAAGGCTCGATCACCCTGGTGCGGGAGCCCCAGAGCGTGCCCGAGCGCCTCCAGCTAACGGATAGCTCAGGTGGGCCCGTTGAATTGGTGCCATTCCACGCCGGAGAAACCCTGCCCTGGCGGATCGCTGCATAAAAAAAGGGGGCATCAAGCCCCCCCCCCAAGACAATTAACTTGTCAACAACCAAACCCGATTCAAGCCTCAATCCTTAGAAAAGGCATCAATCTGTTTAGCATCAATCTGTTAGCATCAATCAGCTTCATTGAGAATTACTCGAAGTCCGATCCATCTGGATAGCGAACGACAAGAGTTTTGCCGGAGTTAGCGCAGAAATCCAAAGATCCAAGCTCTTTTTTCTCTCCATCGCTGTACTGAACCGTGGCATCCATGGTGCATGGCAAAGCATCCATCGTTCCATTACCCAAAAGCACATCCACGGATTGGCGGGAATCGGCGTTGGATTGCTGGGGGACAAACGGAGTATCCCTGCCAGGGAAGGACAGCAGCACCTTGTCAATCGGATAGTCAGTATCATTTTTCAAGCTAAACGTCGTCATAGTGGGCAACTGATCGCCACTGGCTTCGCTTGTTGAAGGGGATCCTTCAATTGTTTCAGAGCCCTTGGGGGCTGTGAGGGCAATAAGAGCCGTGCCACCAAAAAAGCTCACCGCACCACAGACGGGTGCCCCAATAATTCCGACCAAAGCCCAGGTCAAAAAGCGGTTGGGTGGCTTCTCTGCATCCCGCTTCTGCACTTTGGCAATGGCCATCAGGGCAAGCGGAGATACGACAAGACCAAGGGGACCGGCCGTAAAAAAACCGCCCAAGATGGCCAAGAAGTAGCCCAAGGGCTTGGCCGAAAGCGGCTTGAGCTGATCGTTCTCCTCGAGGGCCATGAACAAAACCAGGGAAATTGCTCCCAAACATTAAGCAAAGACGCTCGAACGTCAAGCCGCCCCTGTTTAGGGGTGAAACATTAGGGTTTATTTAAGAAGCATTGGACCTTTCAGCCCCACCTGTGCTCAACCTTGATTGATGCGCCGTTCGCTAATGATCTTCGCCAATTCCAGGAAGTAACCCGCAGTGCACCACTTGCCATGGTTGCGGTCACGATTGACCAGGTCGGTTCTGAGCTCGGCGGTCTCTGCCATCAACAGATCTAGCTCCCCCTGGGGCAAATCATAAAGCTCCTGAAGCTCAACCGAGCGATCAAGCAAGTGGCTCTTGAACCACTTTGGATTAAGCTCTTGGGGAGGGATATCCAAATGCAGACAAAGTTTCTAGAATTCGCATTCTACGGCATTGTCTTCTTCTTGCCACTCTTCCATAAAGTCCTGGAAGCTAGCGTGAAAACCAGGATTGTTCAGATAAATCTGCGCAAGGTCCTCTAAGGCGACGAATTCAGGGATGAAAGCATCAGGATTCTGCCTGTAATCCAGCAAGATCTCTTCTTTATTCATCAGATCACTCCATTATTCATAAAACCGTTCCTTTATTCATAAAACTAGTCCCTTATCACGCCACCAAGGCGCCAATGATTCATCATAGGTGCCCTTTACGCAGCCCACGCAGCCTCCACCCACCCACAACCTCCCACCGAAACCCCAGCCCAAGCTCGAACCAGGGGCGCCTGAGATGGGGAAATTTGGAGTGGGGGTTTGGATCAGCCGCCATCGGTGCGATCCTGTCGGAGCTGGGAGGCCTTCTGGCTTCGGCCATGGAGGCGTATTGGCATGAGCTTCTTCGTCCAATTAACAGATGCGATAGCCGAGCGCCAGTCGCTGCTGGTGACTGGGCTCGACCCCAACCCGGAGATGCTGCAGAGCTGGGCGACCCGCCACGGCATGGGGGGACGCTCGTTTTTGAGCCAGGCGCGCCATTGGATCAAGGCCGTGATCGAGGAGACCGCCCCCCACGTCTGCGCCTACAAACCAAGCCTGGGCTTCTACCAATCCCTAGGGCCCGTGGGCTTGGAGTTGCTGCTGGAGGTGCGGGATCTGGTGCCCCGGGAGCTGCCGCTGATCGTGGACACCAAACACGGCGATCTCAATTCGTCGTCGGCGATGGCCCACTACCTGTTTAAAGAGTTCGGCGCCGATGCGGTAACCCTCTCTCCGCTCGCGGGCCAAGACATCGCCGCCCCCTTTCTGCTTTACCCCGGCAAGGCCGTGGTGATGACATGCCACAGCTCCAACCAGGCGGCCAGGCTGTTCCAGCACTACCCAAGCGAAGAGACGCCCCTCTATCTGCAGATCGTGCGCGAAACCCAGCTCTGGGGTACGCCGGAGCAAGTGCTGCTCGAGGTGGGCACCAGTGATCCGGCGATCCTGGCCCGGGTCCGGGCCGAGGCTCCCGAACGTTTTTTAATTCTGCGCAGCCTGTGGAGCGAAGAAGACAACCTCGAAGCCATGCTGGAAGCCGGGCTCAGCGCCGCCGCCGATGGCCTGCTGCTCCCCCTGCCCCAACACCTGTTGGTGGAGGACAACCTCGCCGCAAAGGCGGAGGCCCTCAAGCAACAAATCAGCAGCACCCGGGAACGGTGGCTGGAGAAGCAAGCCCGAACCAATCAAGACCAACAGGATGGGCCCCGCTGCGATCTCTGGCTGCCAGATCCCACCCCATCCCGGGACCCGCTCGAGTCGCAACCCAACCCCGCGCAACAGGACAAACCGCAACCCGACGAAGCCCTCTCCAGCCTGATTGTGGAGCTGTTTGACATTGGCTGCCTGCTCTTTGGCGACTACGTACAGGCCTCGGGAGCCGTGTTCAATTACTACATCGACCTACGCCAAATCATCTCCGATCCCAACCTCTTCCACCGGGTTCTGCATGCCTACGCTGGCCAGCTCGAAGGGCTGATCTTTGATCGCATCGCAGGCATCCCCTATGGATCCTTGCCCACGGCCACAGGCCTGTCCTTGCAATTGCACAAGCCCCTGATCTATCCGCGCAAGGAGGTGAAGGCCCATGGAGCCCGCCGGTTGATCGAAGGTGATTTCAAAGAAGGTGACCACGTGGTGGTGGTCGACGACATCTTGATCACCGGTGGCAGCGTGCTGGAAGGCATCGCCAAGCTGGAGAGTTCAGGGCTGGTGGTTCGCGATGTGGTCGTGTTTATCGACCATGGTGGCGACCACGACCGCCACGCCAAGGAACGACTCTCGGAGGCTGGCTACCGCTGCCATGCGGTGTTGTCGATTAATCAAATCACCAACGTGCTGCACCATGCAGGCAGACTCAATGACGCGCAAGCTGCGACCTTGAACGCCAGCTGACCACGAGCATGCCGTCCCTCGCCGCCTTGATCTTGAAGCCCTTGGTCGCCAAGGCCCCAGGCCTGAACGCGATCCCCATCGAAGCCCAGTTGCTGTTTATTGGCCTGCTGTTTCTTGGCACCCTGGCCATCAGCCGATTCTCCATCAAGCTCGGTGTTCCAGCGATCCTGGGGGTACTGCTCCTGGGCCTCGGGATCAACGTGAACTATCTCGATGTCACCCACAACCAGGCCAACGAGCTGTTCATTTTTGGCCTGGCCCTACTGCTGTTTTATGCCGGGCTCAAGACAGACATCAAGGCGATCCGGGGCTTTCTGGAATACGGGGTGGTGCTGGCCGTCGGTGGTGTGCTCGTGTCATCGGTGATGTTGGGGGGCCTGCTCTGGTTTCTCTCTTCGCCCGCAGGGAATGCCATCACGCCGGGGGTCAACAATTCCATGCCGATCGGCGCGGCCTTGCTGATTGCAGCTTGCCTGGGCTCCACCGACGCCGGGGCCACGATCAGCGTGCTCGCCAGGGTTGAGCCCGCCCTGCCCAAGCGGCTGCAGCACCTGCTCGAATTCGAATCCTCCGTGAACGATCCCTCCGCCCTGCTGGTCTTTGGCCTGGTGGGTGGGCTCTTTTTAAGAACGTTTAGCGGCCAGGTCACTACCGATGCGGCTATGGAGCTGGTGGCCCTTAGCGGCCTTCGGGATTTCATGCAGCAGGTGGGAGGCGGATTGATTGCGGGGGCCCTGTTTGGCTATGTCGCCAAATTCGTGATCGACCATCTCGCCTATGAACGGTCCCAGTTGCTGATTGTGGCGATCTCCATTGCCTTTGTGGATTACGGCTGCGCCCATTTTCTGGGCGGATCTGGCTTCATCGCCGTCTACCTCACAGGGGTGCTGATGACCAACATGACGTACCGCCATAGCGAGATCAACCACGAATCCCTGCAGGAGGTGCTACTCCCCTTCAACACGATGACGGAAATCACCATCTTTTTGATGTTTGGATTGCTTGTGGATCCGTTGGAGCTTTGGCCCGCCCTACCGGTCGGCCTGATTACGGCCGCCGTGTTGATGTTTGTGGCCCGTCCCATCAGCGTGCTGATCCTCCAACCCCTCTCCCCCTTCAGCCGAAGGGAAAGCGTGCTGATCGCCTGGTGCGGCCTGCGGGGAGCCGTGCCCCTAGCGCTCTCCTACAAGGTGGTGAGCGAAATCCCCCAGCTGCGGGGCATCGACCCCGCCGTGTTGAGCAGTCTTGCCCAAAATGCCCAGAGCATTATTTTCATTGTGGTGGTGGTGAATCTGCTCGTGCAGGGACTGACCTTGCCGCGGCTCTGCAGCAGGCTGCAGCTCCAGCCCTAGGAGGAACTGGGGAACCGGGGCAACGGAGCGGTAGGGTAAAGCTGCACCCTCGCTACTCCCGGGTGCAACCTGCGGCGATGAGCCATAGCCAAGGACTAACGATCGGCGAGCTCGAAGCCAATTACTCTCTTTACTGTAAAGCCCTTCGAATTCTGATTAAAGAAGGTAAAACAGTCGCAGCAATCCAAAGAACTGTCGCCTGGAGCCGACTCGAGCAACTGCATATTTGCCTCCCCAGTCGCTACAAAGCTCCCGACTATCTCTGTGTGGTTCTAAAGAGAGACATGGGAGAGCAGAGCATCAGATAAAGTGCGTATAAATTCCAAAAGAAGCAGGCCACCACACCTCCCAAAATCCTTCACAACCAGCAAAATCTGGCCAGCGAATCCCAGGACAAGCCAACATTAAAGAGGAATAAAAATACTTTCGAAGATATTGTGGCCTATACGATCAACTCCATGGGTTGAAATGCGTTAACATCAATAGTATTTACAGGTCCATGGAGAGAAGGAACCCCGACGGCATTGCGAGCCCAGCAAGGCGAGCCATCTTGGCAGCTGGGGCCGCAGCCATGGCCACCCAACTGCTGCCAGCCCATGCGGCCAAGCCGGATACCCAATCGGGTCCCAAAAGGGTGTTACGGCAAGACAAACCCCCAGCGGGCTACAACATCCTGTTCATTCTTGTCGATGAGGAAAAATTTTTTCCTAGCTGGCCTTTTCCGGTACCGGCTCGGGAATGGATCAAAGCCAATGGCATCACCTTTACCAACCACCAAGCAGCAGCCTGCGTCTGCTCGCCCGCGCGATCAACGATCTACACCGGCCAACACATTCAACATTCTGGAATCTTCGATCTTCTGAATTGGCCATGGCAGCCGGATCTTTCAACCAAAGTAGCAACAATAGGCAATCGATTGAGCCAGCTAGGCTATTACACAAGCTACCAAGGGAAATGGCACCTGTCTGCCAATTTAGATCAAACCAAAACCCCTTTTGACGCACCCGTCGCCGACTACAACAAGATCATGGAGTCCTATGGATTCAAAGATTTTTTTGGCGTCGGCGATCTGATTGATAGCTGCCTAGGTGGCTATACCTATGACGATGGCACCGCTGCCATTGCAGACGCATGGTTGCGCCGTCAAGCGCAAGACCTCAAGACCAAGCAACAACCATGGTTTTTAGCGGTCAATTTTGTGAACCCCCACGACACAACATATTTCAATTCCGATTTACCTGGTCAAGAGGTGCAAGGGAAAACCAATGTGATGGAGATTGCACGCACTCCCGCCAATGCAATCTATCAAAAAAGCTGGGACAAGGTGCCGCTACCTGAAACCCGTCACCAACCTTTCAACCAACCAGGCCGGCCAAAAGCCCAGAAGATTTATCAAGACGTCGACAACGTCTTGTTCGGCGACTGGCCCGACGAGGATCGGCGATGGAGAGCACTCCAAAACTATTACTTCAACGCCATACGTGATTGCGATCGCCAAGTGCAACGGGTTTTAGATTCTCTCCACGACAATGGCCTTGCCGATGACACTATTGTGGTGTTCACAGCTGATCACGGCGAGCTTGGCGGCCATCACCAAATGCGCGACAAAGGCAACTGCACATACCGCCAACAAAACCACATTCCTCTGATGATCGTGCACCCCGCCTATGCAGGGGGCAAGGAATGCGCTGCCATTACCTCTCAAATTGATCTGGTTCCCACCTTGATTGGCCTGACAGGCAAAGATCAAGCAAGTAAGCAAACGGCGGCTTTAGGGCTCAAGGGTAAAGACTTCTCAGGCCTGCTCAAGTTTCCGGAGTCAGCACAACCCAATAGCGTGCGTTCAGCAGCCTTGTTTTGCTACAACATGATCTCGTACCTCGATGACAAGTGGGCACGCCGAATTTTTCCCACAATGGTTTCAGGGAAAGATTCTCCTGGACAACTACAGGCCCTACTCGAGAAAGACAAGCCGGATCTCAGCAACCGTTGCGGCATACGTAGCATCTGGGATGGTCGCTATCGCTTTTCTCGTTATTTTGCTCCCAATGCATTTAACACCCCCACAACCCTAGAAAGTCTTCTCGCCAACAACGATCTTGAGGTTTACGACCTGCTCAAGGATCCCAACGAAACCAAGAACCTAGCCCTTGACCCCCAGGCCAATCGGTCATTGATCATGGCCTTAAACAACAGCATGAACCAGCTGCTTGCCGAGGAGGTGGGAATTGATGATGGTTCCTTTCTGCCGATTCGCAATGGTACGTTGCTTTTAGCCCCTGCAAACGAGCGTTAAGTTGAAGCTTAAGCTCTGCCTCCAGCCCCAAGTCAATGGGTTCCAGCTCGCTGTTCTGGCTCTCGGTGCGTGCCTTTTCTTACAGCCAACTGGCATGACCTGCTGGGCTGAGCCGGCAACAAAAAATTCAAACAACGACAACACGCCGGAAGCTATCCCTGGGGCACCAATTAGGCAACAAGAGAATCCAGGTACCGGCCAACTGGGCCAATGGCTTGGCCTATCACCCAATTCACCTTTGAGCATCGGCGGCCTTTGGGTGGGCAATGCCAGTAACCAAGCCTCAGGAGGCGGGGGCACCAATGGCCGCAGCGGCCTGGCCCAGCAAGCCTTGCTGGGCCTAAGGCTGGACATGGGCAAAACCCTGCACTGGCAGGGGGCTTCAATCTTGGTACAAGGACTTCAAGTCAATGTGCAAAACAATGCGGCCCAGGCGGCCGGAAGCCTGCAGGGCACCAACAACCTGGCAGCAGCTCCGCCCTTGAACCGGACCGAGCTCTACTCCTATGTACTGCGGCAAGAGCTCTTCAATAAGCAAGTAAAAGTACTGATTGGTAAGCAGGCACCCAGCACAACATTTGCCAACGTGATGCGACCAATGACCAGCGTAGGGGCCCCATTTGCTGAGCCCTTTGTAACTGGACTGCCCATGACGCCGCCCTATGCCATGCCCACTCTGCAAGGCAAGTTGCCCGGGTATCCCGATTCAGCTTTAGGCGCAACGCTGATCATTGAGCCCCAGTTCAACAACCACAGCACCTATGTCGAAGCAGGTATTTACGACGGCAGACAAGCCACTGGTGTTGCCACGGGTCTGGTGAGTCCATCGCTTTCGGGGGCGCTGTTTTCCATCGTTGAAGCGGGAACACGCTGGACCATGGGCAATGGTGAAAAGCCTGGCTCAATTGGGCTGGGCAGCTGGTATCAAAGTGGGGTGCTTTCACCTGTGGTGTCAGGAACCGATCTGAAAGAAAACGGAACCTATGGGTCTTATCTGATCGGCAGCCAACGGTTGATGAACTTCCGCCCCAAGCTCGACCACAGTGGACTCACCAGCTTTGTACAGGCGGGCTGGACAGCCTCGACGACCGCGACCATGACCGCCAACCTGGGCGGGGGAGTGACGATCTTTTCCCCCTTCCCCAAACGACCCAAAGACAGCTACGGCTTTGGCCTGTCTTGGGCCCAGGTGAATACCCGTTCAACCCTTAGCCAAATCTGGAATCCCCAGGAGCTGATGATGCAGGGTTATGCCCAGATCCATCTTGTTGGCTCCAGTTTTCTGACCCCTGCAATCACCTATCTGCCCATGGCGGGCGTCAAGTCGGCTGGAGCACCGTCTCTGAGTGCGATTCTCCAATTGGTTGTGCAGTTTTAGGCCTCTCCTTGAAATCCATCGCCGATCCCTTCTTGCGCCGGCCGGTGCTCACCCTGGTGGTGAGCCTGATCGTGCTGTTGGGGGGTCTGGTGAGCCTGCCCCTGCTGCAGGTCGAGAACCTGCCCCCGATCGCCCCGAGCCGCGTCACGGTGCGGGCCAACTACCCCGGCGCCAGTCCAGAGGTGGTGGAGCAGGGGGTGACAGCCCTGCTGGAAAAACAATTGAATGGGCTCGAACGGCTCGACACCATCCGTTCCACCAGCTCCGCCAACGGCAGCACCATCACCCTGGGCTTTGAAGGCGGCGATCCGGAGCTCAACCAGATCAACACCCAAAACGAAGTCGCCGTCATTAGCCGCCAGCTGCCGGCCCAGGTGGCCCGTTTTGGCGTGCAGGTACGCCGCAGCTCCGATGATCTGTTGATGGTGCTGAGTTTCAGCGCCGATGCCAAGGAGTACAGCGACACCTTCTTGAGCGGCTGGGTTGACCAGGTGGTGCGCGATCGGCTCCAGCGGGTGCCCGGCGTCGGAGACGTCTCCCTTTCGGGGGGCAGTGGCCTGGCCTTTCGCCTGTGGCTGGATCCCGTGAAGCTCGAGGAGCGCGGTCTCACGATTGGCGATGTGCGCACAGCCCTGCAGCAACAAAACCTGCTGGCGGCCCTGGGCCAAACCGGTGCGGCCCCAAGCCCCCTAGGCCAAGAGATCACCCTGCCGCTCCGCATGGAGGGCCGGATGCGCAATGCCGCCGACTTCAACGACCTGGTGGTGGCCCGCACCCCCAATGGCGGCGTCACCCTGTTGAGGGATGTGGGCCGGGTCGAGCTTGGCAATGAGAGCTACGACACGATCGCCACCAACCTCAAGGGCCAAACCACGGTGGCCCTGTCGATCTTCCAGCGGGATGGCAGCAATGCCATCGCCGTGAGTGAAGCGGTAAACCAGGCCATCGATGAGCTCTCCCCCAAATTTCCACCAGGAATTGAGCTGCAGCTGATCACCGATGAGGCCGACTACGTGCGGGGCAGCATCCACGGCACCACTGAAAGCCTGCGCGATGCCGTGGTGCTGGTGTTCGTGGTGTTGCTGTTCGGCCTGGGCAACAGCCGACTCGCCCTAATCACCGCCTCGGCCGTGCCCGTGGCCCTGATCGGCACCTTGAGCCTGCTCAAACTCACCGGTCAATCGATCAACACCCTCACCCTCTTTGGCATGGTGCTGGCCACCGGCCTGGTGGTGGATGACGCCATCGTGGTGAGCGAAGACATTGGCCGCCGCCTGGAGCGGGGCACGCCCGCGCTCCAGGCGGCCCGAGAAGCCATGGCCGAACTCTCCGGTGCCTTGATTGCCACCTCCTTGGTGCTGGTGGTGGTGTTCATTCCGGTGCTGGGCCTGGGAGGCAGCCTGGGCCGCCTCTATGCCCCCATTGCCATCACGATCAGCGCCTCAATTCTGTTTTCCACCCTCAATGCCCTCAGCTTCACCCCTTTAGCGGCGAGCAGATTGCTCAAGCCAAACCAGGCAGAACCGAAGTGGCTGCTGCGCTGGATGGATCCCTCCCGGCGGGCCCTGGAGGCCCTCGAGCAGCCCTACGGCCGTTGGCTCGATCGGGTGATGCACCAGCGCCGGCGGGTGGTGCTCCTACTGCTGGCGGGCCTGGTGGTCACGGGAATCGTGTTGCAGACCCGCCCCACCAGCTTCATTCCCCAGGAAGACAGTGGCCAGCTGCGGGGGGTAGTGATCCTGGCCGATGGCCTGGGCATCCAAGAGACCCAGGCCGTGCTGGATCAGGTGCGCCAGACGGTGGCGAGCGAGCCCCTGATCACCCGGGCCAACTTCTACGCCGGGCGCTCCTTCGGGGACAGCAGCCCCAACAAGGGCACCTTCTTTCTGCGCTTGGCACCGATCGAAACGCGCCGGGGGGCGGAAGCCTCCACCGCCGCCGTGGGCGAGCGGCTCAATGCCAAGTTGCGCCGCAGGGTGCGGGGGGCCGTGGTGCAACTGAGTGAGCCCCCTTCGGTGCGGGGGTTCAGCTCAGAGGGGGGCCTGGAGCTGGAACTACTCGACACCAGCAATGGCCAGTTGAATCTCGAAGGCTTTGAGGCCGAAGCCCGCGCCTTCATTCGGGCCGCCACGGCCACCGGTCAATTTGAGAGGGTCTCCACCCGCTTCACCGCCGGGGCCCCCCAGATTCAGCTGGTGCCCAACCGGCTGCAGATGGCCTCCCTCGGCGTGGATCTCAGCACGGTGATCGACACCCTGGGCGCGAGCTTTGGTTCGGATTACGTCAACGACAGCTTCGAGAGCGGCCAGGTGCGCAAGGTGATCGTGCAGCTCGATGGGGCCGGCCGGCGCGATGCGGCCGATGTGCTCGATCTCACCGTCAAAAACCGCAATGGCCTGCTGATCCCCCTGGCCGAATTGGTGCAGGTGGAACGGGGCAGCGGCCCCACCACGATCAACCACAGCCGCTTGGTACGAGCCATCAGCATTCGGGCGATCCCCAAGCCAGGGGTGAGCAGTGGCCAGGCCATAGCCCGGCTCGAGCAGGTGCAGCGAGAGATGGGCAACGGCAGCACCGAGATCAGTTGGGCAGGCCTGGCCCGCGAAGAAGCCAAGGCCAGTGGTGGCAACCTCCGGGTTTTTGGCCTGGCCATCGTGGTGATGGTGCTGGTGCTCGCCGCCCTCTACGACAGCTTCCTTGATCCCTTTGTGATCCTCGTCACGGTGCCCCTGGCCCTCCTGGGAGCCGGGTTGGGCCTGGCCGCCCGGGGCCTGCCCCTCGATGTTTACGGGCAGATGGGGCTACTGGTGCTGGTGAGTGTGGCCGCAAAAAACGGCATCTTGATCGTTGAATTTGCCAACCAACGGCTGAAGGAGGGCCTCGCCCTCGACTTGGCGATTCACGAAGCGTCCATCGCCCGTTTGCGCCCGATCCTGCTGACCGCTTTCGCATCCTTGGCGGGATTTGTCCCCCTGTTTTTTGCGAGCGGATTCGGTTCCGGCAGCCGCATCAGCATTGGCACCGTGGTGTTTTTCGGCCAGTTCGTTTCCACCGTGTTGAGCCTGTTTGTGGTGCCGGTGATCTACCGGATCGTGAAGGGCTGGGAGCTGGGCTGGATGGGCCGGGTAGCCCCACCCTGAACCCCTAGGTCTGGCCACTTACGCTGCCATACAGCGATCTGGCAGTTCGGATCCCGATCCCCAGGCTCAACGCAGTGGAATGGCCTTGAAGTTCTGGCCTCGACGGCGACGGCGACCCCCATCCCGCCGGCTTCTGCGCCCCTGGCAGGCCCCCCTAGCCCTGGTGCTGCTGGTCAATGCGGCCGCCCTGGGCTATCGGATCACCCAAGGGTGGGATTGGGGCGATTGCTACTGGATGGTGTTGATCACACTCAGCACCCTGGGCTTTAGCGACCCCCACACCCAGGTCTTGAACGGGGCCGGCCGAACTGTCACAGCCCTCTCCTTGATCGGCGGCCTGGTGGTGGTGCAATTCACCATCCAGGCGCTCCTGGGCCTCTCCGAATCCGGCTACTTTCGGCGCCTGCGCGAGCGCCGCTACCTCCGCTGGCTCTCCACCATGCAAAACCACGTGATCCTCTGCGGCTATGGCCGCATCGGCCGGGAGATCGGCGAACAACTGGCCCGGGAGGGGGTGCCCTTTCTGGTGGTGGAGATGGATCCCGAACGCCGCCAGGCGGCAGAGGATCGGGGCCTGCCGGTGCTGATGGCAGACGCCACCCTCGACGAAACCCTCCTGGAAGCAGGCATCCACCGGTGTCGATCCCTGGTGGCAGCCCTCTCCAGCAACGCCGCCAATTTGTATGTGGTGCTGAGTGCCCGCGGCCTCGCCCCCCAGTGCCGGCTGATTGCCCGATCCGATAGCGAAGAAGCCGAGCGCAAATTGCGCCTAGCCGGCGCAGACCAGGTGGTGAGTCCCTACGTCAGTGGGGGGCGCACCATGGCGGCGACGGCGCTGCGCCCCTTGGCCGTCACCTTCATGGATCTGCTGGCGGGCTCGGATTGCGAAGTTGAGGAATTCCGGCTAAGCGCCAACCGCGAAGACCTGGGCAACCTGGCTGGGGCCAGCCTCGCCGAGGTGCAATTGGGTCGCCGCACCGGCGCCATGGTGCTGGCGATCTTGCCGCCAACTACCGATGGGCCGAGCGACGGCCCTCGCCACCTGATCGCCAATCCCGGCAGCGACGTCTGCCTGGCCCCTGGTCAGATGCTGGTGGTGATGGGCAGCAAAGACCAACTGGATCGGGTCAGCCAACTGCTGGGCCCGGCACTCATCGGCGTCGAGCACATGGCTGGTTAGGTGGCTAACTAGGGGGCAGGCACTTGGTTCAGCCAGCCCGAGCCGAACAGCCCGTTCAGCAGCCGGTTGGTGGAGACCGCCAACCCCTGGACATCCTTGAGGGTGGGGGCCAGCAAGGGGTTGGTGGTTTTCATCAGCTCGGTGGCACTCACACCGGTGCGATCCATCGTTTGCAGGGTTGTCTTCAGCTGGGGGCCAATCCCATCCACCTCCCGGTTCAAGGTGCTGGAGAGCTTGTTCACCCCCGCCATCGTGCGCCGGATGTCAGAGAGGGCAACCGGTAAATCCTTCTCCGCCACACCACCAATCTTGCGAAGGGCGCCTTGCAGGGCCACCTGGGTTTCCACCAACTGCTCCAGCAAGCTGGCGAAATCCACGGGCTGGGTATAGGGCAACCGCAGGGCACCCTGCTGCAAGGGCGCCGATGCGGGTTGGGGATCGGGGCTAATGGCAATGAAGTGGTCGCCCACAAAACCATCAATGCCCTGGCTAGCCACACTTTTGGGCCCAATCAACCGTCTGTAGGACTCAAACACTTTCATCCGAACCCGAACACTGGCATTGGGCTCCATCTCCAGCCCCACCACTTGACCCACGGGCAGGCCCGAGATGCGCACATCAATACCGGTTCGCAAACCTGCAGCGGTGGGAGCCACCAACTGCACCTCTTGGGAGCGTTCTCCCCAGTGCTGTTCGCGGCCGAGACCCACAACCATGGCCAGGGAGAGAAAACCGGCGAACCCTATAAAAACCCAGTAGCCACGCTGTTCCTTCATGCGCTCAAGCCAAGCTGAAGGGATCCACAGCCACAAGCCAAACCAGCTTCAACAGCAGAATCACAACGATGCCGTGACTAAACAGTTCACTCACGATCACCCCTGGGGGAGCCTGGCGCAATAACCCCCGTTCGCACTGGCGCAGGGACCAGCCGCAGATCACCGCAAAAAAGACACTGGACCGAATCCAGGTGATTGCCAGATCACGCAGCTGGAGTCCAGAGAGCACATCTGCCACCTCCCCCATCAAATCGGTCCGGGGGGTGAACATGGCGCCACTCACCAAAGCCGCCACCAGAAAGAGGGTGAGCAGAAGGGGTGCCACGATCGCGGCCGCAGGCACCGCAACCCGCCAGGAACGCAGCCCCTGCTCCTGAACCCCCTCGAGCCAAAGGGGGCCCAACTGGACCAGGGCGAGCAACACAACCAGCACCGGTCCTGCCACCTGCAGCACCAACAGGATCACCAGCTCACAGATCGTGCGACTGGCCAAGCCCAAAGGGCCTGCCGCCACTTCGGCCAGGCCGGCCCCGGCAACAAAACCGGCCAGCAGCACTGGCGCCCCACAACGGATGCCATCCCGCTCAACCGAGCGAAGCACCCCGCGCCAACCGTGCTGCTCCATCAACCTTTGGGACAAGCCCCATTAGGCAATCACCCATTCAACCGCGCTGCAACCGGCTCCAGGTCGCTGCTGAAAACTGATGGCCTTCCTCCAGGGCCAAGGCCACCACGGCATCGGCGCTCATGGCAGCGTCCACCTTGGTTTTGAGGCCGGCGTTGGCGCCCACTTTGACCATGAAGGCATTCAACTGGGATTTCGACATGGAGCCACAGACTTGGTTCCCCCCATCCCTAGCCACAAAACTGGTCTTTGGCAGCACTCCCAAAAACTGGGTTACCAAGGGAAGCCCCCCATCGCCATTCGGGCAGTAGGGTGGTAAGTGATTCAAAGATTTCTCTTTAGCGAGCTGACCACTTTCTCTTGGGCCATCGACGGATCGCTTCATAGTTTTCTCTGAGTAGTTTCTGAGTTCATGACCATTTACGTCGGCAATCTTTCCTTCGACGCCGAAGCGGAAGATGTGCAACACCTGTTCAGCCAATACGGCCAAGTGAGCAAGTGCAGCCTCCCCCTCGACCGCGACACCGGCCGCAAGCGCGGTTTCGCCTTCGTTGAGATGGCAAACGAGGCTGAAGAAGCCAAGGCCATTGAAGACCTCCAGGATGTGGAGTGGATGGGTCGCGCCATCCGGGTGAACAAAGCTGAGCCCCGCGGTGGCGGTGGTGGTGGCGGCGGCTACGGCGGCGGCGGCGGCAACCGTGGTGGCGGCGGCGGTTACGGCGGTGGCGGCGGCGGTGGAAACCGTGGCGGCGGCGGCGGTTACGGCGGTGGCGGCGGCGGCCGTTACTGAGCCCAGCTCTGAATGCCGGGGCTCAATGAGTACCTAGCAACCAATCTTCAGCCGTCCCCGAGGGGGCGGCTTTTTAATGGGCGAAACCCAGCGAGGCGCTAGCTCGCCGCCCGGGCCAGCAGGGCCCGGCGGGAAGGGATGCGCAGATCCCTCGCCCAGCCGCACCATTCGAGAAGCCGGATAAAGCGATAGGTGGGATCGGGGAGCAGTTGCACGTCCCCCTGGCGGAGGGTGAAACCCTGGCGCACGGACCCTTGAAAGGCGTGGTGCAAGTTGTGCCAACCCTCGCCCAGGGTGATCAGGGCCACCCAACCGTTGTTGCGGCTTGCATCCCCTGTGGCAAAGGGCTGGCTACCCGCCAGGTGGGCCACCGAATTCACAGTCGCCACCCCGTGGTAGAGGAGCGTGGTGCTCAGGCAAAAGGCCCCCAACCAGGCCCAGCCGCCGATCTGCCAGGAGAGGGCCGCCAAGGCGAGCACGGGCACGAAATGGAGACGATCGATCGCGCGCAAAACCGGATCGGCCTCCACATCCGCGGGCAAGCTCTCGGGGAAAAAACTGGAGGACAGGAGCCAACCGGCCTGGGAACGCCACAGCCCCCTCAACCCGCCAATGGGCGCCAGGGGGCTGTGGGGATCGGCGGCCGTATCCACATGGAGGTGATGTTGCTGATGGTGGGCTTTCCACCAGCTCGGCCCCATTTGGCCAGCCGAAGCCGCCACCAGGGAGCCAACCCAGGCCACGGGCTTGGGGGCCTTGTAGCTGCCATGGGTAATGAGGCGGTGGTAGATCGCCGTGGTGGCAAGCATCCTGATGGCGTAGAGCCCAAGGGCCCAAAGCGCGGCACCCAGGCCTAGGCCCGTAAAAACAAGGATCAGGCAGCCCAGGTGGCTGAGCATGATGAGTACGGGCCCACAGCTGTAAAGAACCCGTCGATATCCAAGATGCAAGTCTGCTCCGCCCTGCGTCACCAGTGAGACTTGACCCTAGGCAACGCACCATCACCTCTGAGGTGAATCCCGTAGGGGATGCCGATCCGGTGAAGGGGTTCGAGCCGGTGATCAGGGCCCTGCTCAAGCCCGGGGCCTACCCCCATCCGGTGGCGGATCTGCACCTGCTCGAGACCCACCTCTCGTGGGTGATCCTCACGGGCCCCTACGCCTACAAGATCAAAAAACCTGTGGCGTTTGGGTTTGTGGATTTCTCCACCGAAGCCCTGCGGGGCCAAGCCTGCCGCGAAGAACTGCGACTCAACCGCCGGCTATCCCCCCAGCGCTACCTGGATCTGGTGGCAGTGGTCGGTCCCGGCCATGGTCCCGGTGATGGGCCCGACCTCACCAAAACCGAACTCACCCAAGCCGTGCGGATGGTGCAGTTCGATCAAAGCCAACTGTTGCCGGCGGTACTGGAGCGGGGCGCCCTCAGCGAGCCCCTGATCGCCGCCTTTGCCAAACACTTGGCGCGCTTCCACGGGGATGCCGCCCTGGCCCCGATCGACTCCCCCTGGGGCCTGCCGGCGGCGGTAATCCAGCCGGTGCAGGACAACCTCACCGCCCTGGCCAGCTGCAGCACCGAGGCCGCCCGATTAGGCCGCTTGGGCCACTGGGTAGAGGAGCAGGGCCAGCGGCTCACGCCCTGGTTTGAGCAGCGCCGCCAAGGCGGACACATCCGCGAATGCCATGGGGATCTGCACCTGGGAAACATGCTGCTGGGTACCGGCGGCATCGAGGTATTCGATGCCCTGGAATTCAGCCCAACCCTGCGCTGGATTGATCCGATCAGTGAGCTGGCCTTTCTGGGGATGGACCTGGCGGTGCATGGCCAGCTGGAGCTCGGCAACCAACTCCTGAACCACTGGATCGAGGCCAGTGGCGATGGCGAAGGCCTGCGCGGCTGGTCCTGGTACAGCGTTTACCGCGCCCTCGTGCGGGCCAAGGTGACATGGCTCCGGCTGGGCCAAGGCGGCCTGAGCCCGGAAGCGAACCAGCAGGGCCACCGCGACCTCCAGCACTACCTGGACCTGGCGGAGTCCTGGTGCCAGAGCCGGCCCAAGGGATTGGTGCTGATGCATGGGCTCTCGGGCAGTGGCAAGAGCACCGTGGCGGCCCGGCTCAGCGCGGCCACCGGGGCCATGGTGTTTCGCTCCGATGTGGAACGCAAACGGCTCTTCGGGCTCTGGGGCACCCAGCCAACCCGCCGGCTCGAGGGGGAGCTCTACGGCCCAGAGGCCAGTGCCTATCTGTATGGAACAGCGTTGCCCCAGCTGGTGGAACCGGCCCTGGCAGCGGGGCTGCCCGTGGTTCTCGATGCCTGCTTTCTGCGGCACAGGGAGCGGCAGCAGATGGCCCGCTTGGCAAAGAAGCTGGGCGTGCCCATGCAAATCGTGGCCTGCACTGCCCCAGAGCCGGTGCTGCGTCAGCGGCTCCTGGCCCGAACGGCCGCGGGCATCGATCCCTCCGATGCCACCGTGGAGGTGATGGAACACCAGCGCAGCTGGATCGAACCCCTGACCAGCGACGAGCAGGCCATCAGCCACTGGGTGGGGGAGCTCAGCGAAAAAGCCCTGGCCCAGGCTGTGGTGGCCAGGTTTAGACCCTAGGCTCGCCGCCATGGCCCAGGCGATTCTCGACGTTGATTTGCTGGCCTTTGAACGGGGTAGCGAGGCCACCCGACGGGCGGTGGTGGATGGGGTGAAACGCAGCTTGCAAACAGGTTTCGTGTACACCAGCAGCGACCTCTCGGCCGATCTGCTCGATACGGCCTACGGCATGTTGCGGGAGTTTTTCGCCCTGGATCCGGCCAACAAGCAGCGTTTTGTGGCCCCTGGGGCGGGCGGTCAAACCGGCTACACGGGCCTCCTGGTCGAAACCGCCGCCGGCAGCGACCATGCCGATTGGAAGGAGATGCTCAATTGGGGGGTGCCCATCCCCTCCCAGCACCCCCTGAGGCGCCATTACCCCTTGCTCTATCCCGAGCAGCTGCTCCCCGAAGAGGTAGTGCCAGGGATCACCTCCGTCTTGGAGACGTTCCACACCGCCATCGCAGATCTCCAGCGCCGGTTCCTCAGGATCATCGCCCTGGGGATCGGTTGCGCCGAAACCTTCTTCGATGGGATGACCAGCCAAGCCCCCACCCTCACCCGGGCGATCCGTTATCCACCGATGGCCCAGGCCCCCGCCGGCGGGCATGTCTGGGCGGAAGCCCATGGCGATATCAACCTGATCACCGCCTTGCCGCGGGCCACGGCACCGGGGTTGCAGGTGCAGGTGGACGGCCAGTGGGTGGATGCCCTACCGCCCGAGGGCCAGGTGATCCTCAACACCGGCATCATGCTGGAGCGGCTCAGCAACGGCCTGATCCCCGTGGGCTGGCATCGTGTCGTGGCCCCAGCAGGATTCCAGGCCGAACGCCTGAGCGTGGTGCAGTTCTGCCATCCCCGCCCCACGACCAGCCTTGCCCCCCTGCCCAGCTGCTGCACCCAGGCCAATCCCCAGCGCTATGCGGGGATCAGTGCGGCCGATGCCCTCGAAGAGGTGCTGTATGCCATCAATCTGCTCGAGCCAAGCTCATGATCCAGGAGCGCCCAGATCCCTGCGCAGGTTGACCAGTGGGGGGGCAAAGATAAAGGTGAGTGGGGCCAAGCATTCGGCCTGGCCATCTAGGGCGCTCACCCCTCCAGCCACAAAGTCGATCAGCCGTTGGGCATCGGTGGGTTCCATCGCCCCGGCATCCACAACCACCGTTTTCAGTTCACGCACGTTGTGGACAATCCACTCGGCCTCTTCAAAGCGGGAGGGGTGAAACACCACCACCTCGGGCATGCGGTCGCCAAATGAGCTTTGCATTAAGCCAAGCTATGCACCGGAACGCCAGTTTGGGCCATCTGTGAATGAACCAAAGTGAAGCCGCTAGAAGCGGGACATCGCTTTGACCTTGGTCAATTTTTCCTCATCCAGCCCCGCCAATTCATCGACTTGGAGGAGTCCCTCCTTCACCAAGCTTGCAAAGACGAACAAGATTCCGTCAGAGCGGAAATCAAAGCGCCCCTCAATCACATGGCGCTGGATGCTGAGGAAGTCGTGCAGCTGCCAGACGGCATCGGCGCTGGTGAGGTCATCAACCTGGGTGCGCACGGCAGCGATCAGGGCCCCAATGGCGCGCTGATAGGCGCTGTCAAAGGCCGTCTTGGCGATGGCCTGTTCTGGTTCCGACCAACCCGAAAGCTTCATTTCCATGCGGGTGACCCTACCTGGCAAAAATCATGGGCGTGGACTTAAGCGTGGGCTGGTCGTGGCGATGGCCTCGACGGGCCATCGGCAACTGGAACCAACACAACTGGGGCGCCTCGTGGTGTTCCAGGTGGTAACCAAAGTGGTAGCAGGCCAATAGGGATAACCATTCTGGCCAATCGAGGCTGGTGGCCTGGTGGGGGTTTGATGCTGGGGTCTGATTGCGATGGGGCAAATAGGTGCCCACAACAAACAGTTGCAACGAGCTGAACAGCAGGGGCAGGGTGCAAAAGAGCAGCACGTTCACCATCGAGGTTGCCAACCACCACCTCGCCCCCAGGGCCACCAGGCCCCAACCCGCGAGCAGGGCTGCAAATTGGCGATAAGAGAGGTAGCCGCCCATAAAGCGGGCATACCAGCTCCACACCGGGGCTGAGCGGTTGCCATGAACATCGGGATCCTGGTCGCCACCGGGAGCCTGGTGGTGCTGGTGGTGGTTCTGGCGGCAACTGCCATAGGGCAGGGCCGCGTAGAGCCCTAGGGCGACGGCACCGATTCGGTCGTTGAGGGCTGGATGGGAAGGCACCAACACCCGGTGCATGGCGTCGTGGCCAATGATGAACAGGCCTGTATGCAGGAACGTTCTCACCAGAATGGCAACCAACACCAGGGCCGGGTTCAGCCCAGCCACATCCAACCCAAGGCAGGCCACCAAACTCAGCAGCCAAGCCAAGCCGAGTACGCCTGCAAGGAGGGGGCTGGCGAGGTTGGAGCCAGCGGGGGTGTGACCCTCCCCAGCCGCATCAAGGACGGCAACGATCACCTGGCGAATTTGAGCAGCTCGGCCGGGGAAGCCAGCAGGTCAATCGCCACGAAGTAGATCTTGCCCTCGGGGTTGAGCAAAAAGCGCCAAGCCACATTCATGCCAACCCCGGCACCGAACCAGGGGGTTTGCACCTTGCCCGTCACCTTGATCTGGGTGTAATCGCCTTCCGTGGGTTCAGCGAAACCTCTCTCAGGCAGAAGCTGGAGGTTTTGGCAGTCTTCCCGGAAGAACCGCAGGATCGACTCGGTTCCCACGATTGGCTTTTGGAACGGGGGCTGCAGGGCGCCATCGGCCAGGAACAGCTCAATCAAACGGTCAAAGTCGTTGGCGTTGAGCAGATCCATGTAGCTGTTGACCGTGGGGTTGATCACACCCTCGATGAACACCTTCTTGCGCAGACTTTCGGGGGTCGGAGCGACCACGGGCTCCTGCACCCGTTGCCCTTCCCCCTTGGCGGGGTCGTAGCCCATGTCCACCACGAAGTTGCGCAGCAGGGTGATCTGCTGGCCCTGTTCCACGGCCTTCAGGGAGCTCAGCACCGACGAAGCATTGGCGGAGAGCTGGTAGCCCTCGGGGATCGGGGCCACCAAGCCCGCTGCCATCCACTGGCCGAGCTGATACCAGAAGCCCAGCTTGATGTTCACCGACCAGCTGGCATAGGTCCTGCCGATCTCCGTGTCGCTGCTGTTGGCCAGCTCACACATGACGTGGCTCTGCTGGGCAAAGCCCATGGCCTTGATCTGGTTTAGGACGTACTCAGCGAACTGCATCCGGGCAGCACCCGGGGCCGCGATCGTGATGGTGGAACCCATCTCGACATAGGCGTACCAGATCAAGGCAAGCTGGTCTTCTGCACTGAGAAGGCGGAATCGGGCCGTAATGGCGGGGACCACATCGGCCGAGAGGGTGTCCGGAAAAATCTGGGTGGCCTTCTCGAGCGTGAACATCGGGTGGTCCCTTTTGTTAAGGAGTTTGACGGAGCCTAGGATAGGGCAGGTCCGGTCAATACTCAACATGCTTTAATGCCGCCCCTTTGCGGCATGGGGCACATGCGCCGCGGGGGCGGAGCTGCCAAACCGAGCAATGGTTTTTAACCTGAAGTCAAAGAGTGCCGTGCTCTGAACATGCCAGGGCTCCCCGGGTTGAGGGCTTCAGATCAAGACTTAGACACGCGCTTCGCCAACGATCTCCACAGCCAGGGACCCAACCCAGATGGGCTGATCGAAATCTTGAATCGCAGCCAAGCCATCGTTGGCTACTTAGTTCCCACCCATCTGCGCCAAATCGCAAGGCATCTGCACTTGCCCGATAGCCGGGTTTGGGGAACGGCCAGTTTTTATCACCTGTTTCACTTTGATCCGCCGCCCCAGCACAGCTGCCTGATCTGTACGGGCACGGCCTGCTTTGTCACAGGAGCTGGTCCATTGCTCAAGCAACTGCAGCGGGATGGGGTGACCCAACGCCTCAAGCAGAAGGGCATTGAACTGGGCACGGTGCGCTGCATCGGCACCTGCGGCGGCGCCCCGCTCGCCGTCATCGACGGCGAAGTCTGCAATCACCAGAACACCCAAACGGTGTTGGAAAACCTGGAGGGGCTGGCGCTATGAGCGCAGCCGCCATAACCGCAAAGACGCCGATCTGCCTACGGCTCTGCACCGCAGCCGGATGCCGCAACGTCGGCAGCGAAGCGCTTCGGATCGCCCTCAACGGGGCCATCGGCCTTACCGGCCTGAACCACAAGATCACGGTCAAAGGGGTGGGCTGCCTGGGCCCCTGTGGCGAGGCACCGGTGCTCGCCATCGATGGCGCCACCCCCCGGCTCTACGGAGCACTCCAACCGCTCTCTTCCGGGTACCTGGCCGAGGGCCTGGCGGCGGCGGCAGCCGCAAACACCCTGGAGAGCTGGAGCCCCCCAGGCTCCCGGGCGATCGACCTCCACCATCCCTTCTTCCTGCTGCAACGGCGCTGGGTCCTGAAGAACTGCGGTCAGATCGATCCGGAATCGATCGAGGAAGCCCGCCAAGCCGGTGCTTACCAACAGTTGGCCCAGGTGCTGCAGCAGGGCACTCCCCAAGCGGTGGTGGCGGCGGTCAGCCGCAGCGGCCTGCGGGGGCGCGGGGGCGCGGGTTACCCCACGGGCCTCAAATGGACGGCCGTAGCCAGCCAGCCAGCTGGCGAAAAGCTGGTGGTGTGCAAC
>Ga0310331_10014_pt1 | contig 28702 bp, 33 predicted proteins | sample LakMicMDCLOrngC5_FD_195545 | JGI IMG/M metagenome (GOLD analysis project Ga0310331, IMG submission 195545) | Enriched freshwater cyanobacterial communities from Lake Michigan, Michigan, United States - MI23.DCL.Orng.C5 (v2) (version 2) | ecosystem: Environmental > Aquatic > Freshwater > Lake...
GTTCAGGCTTGGGCTTTTGGTCTGCCGTTGCTGGTTGGTGGCTTGTAGTTTGTTGTTTGCGGTTGGTGGTTGGTTGTTGGTTGTTTGAGCGCAAGGGCAAGCTCAAGCCCATCAAAAATCCCGGACCCCAGCGGTTGAGCTGAAGTCCGGGATGGTGAAGTCAGGGCTGTGAAATCTCTCGTCAGCCAGCCTTGGTGGCTTGGAAACGGGCGCGGGCGCGGTCCAGGGCCTCGGCTGCCTTGAGCTTTTCAGGGCTGGTGGCCTGGCCTTCAAAGCCTGCAGCGGTTTTCTGGGCAGCTTCGAATTCGGCTTCGGCCGTGCTCGCATTGATGCTGCTGCCGAGCTCGGCGGCATTGACCAAGACGGTCACTTCGTCGGCTTCCACTTCGGCAAAACCACCCATCAGGGCGATGGTGGACCAACCGTTGCCATCGCGCAGGCGCATGACGCCGGTGTCGAGGGCCGCGAGCATGGTGACGTGGCCGGGAAGGATCCCTACCTGACCAGTGGTACTGGGCAGGATGACCTCATCGGCAATGCCATCGAAAACGCTCTGGTCAGGTGCCAGAACGCGGAGGGTGAGACTCATGGTTTGGGTTCCTCAGATCAACCCTTGTTGGCTTCAGCCAGGATCTTGGCGGCCTTGGCCTTCACCTGGTCAATGTTGCCCACGAGATAGAAGGCAGCTTCGGGGAGATCATCCAGTTCGCCGGCCAGGATCATGTTGAAGCCCGCGATCGTGTCGGCGAGCTTCACGTACTCACCCTTTTGACCGGTAAAGATCTCAGCCACGAAGAAGGGCTGGGAGAGGAACTTCTCGATCTTGCGAGCCCGATCAACGGTGCGACGGTCGTCTTCGGAGAGTTCGTCGAGGCCGAGAATCGCGATGATGTCCTGCAGCTCTTTGTAGCGCTGGAGGGTGGACTGCACGGAGCGGGCGGTGCGGTAGTGGTCGTCACCCACCACGGCGGGCTGGAGCATGGTGCTGGTGGAGTCGAGGGGATCCACAGCGGGGTAGATGCCCTTGGAGGCCAGGCCGCGGCTCAGCACGGTGGTGGCATCCAGGTGGGCGAAGGTGGTAGCGGGTGCGGGGTCGGTCAGGTCGTCCGCAGGCACGTAGACGGCCTGGATCGAGGTGATCGAACCTTCCAAGGTGGAAGTGATCCGCTCTTGGAGCATGCCCACGTCGGTGCCGAGGGTGGGCTGGTAGCCCACGGCAGAAGGCATGCGGCCGAGTAGGGCCGACACTTCTGAGCCGGCTTGCACGAAGCGGAAGATGTTGTCAACGAACAACAAAACGTCCTGTTTGTTGGCGTCACGGAAGTGCTCGGCCATGGTGAGCGCCGAGAGACCCACGCGCATGCGGGCGCCGGGGGGCTCGTTCATCTGGCCGTAGCAGAGGGCCACCTTCGACTTGCTCAGGTCCTCGGAGTTGATCACTCCAGATTCCTTGAATTCTTCGTAAAGGTCATTGCCTTCCCGGGTGCGCTCGCCCACGCCGGCGAACACGGAAACGCCGCCATGCTCTTTGGCGATGTTGTTGATCAGCTCTTGGATCAACACGGTTTTGCCCACGCCGGCGCCACCGAAGAGGCCCACCTTGCCGCCCTGGCGGTAGGGGGCCAGCAGGTCGATCACCTTGATGCCGGTTTCAAACACCTTGGGTTTGGTTTCCAGTTCGGTGAGGCTGGGGGCGGCCCTGTGGATGGAAGCGGTTTCGCTGGTCTTAACCGGACCCTGCTCGTCAACGGGCTCGCCGAGCACGTTGAAGATGCGGCCGAGGGTGGCTTCGCCCACGGGCACACAGATGGGAGCGCCGGTATCGAGGGCTTCCATGCCCCGCACCAGGCCATCGGTGGTGCTCATGGCCACGGCGCGCACCCGGTGATCGCCGAGGAGCTGCTGCACTTCCGCAGTCAGGGCAACGGTTTGGCCGGCGGAATTCTTCGCTTCAATACGAAGAGCGTTGTAGATCTTTGGCAGCTTTCCGGCCGGAAATTCAACGTCGAGCACAGGGCCAATGACCTGGCGGACGATGCCTTTGGTGCCGGTGGCGGTAGCAGCAGCCATAAATAAGGAAAACGCGAGGAGCGCACAGCGGGACCATCCCGCTTGAAGCGGCACGACCTTATCACCGCGCATTGCCGCCTTGGGGTGGTTCGGTCAACCGCACAGAACCGCCCTAGTCATTTCTTGGCCGGGCCCATAGGGTTGGCACTCAACGGGTCCGAGTGCCAGCTCTCCTGCGAGTGGGACCGGATCCGTCTCCCAGTGGCGTCTCAGACGCCATGCCGTTGCTTTCGCAATTTATTCATGGCTGCTGTTTCTCTCAGCGTCTCCACGGTTAAGCCCCTCGGAGATCGCATTTTCATCAAGGTTTCTGAGTCGGAGGAAAAGACCGCCGGTGGCATCCTCTTGCCCGACACCGCCAAGGAAAAGCCCCAAGTGGGCGAGGTGGTGCAAATCGGTCCTGGCAAGCGCAACGATGACGGCACCCGCCAGGCTCCTGAAGTGAGCGTGGGCGACAAGGTGCTCTACAGCAAGTACGCCGGCACCGACATCAAGCTCGGCACCGATGAGTACGTGCTGCTCTCCGAGAAAGACATCCTGGCCATCGTCAACTGAGCTCGTCAGAGTTTCGGCCGATCCAGTTCCGTTTAACCCTTCCCAGGGATTAACCCTTCACAAGGACATCGCCTTCCATGGCTAAGCGCATTATTTATAACGAGCAAGCCCGCCGGGCCCTCGAAAAAGGCATCGACATCCTCTGCGAAGCCGTCGCGGTCACCCTTGGCCCCAAGGGTCGCAACGTGGTGCTTGAGAAGAAGTTTGGTGCCCCCCAGATCGTCAATGACGGCGTCACCATCGCCAAAGAAATTGAACTCGAAGACCACATCGAGAACACCGGTGTGGCCCTGATTCGTCAGGCCGCCTCCAAGACCAACGATGCTGCCGGTGACGGCACCACCACGGCCACCGTGTTGGCCCACGCCATGGTCAAGGCCGGTCTGCGCAACGTGGCTGCTGGCGCCAATGCCATCACGCTCAAGCGCGGCATCGACAAGGCCTCCGAGTTCCTCGTCAAGAAGATCGAGGAGCACGCCAAGCCCATCAGCGACAGCAACGCCATCGCCCAGGTGGGCACCATCTCCGCCGGCAACGACGAAGAGGTGGGTCGGATGATTGCCGACGCCATGGACAAGGTTGGCAAGGAAGGCGTGATTTCCCTCGAGGAGGGCAAATCGATGACCACCGAACTGGAGGTCACCGAAGGCATGCGCTTCGACAAGGGCTACATCTCGCCCTACTTCGCCACCGACACCGAGCGGATGGAAGCGGTGCTCGAAGAGCCCTACATCCTTCTCACCGACAAGAAGATCGGCCTGGTGCAAGACCTGGTTCCCGTTCTCGAGCAAATTGCCCGCACCGGCAAGCCCCTGCTGATCATTGCTGAGGACATCGAGAAGGAAGCCCTCGCCACCTTGGTGGTCAACCGCCTGCGCGGCGTGTTGAACGTGGCCGCCGTGAAGGCCCCTGGCTTCGGCGATCGCCGTAAGGCCATGCTCGAAGACATCGCCGTTCTCACCAACGGTCAGCTGATCACCGAAGACGCTGGTCTGAAGCTGGATAACGCCAAGCTGGAGATGCTGGGCACCGCCCGCCGCATCACCATCAACAAGGACACCACCACCATCGTGGCCGAAGGCAACGAGGTGGCCGTGAAGGCCCGCTGCGAGCAAATCCGCAAGCAGATGGACGAAACCGACTCCTCCTACGACAAGGAGAAGCTGCAGGAGCGTCTGGCCAAGCTGAGCGGCGGCGTGGCCGTGGTGAAGGTGGGCGCTGCCACCGAAACCGAGATGAAGGACAAGAAGCTGCGCCTGGAAGATGCCATCAACGCCACCAAGGCGGCCGTTGAGGAAGGCATTGTTCCTGGCGGTGGCACCACCCTGGCCCACCTGGCCCCTGCCCTTGAGGATTGGGCCAAGGCCAACCTCTCCGGCGAAGAGCTGATCGGCGCCCACATCGTGGCCTCCGCCCTGACCGCTCCCCTGATGCGCATCGCCCAGAACGCTGGTGTGAACGGCGCTGTGGTGGCTGAGAACGTGAAGAACAAGCCCTTCAATGAGGGTTACAACGCCGCCACTGGTGAGTACGTCGACATGCTGGCTGCCGGCATCGTTGACCCCGCCAAGGTGACCCGCTCTGGCCTCCAGAACGCGGCGTCCATCGCTGGCATGGTGCTCACTACCGAGTGCATCGTGGCTGACATGCCCGAGAAGAAGGACGGTGCTCCCGCCGGTGGCGGTGGCATGGGCGGCGACTTCGACTACTGATCGACGGACTTCGACCAGGGATCTCAACCGAGATCTCAGTCGGATTTTGATCCTTCAGATCCCAGCATCGGCGCCCCTTCGGGGGCGCTTTTTTTATGGCTTCATGCCGCCCGGGTTTCTGTATCAAAAGAAACGGATAACCCACTTTCTGTAGTGACAGCTACCAACTGGGGCCCTCTCTGGTGGGCAACCTGCCGCGATCTGCGCACCTGCTGTGCCCCCAGTTCTGATCTCGGCCTTACCCGTGGCTGTCCTCGCGGGGGACGCCCTCTCGCCGGCAGCCCAGGCTTTGCAGAGCGCCAATAACGGCTTCGTGCTGCTCTGTGCGGCCCTGGTGTTGATGATGACGCCAGCCTTGGCCCTCTTTTATGCGGGGTTTGTGCGCAGCCGCAACGTGCTCAACACCATGGTGATGAGCTTTGCTGCCATGGCCCTGGTGAGTGTGCTCTGGGTGCTGTTCGGCTACAGCTTGGCTTTCTCCGAGGGCAGCGGCCCCCTGGCGCCGTTCATTGGGGGGTTCCAGTGGGCGGGCCTCAGCAATTGGTCGGCCTCCTATGGCAATGGCCAGCTCAGCCATGGCGCCGTGGCGCTGTTTCAGCTCACCTTCGCGATCATCACGCCAGCCCTGATCTCCGGGGCGGTGGTGGAGCGGATGCATTTCAGGGCCTGGATTGCCTTTGTGGTGCTGTGGAGCACCTTTATCTACCTGCCCCTGGCCCACATGGTGTGGGGGCCAGGGGGCTTCCTTGGCGTTGACGGGCTTGGAGCCCTGGATTTCGCAGGCGGACTGGTGGTGGAGATGGCCTCAGGTGTGGGCGCTGCAGTGGCGGCAGGGGTGGTTGGCAGGCGCCGCAGCTATCCGGGCAACGGCTCGCCGCCCCACAACGTGCCCTTCATCCTGATGGGTGCTGGCCTGCTTTGGTTTGGCTGGTTTGGCTTCAATGGCGGCAGTGCCCTGATTGCTGGCAACTTGGCCTCCCTGGCCTGCCTCACCACCAATACGGCCGGCGCGGCCGCTGCGGTGGGCTGGATGGTGATCGAAACGCTCCAGCGGGGCAAGCCCACGGCGGTGGGTGTGGCCACCGGGGCGGTGGCTGGTCTTGTGGCGATCACCCCGGCCGCTGGTTTTGTGAGTCCTTTGGGGTCTGTGTTGATCGGTTTTGTGGCAGCGGCCATCTGCAGTTATGCCCTCCAGCTCAAAAACCGCAGTGGCCTCGATGACAGCCTGGATGTGCTGCCCGTGCATGGGGTTGCGGGCTTTGTGGGGATTGTGATGACGGGGATTCTTGCCCTGAAAGTGGTGAATCCTGCCGGGGCCAATGGTCTTTTGGCGGGTAATCCTGGCCTGCTGGTGATCCAGCTCAAGGCAGCAGGTTTTACGGCCCTTTGGGTGGGCGTGGGCACCTATGCGGTACTCAAGTTGATTGGCAGCGTGATGCCCCTCAGGGTGAACGACCTCGAGGAACGCCAAGGCCTCGATATCCAGGCCCACGGCGAGGAGGCCTACAACACGGAATTCACCGGCTAACCGGTTGGGGCGCTCTTCTTACTGGGAGCGGCTGTCTTACTGGGTATGAAATTCAAGGCGATGCCGTTGTTGCAGTAGCGCTTGCCGGTGGGCTTGGGGCCGTCATCGAACACATGGCCTTGGTGCCCCCCACAACGGCGGCAGTGGTACTCGGTGCGCGGCACGATCAGTTTGAAATCCAGCTTGGTGACGATGCCCTTGGGCAGTGGTTCCCAAAAGCTGGGCCAGCCGGTGCCGCTGTCGTATTTGGCCTTGGAGCTGAACAGGGGCAGCTGGCAGCCGGCACAGACAAAGGTGCCGGCCCGTTTTTCGTTGTTGAGGGGACTGCTGAAGGGCCGTTCGGTGCCCTCCTCCCGCAAGACCACGAAGGCACCAGGACTGAGCCGTTGTTTCCACTCGGCTTTGCTTAGCTCCCAGGCCGGATCACCGGCTTTGGAGGCGGCCAAGGCCGCCTTGGCACCGCCCAAAAGCACGGCAAATCCCGATCCCAAGCTGGCCAACAGGCTGCGGCGGTTCATCGCTTTACTTCAGCCAGCCAGCGCTCAGCACCACGGCCAGGCCTAAAAAGATGGCGAGCAGGGTCCAGCTAATCCGGTTGAGGGTGTCCTCCGCACTACGGGCGCTGGTAAACATTGAGCCACCGCTGGAGGCAAGCCCTCCCATGCCATCCCCCTTGGGGCTGTGGAGCAGCACGCTCACGATCAGCAGCACGCCGCTGCCAATCCAAACCCAAGACAAAATCGACGTGATCATGGATTCAGGCTAGACGCCCAGGGTCTGGGCAACGCGGTTGGGCTCACTCTGGCTGCCCAGGGGAGCCACCAAGGACAAGCCACTCATGCTGGCCGGTTTTGGCAGTTCGAGGATGTCCAACAGGGTGGGGGCAATGTCGGCCAGGCCGCCGCCAGCTCGGAGTTGAACATCGGTGCCGTGGCCCGGCAGCTTGCGTTTTTCCCCTTCCACCAGGATCACGGGCACCGGATTGGTGGTGTGGGCGGTCCAGGGGCGGCCATCGGGGCCTTCCATCACCTCGGCATTGCCATGGTCGGCGGTAATCACAAGCGTGCCACCAATGCGGTTGGTCGCCTCCATCAGCCGGCCCACGCAGGTGTCCACGGTGGTGACGGCTTCGGTGGTGGCTTGCATTTGGCCGGTGTGCCCCACCATGTCGGGGTTGGCGTAGTTGATCACCACCAGGGAATAGATGCCCTTCTGGATGGCGGCGATGCAGCTATCGGTGAGCTGTTCGGCCGACATGGCGGGGGATTGGTCGTAGGTGGCAACCCGCGGCGATGGCACCAGGTGGCGGTCTTCCCCGGGGAAGGCCTGCTCGATGCCCCCATTCATGAAGTAGGTGACATGGGGATATTTCTCGGTTTCAGCGGTGCGGAATTGGCGCAACCCCGCCTCGGACACCACTTGACCGAGCAGCCCATCCAAGGACTCGGGCGGGAAGGCCACGGCCACGGGGAGGCCCTTCTCGTATTGGGTGAACGTGACCACATCCAGATCGCTGATCAGGCTGCGTTCAAAGTTGTCGAAGGAGGGCAGAACCAAGGCACGGATCAGCTGTCGCACCCGATCCGGACGGAAGTTGAAGCAGACCAACCCATCGCCGGATTTGATCAGATCGTCCGATAGGCGCACCGGCTCGAGGAATTCGTCACCCACGTTGCTGGCGTAGGACGCCTCAATGGCTTCCACCGGGCCCAGGTCACTGAGGGGGCTGGATTGGCTCAGCAGTCGATAGGCCTTCTCGGTGCGCTCCCAGCGATTGTCCCGGTCCATGGCCCAGTAGCGGCCACAGAGCGTGGAGATCCGGCCCACACCAGCTGCCTGGATTTGCTCCAGCACCTGGGCCACAAAGCCGGGGGCACTGCTGGGAGCCGTATCCCGACCATCGGTAATCACATGGATGCAGACATCCTGGAGGCCCCGAGCGACGGCCCAGCGCAGGAGGCCGCCCAGGTGGTTGATGTGGCTGTGCACTCCGCCATCGGAGCAGAGGCCAATCAGGTGCAGGGTGTGGCCGTTGGCGAGCAACTTGTCGGCCAGGGCGTTGAGCGCTGGATTGGCGGCAATGCTGCCGTCCTTCACAGCCTGGCTAATCCGCACCAGTTCCTGGCGAATAATCCGGCCCGAACCAATGGTGAGGTGGCCCACCTCGGAGTTGCCCATTTGGCCATCGGGCAGGCCAACGGCCCCACCACTGGCTTCAATCAGGGTGTGGGGATAGGCATGCCAAAGGGCATCCATTACCGGGGTTGCCGCGGCACGGATGGCGTTATGGGCTTCGTCGTGGCTATAGCCCCAGCCATCGAGAATGGCCAGAACAACGGGGGCAATCGAGGATGGCTGCCTCGACGCTGAGTCCTTCAAGGCTGAGTCCCGCAACGAAGCCACGGGCAATAGAGAATCGTGCAACGAAGAAGCGCTCAATGAAGCATCGAGGGCGTTAGGCCCGCTGGGATGCTGCTGGGAGGGAATTGCTGTCACCCGACTCACCTAGCGGTGTGCATGGCGTGGGATGTCAAACCGTGGGGAACAACACCCTGGGAAGTAAAAACGGGGGATTTCAAATCGTGAGATTTCAAATCGCGAGATTTCAAAGAGAGGTATGGATGCAACGCTTCGGGTTTGCACTGCCTTCGATCCCAACCTACAGCCCCAATCCCTTGGCGAATTTCCCTGATCCCAGCCGCGTCAGGCTTTGGCAACACAGAATTCGGCTGGTTGGCTCCATAGCATTGGCGTTGCTGGTGCCAGCCCCATGAATCGGCTCGAATTGCTCTCGGCCCAGGACCTCTCTCGCACCTTGGACCGCCTCGCCTCCCAGGTGCTCGAGGGTGTCGCCGATACCCACCGGTTGCTGTTGCTGGGGATCCCCACCCGCGGGGTGGCCTTGGCTGAGGTTCTGGCGGCCCGCTTGGGGGTGATTTGCGGCCATGCCATCGATCACGGCAGCCTTGATCCCACCTTTCACCGCGATGATTTGGAGCGGATTGGCACCCGGCTGGCCCAGCCCACGGACCTGCCCGTGAGCCTGGAGGGACGGCAGGTGGTGCTGGTGGATGACGTGATCTTCACGGGCCGCACGGTGCGGGCAGCTCTTGAGGCCCTGCAGGCCTGGGGCCGCCCGGAACGGGTGAGCCTGCTGGCCATGGTGGATCGGGGCCATCGGGAATTGCCGATCCAGCCTGATTTTTGCGGCCGGGTGGTGCCCACCAGTCGGCAAGAAACCATTCAGCTGGCCCTGCAGGGGATCGATGGGGAGGAAGGGGTGTTCCTGTTGCGCCCCTAGGCCGCTTCGATTTCGTCGGCGCGGAAATGGGCCTTGAATTTGCCAAACGCCACCACCACCGGAAGGTTGGGGCTGATCACCCGGCCTTTCCACTCGTTCAGCACGGTGACCACTTCCCCTTGCTGGCCAAGGAGATCAAAGGCCACGCCGCGATGTTGGGGATGGTGGTAAACAACCACGCTTTGGCAGACCTTGACCTGATCACCTGGCTGCATGGTCCGTGAACTCTTTCGCGGGCCCAATCTTGTCATGGGCGCTGGCAGGCCGTTTCGGGACCCGCTTCGATCACCTTGCCGCCCAGGGATTTGCAGGCGGCTGTGAAGGCTGTCCACTCATCGAGCCCCTTGGCGATTTGGGCTTGAACCCTGGCATCCAGGTCGGCCGCAGACACCGTATGGGGCAAGGAGCCATGGCCGTCGTGCTCGCGGTCGTGGTCGGCCAAGGCATTGATCCCTGCCTGCACCTTGGCCTTTAGGGCCCGGCTCTCGCCTTTCCACCAGGGATGGTCGAGCCTGGTGAGGGCGTCGAGGGCCTCCCACCAGCGCTTTTGCGCCACCAGTTTTTGGCTGCGCTCCATCAGCAGCCGGTTGCGGTTCCAGATTTGTGTGTAGGAATCCCCCGTGGCGTTGCCGGCACTGTTGTGGTCATCGCCAATCGGGGCCAAAAGCGCCAAGGCGCCCTTGAGATTCCCCTGTTGGAACTGGTCGAGGGACAGGCGTTGCAACTCCAAGACCCAGCGATCGAGTTGGCGTTGGTCGCTGGGTCGGGCTGCAGGGGAATTCACCAGTTGCCACTGCAGCCGCAGGGCTTGGGCCCATTGGCGTTGCTGCCACAGTTCCGCAGCTTTCAGGCGCCGGCATTGCCCCTGTTCCTTCGGCGCGCTGTCACCCAGCCAGCGCAGGGCTTCGAGTTGCTCGCTGTAACGCAGGCAAGCGTTGAGATTTCCGGTGGCGGCTGCCTGCTCGAGGCGCTGGGGCAACTGCTGTTCCCACCAATAGGCCGCGCCAACTCCTGAGGCCACCAGCCCCAGGGTGAGTCCAAGCCAAAAACGCGGGAGCCTGTGCCGGCGGAGGGCCAAGGCGGCAGATGCAATCAAATCCCGTTCTATCAGTCTTAGCGGTGCTTTTGGGGGCAGTGTCAGCGCACCGGGCCAAAGCGTCGCTCGCCCAGGCTGGCGCCGGTGGCGAGATCCGTGATCTCCGCCGTGAGTTGGCCTTGGCCGTTGATCACAAAATCCAGCTTGAGCCGATCCACACCTTGTTTGCCAGGGGGATCCAGGGCGATGGCGCAGGGGTGGTCGCGCCAAGGGATGACCTGGGCCCGGCCAGCTCGGCGTTGACGCAGCACCGGTAGGTCTCCTTCAAACACCACTTCACCGCGCTGCTCAATTTGGGCTTCCCCCAAGCTGAGTTCGATGCAGCTCTGGCCATCCAGGCTGCAGGCCAGCACGATCTCGAGGGGGCGATCGGTCGGCCAAACCTGGCCCGCCACAAACAGGGGATGCCAGGTGTGGCGTCCGCTGCGTTGTTCCCAGCAGCGCAGCTCAACCCCATGGGTCAGCACATCCTTGAGCTGGACGCCCGGGGTGAGCGCCAGGGCCCCGAGCGCCACTGCCTCAACCGGGCGATGGGTTTTGAGGGGCACCCCAACCAGCCGTTCCTCCAGCCAGCGGCGCAGCCGGGGGATGTGGCTGCTGCCGCCTACGGGCAGCACGGCTGTGATGGCCCCTGGCCTGATCCCAGCGCTGCGGCCAGCCGCCAAGACCTGATCGAGGAGGGCATCCAATTGGCTGATCAGCCCCCGCTCTTCGAGGAGTTGCTCAAAGCTGGTGCGGCTGAGGCGCAGCTCCTGGGGAGCTTGATTGGCGGGGCTGACCAGGGCGAGGGCGTCGTCTTCGCTACTTAACAGGCATTTGAGCCGCTCAGCAGCCTCCAGAAGTTGGGGCCCTTGGGGCTGTCCTGGGCAAAGGGCGTCAGCAATCCAGCGGTCGATATCACGGCCGCCGCAGGCCAGCCCTGCCTTGCCGATCACCTGGGCGCAGCGCAGGGCCTGGCGGCTGCTCTCGAGATCGCGGCCCGCAAAGCGCAACAGCTGGGCAATCGGGGCGGCTCGGCCTTCGCCTCCCTCCAGCTTCACCAGGGCCACATCCACGGTGCCACCCCCGATATCCACCACCAGGGCGGTGCTGCCGGGGGGAAGCCCGGCGCCGATGGCCGCGGCGGTGGGTTCATCCACCAGGGCCACCTCCTCCACGCCCAGCTCCGTGCACACCTCGGCCAGCCACTGGCGATAGCTGCGGTAGGTGTCGATGGGTGCTGTCAGCACCAGGCGTTTGGGGCTGATGCCGCTTGGCAGGGCGGCCCAGAGAGCCTTTAGGAGCAGGGCCCCGGCCTGTTCGGCTGGCTGGGCTGAGGCGCTACCGGAGCCAATGAGACGTTTGAAGTCGCGGCGCAGTTCCGGTCCGTCGTGATGGGCCAAGCCGGCATCGACCACCTGGCGGCCGATGAGTGGTTTGGCGCCGGGGGCTTCGGTGAGCCAAAGCAGGCTGGGCACCACCACGGGGCCATCGAGGCTGAAGGGCGGCAAGGCCAGCAGCTGGGCTGCTGTGGCTGGGCCCTGGTAGGCCACCACCGTGGTGGTGCTGCCCAAATCGATGGCCAGGGTTCCCTTGTCCTCCATGGCCTCCCCCTCAACCGCGGCCCCCTTCTAATCCGCCAGGTCCCCCTGCTGACCTAAGCTCGAAATACTGGAAACGTGGTTATGCAAAGCGGCATTCAAAGCGGCGTTGAAGTGAACCCGAAGGAACTGGCCCAGCGGGCCGAGAGCCTGATTCGCTTTTCTAGCAACCGTTACCTCACCACCGTAAGGATCGCTTTCCGGGCCAAGCAACGCCGTTTTGATGATTTCGATGGCCTGCTCGACGACTCCATGATCAAGCCCGTGCAGCGCGCCATCATCGAGTTGAGTGACGAGCAGGATCAGCCCGATCTGTTGCCCGGCTGATTGTTTAGCGGATTCGGGCGTCAGCTAGCGGATGCAGGTGCAAGAGGGAGAGGGGTGGCGGTTGCTGGTGGATCCAGCCCGTTACCCCTTTGTTGTGTTGATCGGTGGAGCTGGCTGGGCGGCGGAGCTCACGGCCGAGGAGGCCCAAAGCCTGCGCCAGGGTTTTGGCCAATTGATGGAGCAGCACGCAGCCATTGCCGATCAGTTGATGGAGGAGGAGTCCATCGGCTTGGAGCTTGATCTGGGGGGCCTATGGATAGCGCTCGAAGGCGATCGGCGCGATTGGCAGGTCCGCTTTGTGCTCACCCCGGAGGGGCTCCAGCGGGGCCTCGAGGGGGGCTGGGATGCTGCGGCGAGTCAGGCGGTGGCGGTGGCCCTGGCCCAGCTTGGGGAGCTCAAGGATTTGGAGCCGCTGGGTGGCCTGCCCCGGGGCGAACAAAGCGGTTCCAGCATGAGACAGGCCTGACTATTTCGCCTAGATCAGCAGTGCTGATTGTTGGCGGCGGCCTTGAAATCCCCCAGGGGAGGTTTCCGTTCTCCCCAGGTTTTCCCCGGGCTTTGGGTTGGGATCCTGCGAGCTGCAGGGGGCTGGGGAAAAGCTTGGCGGTTGCCTTGGCTGGCTTGACAGCCATCGCGCTTGCCCCAAGAGACTTGGGACTGGCCTGGGCGGCCGGGATGGATGCCTGCGCTGGCCGGCAATCTCATGCTGGGAGGGACAACCTTGATGGGTCTCCTGCCGATTTGACTCCGGTGCAGGGATGTGGGGAACTGGATGTCACAGCGCCGAGCAGGGATGACATTGGGGCCAGAGTTGGCAGAAGAAGCGGGGCTGGTGAGCTTGAGGGCTGAGGTGCCTGAGGCCCTATTGGCTTCGATGCGCAGTTTCATTGAGCGCCATCCCAACTGGGATCAATACCGTCTGGTGCAGGCGGCCCTGGCCGGGTTTTTGGTGCAGAACGGGTTGCAGAACCGCGAGGTGACCCGCTGCTATCTGGCCAATCTGTTTCCCGGCCAAGGCAGCTTTAGGTCGGACGAGGTCGGTTGAGATCCGGCAGCTCAAACAACTGCTCGTAGGCCGCAGCCAGGGTGCAGATCGTGATTGGTAGGGCGGCCACCAGTCCGACCAGGAGCACCAAAAAGCCTGCCAGCAGGATCAGGATCACCACCAGGGTCAACCCCAGGGCATGGAGCCAGTGGGGATCAATGGCGGCCCGGCCACTGCGGAAGGCCCCCAGGGGCGTGAGCTGGCCCATCAGGGTGAGGGGCAGGCAAAGGATTTGGTCTGCGGCCAGATACACCGCCACGGCCACACCCGCCACCAGGGGCAGGGGGGCGAGCCAGGGTTGGATCAAGGTGAGTAAGAACGCACTGGCCTGGGCCAGGCGCACGATCAGGGCGTTGAGCGTCAGGATCAGCACCAAGGTGCCAAAGCAGCGGGCCATGGCCCCCCGATCCAGCCGGGCCAGGTCGCTAAACCGGGGGGTCTGGCGCCCAAGGGCCATCTGGGCTCCGCGCATCAGCCCCACCACCAGCCAGAGGCTGCTGAGGGCATAGGCCAGCCAGGCTGCGCCTGCCAGGGCGACGGCCAGGCCATCAACGCGCCCAAACAGGCCAATGAACCGATCACTTTCGTAGCGATACAGCACCTGGCTGAGCAAATTGAGCCCGCCCACCACGAGGGTGAAGCCCATCAAGACCCAGGGGCAGCTCGCGAAGGTGGCCCAGCCGCGCTCGAGGGCCTGACGAATGGCGATGGGATCGGAGCTGATCGGGCGCAGCAGGGTCATGCCGGCTCGAGCAGAGCGAGTAATCGCTGGGCACTGGCTTCTGGCACCGGCAGGATTGAGAGCCGATTGCCCCGTTTCACCACACCAAGCTCCTCAGGGCTGAACTGCTCCTTGAGCGCATCCAGGTTGAGCAGGGTGTCGAAATGGCGCAGATAGCGCAGGCGCGCACAATCCCATCGGGGTTTTTCGGGGGTCACTGCTGGGTCGAAATACTTCGATTTCGCATCGAATTGGCTCGGATCTACGAGCTGGGTTTCGATCACTTCCATCATCCCCGCAATTCCCGGGGGTTTGGTATTGGAGTGATAGAAAAAAGCCAGGTCGCCAATTTGCATGCTGCGCATGAAGTTGCGGGCTTGATAATTGCGAATGCCGTCCCAGAGCGTGGTGCCTTCAGCTTTGAGATGGTCGATCCCGTAGACATCGGGCTCGCTTTTCATCAACCAATAGGCCATGGGATGGGGTGGGGCGCGCTGCAACCGGGTGTTGGGGCGATGTTAAGGCTGTGATTGGCCCGTTTTGAACGCTCTGTTTCAGATCTGCCTTGGTTCGTTGACATCCCACCCTGGGCTGCCAACACTTGATTTGATGTTTTCTAGGCCCTTGGCCCCTCCCGATGCTGAGCGATAGGCAGAACAAGCGTGCAAGTGGTTTGGATTACGGCGCCATTGTCCAAACGGGCTGGCGTGGCTTTTGCCGCAATGCCCTGGTGCTGGTGGGGTTTGTGATCCTCTACACCATCGTTTCTGGCGGGGTGTCCTTTGCGGCATCAGCCGTCGCGCTCAAGCTGGCTGAGCCTGGTCCCAAGGTGATCCAGGGGATTGCCTACGGCCTGCTGCTCCTGTTGCAGGTGGTGGTGCATTTGGTGGGCAGTGTGGCCCTGCTCAATGGCGCCTTGATGGCGGCCAAGGGACAAACCTTCCAATTTGGCCAACTCTTTCGGGAAACCAAGCAGCTGTTCAACTTGCTCGGCCTGCATGTGTTTGCAGCCATTGCAATCCTGCTGGGTCTGCTGGCCTTTGGCCTGCCAGGCATCTATTTGAGCGTGGCCTATTGGTTCTCGGCCTTTCTGTTGGTCGACCAGAGGGTGTCCTTCTTGGATGCCCTGGCTGGAGCCAGGGCCATGGTGACTCCCCATTGGTTTGATGTGGCCGTGCTGCTGCTGGTGATCGTTGCCATCAGTGCGGTGGGCTTCTTGGCCTGCGGGGTTGGCCTGTTTGCCACCGGACCGTTGGCGGTTTGCATTGGTGCCGCTGGCTATCTCCAGCTGGCCGCCAATGTCAACGAGGGCCCGAAAGGCTGAGGGCCAGCTGGCGGAAATGCTCGCCGCGGGCTTCGAAATCGCTGTATTGGTCAAAGCTCGCACAGGCCGGTGAGAGCAGCACCGCTTTGCAGCCCAAGGCCGTTGCCAACCCTGCGGCCTCGGGTACGGCCTCGGCGAGCCCTTCGCAGCGGGTCACCTGGCCTGGATACCCCCCATCGGCGAGAAGGCCGGCCAATTCAGCCTGGGCGGCTCCATAGAGCACCACGGCCTTGGACTGGTGGATCAAGCCCCGAATCCAGCCGCTGGCATCGCCCTGTTTGGACGCTCCCCCTGCAAGCACCACCAGGGGACCATCGAGGGCCTTGAGGGCCACCTCGGCGGCGTCGTAGTTGGTGGCTTTGCTGTCGTTCACGTAGGCCACCCCCTGGTGGTCACAGATCCGCTCGAGCCGGTGGGGCACGCCGCTGAACTGGCGCAAGCCAGCCTCCATTTGGCTGCCGCTGAGGCCGGCCTGGAGGCCAGCGGCCGCGGCGAGGAGCATGTTTTGTCGGTTGTGGGCGCCGGGCATGGCCAGGGCATCAGCGGCCATCAGGGCCGCTGGACCATCTGGGCCTTGATGCATGACCTGGTTGTCTTCAATCCAGAGGAAGGCTCTGAGCCCGCTGGGGAGTCCATCGCGCTGGCCTGCAGTGACCCACAGGGCGTGGTCCCAGGTTTGGCCGTGGGCCCGGAGGTCGGGGTCGTCGCCATTGAGGATCCGCACCGTGCTGCGCTCCAACAGGCTGCGTTTGATGGCGCGGTAGTTGGCCAGGGTGCCGTGGCGCTCCAGATGGTCGGGGGTGAGGGTGGTCCAAATACCGATCTGGGGGGCTAGCTCCGGTGCAGCTTCGATTTGGTAACTGCTGAGTTCCACCACCATCCAGGCCGGCAGCACGCCGCCAGGTTGCAACCGCTCCAGCACCAGCTCGGCGGCTGAATGGCCCACGTTGCCGCCCATGGGGGCATCGATCCCCGCGCAGCGCAGCAAGTGGCTCACCAGGTGGGTCACGGTGGTTTTGCCGTTGGTGCCCGTAATGCCAATCCAGGGCACCTGCTGGCTGCTGTCCCAGGCGGCAGCCAGTTCACCCCTCACCGCGATCCCGTCTTGGCGGAGCGCGCAGAGGGTTGGATGGTCCCAGGGAATCCCTGGACTGACCACCACGGTCTTGGGTTGCTGGGGCAGGCCAGAGAAGGTGGCGGGGGTTAGGGGTGCCGCCAGCTGAACAGCGATACCTGAGGCCCGTAAGTCTTGGGCTTTGGTCTCAAGTTCTTGGCTTGAATTGCTCTCAAGGAGCAACACAGCGTGCCCTAATTGGTGCAGCAATTTGGCCGCCCCCAGGCCTGAACGCCCCAGGCCAACCACCACTGTTAAATCCCCCGATGCACCCAATTCCTTTGCCGCGGATGTGATCACGGATGGAATTGCTAACACTGAAGGTGGAAAAATGGGCGATACTGGATTTGAACCAGTGACTCCTACCGTGTCAAGGTAGTGCTCTACCCCTGAGCTAATCGCCCGAGCGAATGGTTCAGGATGCGATGGCATCGTTCCTGAAGCCCCTGCAACCTAGCAGCGAGCCAGCTGGCTCCTAGCTGCGAACCAGCTGGCTCCTAGCTGCGAACCAGCTGAAGGCGCCAGCGGTCCCGCTTGGTGAGGCAAACATCCTCAATCAGCAGTTCCCCCCGACCGCTCCATTGCACCCGATCGCCAGCGGCGATCTCCCGACTGGCACTGGTGACCACGGTCCAATTGATCTGCAGTTCCCCTTGGCGAATCAGATCCGCCATGCGGCTGCGCGAGATGCCAAATCCCGCCGATGCCACCGCATCGATGCGGAGGGAGGCCTCCACGCTTTGAAACCGCCTGGGCTGCCGGGTCGCCGGACATTGCAGGGCGGCGATCGGTCGGGCCAGAAGCTGCACCTCCACGCTGCGCACCTGGGCAGTGAGGCCATCCAGGGCTAGGGCGCAACTGCTGGTGGCAATGGCCTGGGCACCCCGGTCTCCCCGCAGCCAGAGATCGCCGAGGTCGGCTGGGTTGACCCCGCCTGTGGCGAGGAGTCCTTGGCGAAAGTCCAGGGCCGTGGAGGGGTCAAAGAGGAAGTTGCCGCTGATCTCCAGGCCCAGGAGTTCGTCGGGGAGCTCGGCGGGATGGATCGGTGCCTCGTGGCGTTGCAGCAGCAGGCGCCGTCGTTCGGCTCCTGGGTGCCCGCCTTCGCTCTGCACAGTGAGTTCGGCCAAGGTGGCCAGGCGCGCTTCGGCGTCTTCGCGCACGGCACCATCGATAAAGCCGCTCCAGCAGGGGGTCCAGCTGCGCAGGGCCTGCTCCGCCGTATCGAGAATCGCCTCGAGGGCCTCCCGGTGTCGGCTCCCCTCCATTAACTCCTGGCGCGGCAGCATGGCTTAGTCGTTGAGCCGCACCACGGCCTTGGGTTTGGCCTGTTGGAGGGTGGTCCAGGGCATCTCGATGCCGTTGGGCGCTTCGATCAGTAACAACCAGTTCCCCTCCTCGAGGCGGTTGCGCAGGCTGCGGATGCGGTCGTCCTCCTCGGAGGTCACGCTGGCGGCAGCGGCAAAACTGCCCATCCAGCCCGAACCCAGGCCGAGCAGGGCTCCCACCAGGTGCTGGCTCCATTCACCGAAGAAGGCGAAGGTGTCGAGATCGGTGATGTAAGTGAAGGTGAGCCCGGCGAAGAAACCAAAGGGAATCAGCCAGCGGGCCATGCTGCGCTGCCGGTTGCGGCGGGCAACGGCGGGATTGAGGCGTTCGAGATCGTTGATCGAGGTTTCGCCCTCGCCGACGGCCACCACTTGGGCCATGGGGGGCACCTGCTCGCCGAGACGATCGCGCAGTTGATGCAGCCGTTTGCGATCCCCCAGAACCACCACCACGCTTGCACCCACGCCCTTGAGCCTCCCTTGCGTTGAAAATCAATTGATGATCAATTGAAGTCGATTTGGATTTCGACCGGTCACTACACTGCACCTCCGGCTCCCCCAACCACCCGCCGGGCATGACAAAGGTTCTGGTTTCCGACCCCATTGACCAGGCGGGGATCGACATTCTCTCGCAGGTGGCTCAGGTCGATCTGCGTCCTGGACTTCCTCCTGCGGAGCTGAAGCAGATCATCGGTGAGTACGACGCCTTGATGATTCGCTCAGGCACCCAGGTGACCGCCGAGATCATCGAATCGGCCGACAAACTTCGCATCATTGGCCGGGCTGGCGTGGGGGTCGACAACGTCGATGTACCCGCAGCGACCAAGCGGGGCGTGATCGTGGTGAATTCGCCTGAGGGAAACACCATTGCTGCGGCAGAGCATGCCCTGGCCTTGATGCTTGCGTTGTCGCGCCATGTGCCCCACGCCCACGCGAGCACCATGGCCGGCGGCTGGGACCGCAAGAAATATGTGGGCAACGAGCTCTATAAGAAGAAGCTTGGGGTGGTGGGGCTCGGCAAGATCGGCTCCCACGTGGCCCGGGTGGCCAAGGCCATGGGCATGGATGTGATGGCCTACGACCCGTTTGTGTCGGCGGAGCGGGCCCAGCAAATGCAGGTGCGGCTGATGCCGCTGCCGGCCCTGTTTGCCGAGGCCGACTACGTCAGCTTGCACCTGCCCCGCACCCCCGATACCGAAAATCTGGTCAATGCGGAGCTGCTGAAAACGATGAAGCCCACGGCGCGCATCGTCAATTGCGCCCGGGGCGGAATCATTGATGAGGCGGCGATCGCCGAGGCCGTTCAAAACGGGGTGATCGGCGGCGCGGCCCTTGATGTCTATGCCAATGAGCCCCTGGAGGCCACATCCCCCCTGCGGTCGGTTCCGGAGCGCATGATCCTCACGCCCCACCTGGGAGCGTCCACGGAAGAGGCCCAGGAAAATGTGGCCATTGATGTGGCTGAGCAAATCCGGGATGTCTTGCTGGGCTTGCCTGCCCGCAGCGCCGTCAATATTCCTGGCCTCACCCCAGAGGTGATGGAGCAGCTCAAGCCCCATCTCCAGCTCGCCGAAACCCTGGGCCAGCTGATCAGCCAGCTCGCTGGTGGCAGCGTGGAAGAGTTGGAGGTGCGGCTGCAAGGCGAGTTTGCGAACCACCCCTCCCAGCCCCTGGTGATTGCCGCCCTCAAGGGCCTGCTTTCCACGGCCCTCGGCGACAGCATCAACTATGTAAACGCGGGTCTCGAGGCCAAGGCCCGGGGCATCCACGTGGTCGAGGTCAAAGACGACGCCAGCCGCGACTTCGCCGGCGGCTCCCTGCAGCTGAGCACCAAGGGTGCCAACGGCCAGCACAGCGTCACCGGAGCGGTGTTCGCCGATGGGGAGCTGCGCATCACCACCATCGACGAATTCCCCGTCAATGTGGCGCCGAGCCGCCACATGCTGATTGCCCGGCACCGCGACATGCCCGGGATCATTGGCCATCTCGGCTCCGTGCTGGGCGAGCACAACGTCAACATTGCTTCGATGCAGGTGGGTCGCCGGATTGTGCGGGGTGATGCCGTGATGGTGGTGAGCCTCGACGACCCCATCCCCGCCAGCCTGTTGGCCACCATCAACGCCATCAATGGCATCCAGCAAGCCCACACGGTGACCTTCTGATGGCCCTGGCCTGGTGGCGGCTGGAGCTGGCGGCCTTACCAGAACTGGAGGAATCCCTGGTCTGGAAGCTGGATGTGCTGGGCATTCCCCGGGTTGCCCTCCAGCACCGGCCAGAGGCCCCGGATCAGCGGCAGTTGATCGCCTGGTTGCCCGAGATCGATTGGCCCGCTGACCAGCGCCAGCAGTTGGAGCAGGCCCTGGCCGGCCTGGCCGATCCCTTTGGCCTTGCCCTGCCGCCCATTACCTGGACCCACCAGGCCGATGAGGATTGGAGCCTCACCTGGAAACAGCACTGGCAGGCCGACCCAGTGGGCGCTCGGCTGCTGATCCTGCCGGCCTGGCTGGAGTGCCCTGAAGAGCATGCCGATCGTCTGGTCATTGCCATGGATCCGGGCAGTGCCTTTGGCACCGGCAGTCACCCCACCACGCGGCTGTGCCTCGAAGCCATCGAGACCATGGCGTTGGCGGGGCTGCGGGTGGCGGATTTGGGCTGCGGCAGCGGGGTGTTGGGCCTGGGTGCCCTGAAATTGGGGGCCGCCAGCGTCTGCGCCGCTGATACCGATTCCCTGGCCGTGCGGGCCACCACCGACAACGCCGCCCTCAATGGGCTCTCTGGGGCTGTGGCGGTGCGCCTGGGCTCCGTGGAGGCCCTGGCGGAGCTCCTCGATGGCCAACCCGCTGATCTGTTGCTGTGCAACATCCTGGCGCCGGTGATTGAGGCCCTGTGCCCGGCCTTTACCCAGCTGCTGGCCGCCGGTGGGGTGGGGCTGCTGAGCGGCCTGCTGGTGGATCAGGCGCCGTCGCTGCAGCGGGTGCTGGCGGAAGAGGGCTGGCATGGGGAGCTCACGGGCCAGCAGAGCCAGTGGGGGTTGATGACCATCAAGCGCGCCGTTGTTGCATAAGGCACGCTGATGCGTGTCCTGGTTTTGATTGGCCTTCCCGCGGCCTGACCCCAAAAACCCCTGGAAAGGCCGCTGGCGGATGTATGAATGGCGGGTCCTACAGGCCCGGCCCTCCGGTTGCCTGTGAGCTCCAATCTTTTCCATGGCTTCCTACAAGGTCACCCTCATCAGCGAGAGCGAAGGCCTCAACAAGACCATCGAGGTGCCTGATGACCAGTACATCCTCGACGCAGCTGAAGAGCAGGGCATTGACCTGCCCTACTCCTGCCGCGCTGGCGCTTGCTCCACCTGCGCCGGCAAGCTGACCGCTGGCACCGTGGACCAAAGCGACCAAAGCTTCCTCGATGACGACCAAATCGAAGCTGGCTTCGTGCTCACCTGCGTGGCCTACCCCACCAGCGACTGCACCATCAAGACCCACGCCGAAGAAGAGCTCTATTGAGCAACTGGCTGGATCCTTCTTGATCAGCCGTTCCTTCTCTGCCACCCTTCGGGGTGGCTTTTTCATGGCGTCTTCGGTGTCACCAGTCCAGGCCCAAACCCTTCTGGAGCCCGGCAGCGAGCACACCAGTGCGGGCGGCCAGTTCAGCTATCGCGTGATCGGCCCCTGCTGCCGCCTGTTTGATCGGGAGGAGTTGCCCTGGCCCTGTTGCCGCCTGGCCTGGCGCAGCAAGGAGCCCAGCTGGCGTCGCATTGGCCGCCGCTTTGTGCCGGATCTGGCGTCCCGGCGCTGCCCCAGCTACGCCGTGGAGCTCCTGCAGCCTGGTGCTCGCTCCACCCGCACGGTGATCACCCTGTTCCCTGTAAGGCTGGCACCGGAGCTGCAGGAGTGGTGGTACAGCAAATTGCCGGCCACCATGGAGCCAGCCCCCTTGGATCCCGCCAACGGCAGGCCGCCAGGGGGGCTGGAAGCGCTGGTAGCGAGCTAATCGCTCTGGGTTCAACGTTCTTGTGTCTTTTTCCTTGTTCCTTGTCGCCCGATTTAAGGGCGCCTGGGAGCAGCTTGGTCATAAAAAAACTCCCCCGGATGGAGGAGTTTGAAGAACAAGACATTGGATCTGAACGGGGCAGGTAAGTGGCAGATCAGGGGCTGATCAGAAGTAAATCTTGCCGCCGCCCCACTGCTGGCCTTGAACCTTGGGGGAAACCAGGATGTAGGCGGCCATCAGCCGCAGGTCTTCGTCGTCGAGATCGCGCATCTTCACGTAGATGTCGCTGCTGCGCAGGCTGGGGTGAACGTCCGCAATCGAATACTCGCCGTCGTAGGAGGTGGGGTCCTTCATGTAGTCGACGAGCGCCTCAATGTTGTCGCGAGGCGGGGTGGCCAGGGCGAGGGTCTCGGGATCGAGGCCCACGTTTTGGTTGGTCTTGGTGATGCCGCCGGCGTGGCATTCGCCGCAGCTGAGGTTGAACACCTTGCGACCGGCCTTGATCTCCTGTTCGTTGAAGGTCACCTGGGTGCCATCAGGAGTGGCAGGCACGGTGAGCTGCTCGGCACTCCACTGGGCTGCCATCGCTGGGGTGGCAAAGCAAACCAGCAGCGCCATCGGCAGAACCAGCAGGGCGCGCACCACGTGGCGGGCAGCTCTGCCTAGGGCAGCCAAAGAGAAGGAGGAGGCCATTGGGAGAAGCCGGAGGGTTGGCGGATCAACCGCATCGGAGACCTTGTATCACGGCAAAAGGGCCCTCTGGTGCGGAATCACGTGAACTGTTGCAGGGCTGGGCGGCTGGGGCCTTGCGGTTTAGGCGGTGGTGGCGACCTCAATGCTGAGGAAATCCTTGGCGACCAGGGTGTTGGGAAAGATTGCCTGGGCCTCAGCAAGCAGGTCGTCCGGGGTCATCGGATTGCCTGGCATGTAACGGGGACTGAGGTGGGTGAGGGCCAGTTGCTTCACCCCCGCTTCCAGGGCTGTCTGGGCTGCCATGGTGCTGGTGGAGTGCTGGCGCTGGTAGGCCATCTCCGCCTCCCCATGGGAAAAGGTGGACTCGTGGATCAGCAGATCGGCTCCGCGGGCCAGGTCGACCGCCGCTTCACAAAACACGGTGTCGGTGCAGTACACAACGCTGCTACCGGGGCGTTCTGGTCCGCAGAGGGCTGCGCCATTGATCACCCGTCCGTCCTCCAGGGTGACGGTGCGACCGGCCTTGAGGTCGGCGTAGATCGGCCCCGGCGGGATCCCCTGGGCCCGGGCCTGCTCCACGTCAAAGCGGCCTGGCCGGGGTTTCTGGTCCACCCGGTAGGCAAAGGCCGGAATCCGATGGATGAGGGGCGTGCAGCGCACGGTGAAGTCGGGGTCGTCCAGCAGAAGTGTTCCCCTGCTTGCCGCCTCTGCCACCCGATGGGTCCGCAACGGATAACCGATCCGGGTCGACGACGTGCGCAGGACCCCCTCCAGAAAATCCCGCAGGGGGTCGGGTCCATAGAGATCAATGCCCTCGCAGGTGCCAGCCATGCCCAGGCTGGCCAGCAGGCCAGGCAGCCCAAACACGTGGTCACCGTGCATGTGGGTGATAAAGATGCGGCTGAGCTGGGACACCCGCAGCTCGCTCCTCAGGAATTGGTGCTGGGTGGCTTCGCCGCAGTCGAACAGCCACAGCTCGGAGCGTTGCGGCAGCCTGAGGGCCACGGACGAGACATTGCGGCCGCGGGTGGGAACCCCGGAGCTGGTTCCTAAAAAGGTGACCTGCACGGGCCCAGTGGCTTTGGTGCATGGTGCCACGCGGAGCTGGCACTCCCCAGGGGCAGCCGGCAGAATGGGCCTTCTGGCAGGAGTTGCGGCAGCCGTGGTGCCCTATTTCCGCAATTGGCTGACCTCTGCTGCGCTGGTTGGGGCGGCTTTGGCACCCCAGGCTCTTCTGGCCCAGGCTCTTCTGGCCCAGGCAGTCATGGCCCAGGCAGTGTTCGCCCAGCAGAGCGAGCCCCAGGTGAGGGTGCTGCTGGTGGAAGGCCCAACCCTGACGGTGGCGGCGAGCGACCATCCCCTTGCCCTGCGCGGTTTGGCCCAGGCCCCAGGAGGTCAGGTGATTTTGGCGCCGGGCGACACCGTGACCCTCACCCTGGTGGGCGGAGCCATTTCGGTGCAGCGGGACGGCCAGGCCCCTGGTGGTCAGGTCATGGGATCGGGCCAAACCATCTGGCTGGAACCGTTGGCTAGTGGCCTTGACTTGGGCAATAGCAAGCCCTCGGGGGATTTTCAGCTGAAGCAACGCAGTTACCGCGGCCGGCTGCAGGTGGCGGTCAACGGATCCGCGTTGCAGGCCATTAATTACGTAGATCTCGAGAGCTATTTGCCCAGCGTGGTGGGCAGCGAAATGCCCGCCAGCTGGCCCCAGGCAGCCCTTCGGGCCCAGGCCGTGGCCGCCCGCACCTATGCCCTGCGCCAGCGATCGGCCAGCCAGCCCTTCGATGTCAAGGCCACCGTGGCGAGCCAGGTGTACAAGGGCGTGGAGGCCGAAACCCCCTCGACCCGCGAAGCGGTGGCGAGCACCCGGGGCGAGGTGCTGATGTACGGCGGCAACTTGGTGAACGCGGTGTTCCACAGCAGCAGCGGCGGCAGCACCGAAAACAGCGGCGATTTGTGGATCCAGCAGCTGCCCTATCTAGTGAGCGTGCCGGACGTCGACCAGGCCAGCCCCGTGTCCCGCTGGCAGCAACGGCTCGAACCCCTCGCCTTGACCAAGGCGTTTGGTGAGATCGGCGGTGCTAACCGCATCGAGATTCTTTCCACCACAAGCTCGGGCCGGGTTCGCCAGGCCCGGGTGATGGGCCCCAGCGGAACCCTGGTGCTCACAGGAGCTGAGTTGCGCAGCCGGTTGGGGTTACGCAGCACCCTGGTGCGCTTTGAGCTGGTGGGCCCTGACGTGGCCTCGAGCCAGCTCCCTCCCTCCGGCCCACCGATCCTGCCCCCGCTGGCTGGATCGACAGCCCCCTTGCCCGATGCCCCGGCCCAGGCGCCCATCCAGGTGCCCCAGCCCACCCTGCTGGCCGTGGGCAGGGGATTTGGCCACGGCGTGGGCATGAGCCAATGGGGGGCCTACGCCCTGGCCCAACGGGGCGAGGGCTATCCCGAGATCCTGCGCTACTACTTCCGGGGCACCGATCTGCGCCCCTACAACGCTCCTTGAACACCCATTGCAAGGGCTGGAAACTGGTGGCCTGCGCCGATGGGGCTGCGGTCGCAGAGCACGTGGCGGCCTGCCTGCTGCGCGACCGTCAGCGCTGGCCCGACCAGCCCCTGGGCCTGGCCACGGGCCGCACCATGGAGCCGGTCTATGGGGCCCTGGTCAAGGCGGTGCATGCTCTGCCGGTGGTGGAGCAACAGCGGCTGCGCCAGTATTGGTTGAGTTTCAACCTCGATGAATACGTGGGCCTCGCGCCCGGTGATGCCGGATCCTTTGCGGCCTTTATGGCCCGCCATCTGCAACAGCCCTTGGCCCTCGGGATGGATCAGGTGCGCCTGCCCGCAGGCTTGGCGAGCGATCCAGGGGCCGAAGCCAAGCGCTATGCCACGGATCTTGCCCGTTGTGGAGGGCTGGGATTGCAGCTTTTGGGGCTGGGTCTGAATGGCCATGTGGGCTTCAACGAGCCCCCCTGCCTGGCTACGGCCCCCTGCCGTTGCCTGGAGCTGAGCACCGCCACCCGCGAGCAAAACGCCGCCGCCTTTGGCGGTGATGCCAGGGCCGTGCCGGAGCGGGCCATCACCCTGGGGCTGGCGGAGATCTTGGCTGCCCAAAGGCTGCTGTTGGTGGTGACGGGGGCCGCTAAGGCAGGGATCCTGGCCCGGTTGCTAGCGGAGCAGCCCAGCCCTGAACTGCCCGCTAGCTGGCTGCAGGGCCACCCCAGCCTCACCCTGGTGGCCGATCAAGCGGCCTTGGGCGAATGCGGGGCCATCGATCCATGCCTCAGCTAAGCCCGGTGCTGCCCCCATGACCACCTCCCAACTCCAGCTCACCACCCTCGACGGCTGCGGCCTAGCCATCGGCGGCTACCCGCGTTTTCGCTACGACGCCACTGGTGGCATGGGCCTGGCCACCATCGGCCCCTCGGGCTCCGATGGTCTCCAGAGCGTGCGGTTCGAGACGACCTCCCTGCAGATTCCCGATCTGGAGTTCCGCACCACCCGGGTGTTGGGCTTGCCCCTGCCGCCGGGGCTGCGCATCGCCATCGTTCCCGAGCGGCTCGAGGGCAGCCTCAACGCCAGCAGCGGTGCGGTTCGCCTGCACTTTCGTGCCCGCTTCTTCTTTCGGGTGGGCCGTCTCTACCGGGCCCCGGCCCTGGTGGTGGAGACCGAACTCACTACCGCTGGCGTACAGAGCCACCGCCATCGGCTGGAGGGCGAAACCCTCGACGGGCAGGGAAATGCCCTGTTGGTTGGGGTCGCCCAGGTGCCGCCCAGCGGCGAAGGTTGGTTCGATCGCTTCCTGGGTCTGCCCGATGAGGCCCTGGCCCTGCTGCGCTGCCGTTTTCATAATCTGGAGCCCACGCCTCCCCGCTGAACCCCCAGCTGAACCCTCCGATGCGCACCCTGTCGCTGAAGCTCGGCCCCGGCAGCGACCTGCGCCGCAGCCTGGAGCAACTGGCGATCGAGCAGGGTGCCCCCGGATTCGTGCTGGGTGTGGTGGGGAACCTCTCCCGGGCCGCTTTCCAGTGCGCCGGCCGCTCCGGGCCCACCATCCTTGAGGGGGATCTGGAGATCATCACCCTGCAGGGCACTGTGGCGCCCGGCGGGGTCCACCTGCACCTGAGCCTTTCTGATAGCGATTGCCAGGTGTGGGGCGGCCACCTGGAGCCCGGCACCCTGGTGCTCAAGGGGGCCGATCTGCTGGTGGGCTTCCTGCCGGACAGCCAGCCGGCTGCCCCGGACCAACCCGCGGTGGAGGTGGCGGTGTTATCCGGTTGCCCCTGGTCGAAACGGGCCCTGCGCATGCTGCGCACCCTCGGCATCCCCCATCAGGTCACCACCATCAGCGGCGATGCCGAGCGCCGGGCCCTGGAGCAACGCACCGGAAGCGGCTCGCTGCCCCAGGTGTTCATCGAGGGCCAGTGCATCGGCGGCTACGACGATCTCGCCGAGCTCCAGGGGCGCGGCGGGCTGGAGCGGCTGCGGCAGCCCTAGGTTTTCGGCCATGCCGATCATCCGCGCCGAGGGGCTCACCAAGACCTACCGGGTGGCCGACAAGCAACCGGGTCTGCGCGGCACCCTGCGCCACTTCTTCGCCCGCCGCAGCCGCGAGGTGCCGGCGGTGAAGGACGTGAGCTTTTCGATTGAAGCGGGCGAAATCGTGGGCTTCCTCGGCCCCAATGGCGCCGGCAAGACCACCACCCTCAAGATGCTCAGCGGCCTGATTCACCCCACCGCCGGCACGGTGGAGGTGGCGGGCCATGTGCCCTACCGCCGCCAGGGCAACTTCCTGCGCAGCATCTCCCTGGTGATGGGCCAGAAGCAGCAGCTGATCTGGGACCTACCCCCCCTGGATTCCCTGCGGGTCAATGCCGCCGTCTATGGCCTCGACGACGCTGGAGCCAAGCGGCGCATCACCGAGCTGGCCGAGATGCTCGAACTGGGGGATGAACTCAGCAGGCCGGTACGCAAGCTGTCGCTCGGGGAGCGCATGAAGGCGGAGCTGCTGGCGGCCCTGCTGCATCGCCCGTCCGTGCTGTTTCTCGATGAACCCACCCTCGGCCTCGATGTGAACGCCCAGGCCCGGGTGCGCGATTTCCTTGCCGACATCAACCGGCGCACCGGCACCACCGTGCTGCTCACCAGCCATTACATGGGGGACATCACCGCCCTCTGCCCGCGGGTGCTGCTGATTCACCAGGGCCACCTGTTCCACGACGGCCCCCTCGACGAGCTCACCGAACGGCTCGCCCCCTGCCGCGAAGTGCGCCTGGAGCTGAAGGATCCCGCCCCAGCCGAGGCCTTCGCCGCTTATGGCGCGGTGGAATCCTGCCAGGGCCACCAGGTCCGCTTGCTGATTCCCAGGGATCGGCTCACCGCTGCGGTGGCCCGCCTGCTGGCGGACTTTGCCGTGGTGGATCTGGAGGTGAGCGAGCCGCCGGTGGAGGAATTGATCGGCCGCCTGTTCCGCCAGGGGGTCGTGGCATGAGCCGCTCACCGCTCGTTCATGGCCTGCGGGTGGCCCGGGCGCTGTTCACCAGCCAGTACGCCCTGATGCTGGAATACCGCGCCGAGATTGCCCTCTGGGCCCTGTCTGGCGTCCTGCCCCTGATCATGCTCGGGGTCTGGAGTGGCTCCGGTGCCGGCGCCGACGCGGGCCTCACCCCCCTGCAACTGGCCCGCTACTTCCTGGCTGCTTTTGTGGTGCGCCAGTTCACGATCGTCTGGGTGATCCAGGCCTTTGAGGAGGACAACCTCCAGGGCCGCCTGTCTCCCTACCTGCTCCAACCGCTGCCGCCCCTGTGGCGCTACCTGGCCGCCCACCTGGCCGAGCAGGTTACCCGGCTGCCCTTTGTGGTGGTGATCCTGGCGCTCGTGGCGCTGGTGCTGCCGGGCACCCTCTCGTGGCCTTCCCCGCTCAGCTTCTTGCTGGCGGTGGTGGCCACCCACCTGGTGTTTCTGCTGCGCTTTTTGATCCAGAGCCTGATCACCATGGCTTGTTTCTGGAGCGAACGGGCCGCAGCCCTGGAGCGGTTGCAGATGATCCCCTACTTGTTTCTTTCGGGGCTGGTGGCGCCCCTGGAAACCTTTCCCGAGGGCATGCGGGCCTTGGCGTTTGCCACCCCCTTCCCCTGGATGATCTGGTTCCCCGCCCGCCTGCTGGGCGGTGGGCAGGTGGATGTGGCCGCCGGTTTTGGGGCCCTGCTCGCCTGGATCGCCCTGCTGCTGCCGCTCACCCTGCTGCTCTGGAAGGCCGGCATCCGCCGCTATTCGGCGATGGGGGCCTGATGGCGAAAACCTTGGTGAACAGCCTGGTGA
>Ga0310331_10015_pt1 | contig 28568 bp, 25 predicted proteins | sample LakMicMDCLOrngC5_FD_195545 | JGI IMG/M metagenome (GOLD analysis project Ga0310331, IMG submission 195545) | Enriched freshwater cyanobacterial communities from Lake Michigan, Michigan, United States - MI23.DCL.Orng.C5 (v2) (version 2) | ecosystem: Environmental > Aquatic > Freshwater > Lake...
GGTTTCAACAATGAACAGATCCACATCACCGGCGATCAGTCCCTCGGCCTGTTCGGCGAAGGAGGCCTTCATCTCATCGAAATCGATGTGGCCAAGGGTGGGCAGCTTGGTAGTGGGCCCCATGGACCCGGCCACAAAACGGGGTTTCTCAGCCGTGCTGAACTCCGCTGCTACCTCCCGGGCCAGTTCCGCTGCCCGCTTGTTGATCGCAAAGGCCTGGCTCTCCAGCTCGTATTCGGCCAGCACGATGGAGGCCGCCCCAAACGTGTCGGTCTCAATCACATCGCAGCCAGCCTCTAGGAACTGGCGGTGCACCGCCTGCACCGCATCGGGGCGGGTAAACACCAGGTTTTCGTTGCAACCCTCCAGGGCTGCTCCGCCGAAATCTTCAGCACTGAGGTCCATCTCCTGGAGCGATGTTCCCGTCGCTCCGTCAAAAACCAGGATTGGCCTTTCGGAACTATGGAGTCGCTCAAGAAAGCCGATGCGGGAGGTTCTCTCTGGGCTTGCTGACCTGGAGTCAAGCATTAATCCTGGAGCTTCCATTAATCCTGAAGTCTGACGCGGGTGACCCAGTGGTCGTAGGCCGGATCCCGCCCCTCGGTGATTGCCGTCAGTCGCTCACGAATGGCATCCATGATGGGGCGCTTTGTGGCTAGGTCGGTCGTTTCAATGCGACGCACGGGGGTCACCTTCGCGGCCGTGCCGCTGAGGAACACTTCATCGGCTATGAACAGCTCCGTTTTATCGACCGGGCGCTCCAGGGTGGGGATTCCCATGGCCTTGGCGAGTTCCAGCACGCTGGCGCGGGTGATCCCTTCGAGGATGTCTTGATCGACACCTGGAGTGATCAGTACACCATCTCGCACCATAAACAAATTCATGCCGCTGGCCTCACTGACCTTGCCGCGGCTGTTGAGGAGTAGGGCCTCATCGAAGCCACTTTTCACCGCTTCAGTTTTGGCCAGAGAACTGGTGATGTAGGCGCCACTGATTTTGCCCCGCAGAGGCAAGGAACGGTCCTCCTGGCGGCACCAGGAACTAATCCGGCAGCTCACTCCCTCCGGTGAGAGGTAGTCCCCGAGTTCGAGGCCATAAATGAGGAAGTCGGTCTCGATGTTGTGCAGGCGGGGCGCAATGCCGAGATCACTGGTATAGACAAAGGGCCGCAGGTAGACCGGACAGTTTGGTTTGTTGGCCCGCAAGAACGTGGTGATCGCACTGAGAATCGTCTCCTCGCCCAACTCGGTGAGCAGGAGCCTGGCACTCTGAGAAAGGCGGCGGGCATGGCGATCAGCCCGAAACAGGAGGATTTCGTGGGGATCGGCGGGATTGGGTAGGGCCCGCATGCCACCAAAGGCACCTGTGCCGTAGTGGAGGGCATGGGTCGCGACCGAGATCGTGGCTTCAGCAAACGGAACACACTTGCCACCAAACCAGGCGTAGGGAAGGAATTGGTGCATGGTGGCGTTTCCGATGCCCCGATCTTCTCACTGCAGCAAGCAGGATGGGTTGATGCATCGATTGGCAGCGGTTCCAGGGGCCTCAGGTGACGCCAATGCGGGGGCGTTTGTGGAGCAACCTGCCGCTCCCGTTTTGCTGCTCAGCAGTGCTGATACCGATCTGGTGGCGATCGATCGGCTCTTGGACTGCCAACCAGATCTCCTGGGCCAGTCCTTGCGGGGCCTGAATTTGGCTGTTCTTGGCCACCCGGCGATCATTGACCACTACATCGCCACCACGGTTGCTTCAGCACGGCTGGTTGTGGTGCGGTTGCTCGGCGGGCGGGGCCATTGGAGTTATGGGCTCGAGCAACTGCGGCACTGGGCTTCTGGGGATCCAGGCCGGCATTTGTTGGTGCTTGCCGGTACGGCCAGTGAGGACCTTGCCCTCGCCGAACTCGGTACCGTGCAGCCAAGCCTCACCCTGGCGCTGGCGGAGTGCTTCAGGCAGGGCGGGCCCGACAACCTCGCCCGCGCCCTGGCATGCTTTCGAGCCCTGGTTGAAGGGGAAATTCCTGAGCCGCCTGGGGTGATTCCCTTGGGGGATCCCCTGCCCCACGACTGGCGCGACGAGGGCGGTCCGCGGGTTGGGGTGATCGCCTATCGGGCCCTGCTCCAGGCCGGGGACACCGCCCTGATGGAAGCCATCCTCGCGGCCCTTCGCGATCAGGGCCTTTGTCCCCGGGCCCTTTGGGTCAGTGGGCTGCGCGATCAGGCCGTGCAACGGGGGGTGGCCGATCTGCTCCAGCGTGAGAACGTCCAGGCCGTGTTGTGCACCACCTCCTTTGCCTCCGTTCAATTTGAAGACGCTGGATTAGGAGCTCCCCTGTGGGACCAACTGGGCGTGCCCGTGTTCCAGTTGCTCTGCAGCAGTCAGCCCCGGGAGCAATGGCGCTCCAGCAGCATCGGATTGGGTCCGACGGACCTTGGCCTGCAGGTGGCCCTGCCCGAATTGGATGGCCGCCTGACGACCCGAATTGGTGCGTTCAAAGAAACCAGGTATTCCAGTGATCGCCTGGCATCGGCCCTGGCCCGCTATGAGCCGGATGGGGAGCGGATTGGCTGGGTGTGCCAGTTGGTGGCCCATTGGATTGATCTCCGCCAAACCCCAGTTCAGGAGCGGAGAGTGGCCCTGGTGTTGGCCAATTACCCCACCCGTAACAGTCGTTTGGCGAATGGGGTGGGTCTCGATACCCCAGCGTCTACGGCCCTGATGCTGGGCTGGATGCAGGCCACTGGCTATGGCCTGGGATCAGGGCCTTTACCCGCCAATGGTGATGCCTTGATCGGGTCCCTCATGGACGGCCTCACCAACGATCCAGAAAGCGGCCACCACCCCCCCCTTGATCACCTGGCCCTGGACACCTATCTGGATTGGTACGCCAGCTTGCCGATCGAAGGCCGCGAAACCCTGGAAAGGGTTTGGGGTGAGCCCAGCGCTGATGGCGGGTTGGTGCCCATGGCCGATGGCAGCCCAGGCTTCCCGATCCGGGGCCTGGGTTTTGGCCATGTCACGGTCTTGATCCAGCCGGAGCGGGGCTACGACAGGGACCCCTCCTTGAGCTATCACAGCCCCGACCTACCTCCCACCCACGCCTATCTGGCCCAATACCTGTGGTTGCGCCAATCGTTTGGCGCCCAGGTTGTGGTGCATGTGGGCAAGCACGGCAACCTCGAATGGCTGCCGGGTAAGGCCCTAGGCCTCTCGAGCCAATGTTTTCCCGAATGGGCCCTTGGCCCCCTGCCCCACCTCTATCCCTTCATCGTGAATGATCCCGGTGAGGGCTCCCAGGCCAAACGGCGGGCCCAGGCCGTGATCCTCGATCACCTCACCCCTCCCTTGGGCCGCGCAGGGCTCCATGGGAATCTCCAGCAGCTCGAGGCCCTGCTTGACGAGTATTGGGAGGCCAGCCAATTCGGCAGTGAACGGGCCCAGACCCTCAGGCTGGAGCTGGAGAGCAAACTCAGTACCCTGGATCTCCCAGACCTCAATGGCACCAGCCTGGATCAGCGCCTGGACGCCGCCGATGGCTACCTCTGCGAACTCAAGGAAGCCCAAATACGGCTAGGTCTCCACACCTTTGGCACCCTGCCTGAACCAGCAAAGGCTTCTGAGTTGTTGCTCTGCCTTGCCAGGGCCCCCCAAGCCGGATTGCCAGGCATCACCCAAGCCTTGGCCCAGGCCTTGGATCTGGGGTTTGACCCCTGGTGCGATCCCGACGACCTCGAACTCTCCAGTGCCGATTGCCAGGTGCTGGGCAGTCGATTTGGCAAGGCGGCGCTCCGTTACGTGGGGGATGGGGTGGCCCTGCTTGAAGAGCTAGCTCTCGAGCTATGCGCTGGGGTTCTCGCCAACCCGGAAACGGTCCAACCCCAACCCCAGCCCCAGCCCCATACCCAAACCCTGGGTAGTGGGCCGACACCCGCTGCTCTAGCTGCGGTGCTCGTGCACTTGCAAACAAACCTGTTGCCCAGGTTTTTGGCCTGCGGCACTGCAGAGCGGGAAGCTTTTCTGGCAGGGCTCAATGGCCAACGCATTGCGGCCGGACCCTCCGGTGCCCCCACCCGGGGGCGGCCCGATTTATTGCCCACGGGCCGCAATTTTTACAGTGTGGATCTGCGGGGATTGCCGACCGAAGCGGCCTGGGATCTCGGCCGGCGCAGCGCGGAACTACTCCTGGAGAGCCACCTGCAGCAGGAGGGTGAACACCTGCAAACCCTGGCCCTCTCGGTGTGGGGTACAGCCACCATGCGCAATGGCGGCGAGGACATCGCCCAGGCCCTAGCCCTGTTGGGGGTTCGTCCCGTGTGGGATGGCCCCACCCGCCGCATGGTGGACCTGGAGGTGATCCCGCTCACGCTGCTCGGCAGACCCCGGGTGGATGTGACCCTACGGATCTCTGGATTGTTTCGGGATGCCTTTCCCCAACTGGTGGGTTGGATGAACCAGGCCACCGATTTGGTGGCAGGCCTGGATGAACCGGCCGAAGCCAATCCCCTGGCAGCGGCCGCCCGGGAGGATGGCCATAACGCCCGCGTTTACGGATCGGCACCGGGGGCCTATGGCGCTGGCCTCCAGGGCTTGATCGACAGCGGCCAGTGGGAGAGCCGCGGCGACCTGGCGGAAGCCTTTTTGAACTGGAGCAGTTGGCGTTACAGCAACCAGGGCCCGAGCCAGGGCGCCTCTGGCCCCGGAGGGGCCATTGAGGCTGGGGCCGATCGCCAGGGACTTGAAACCAGGTTGCGCCAGGTGCAGGTGGTGCTGCACAACCAGGACAACCGGGAACATGACCTGCTCGATTCCGACGACTACTACCAGTTCCAGGGGGGCCTGAGTGCGGCAGCAGAAAGCCTGCAGGGCCAAGCCCCTGCCCTCTGGTTTGGCGACCATTCTCGCCACGGCCGGCCCAAGGTGCACCGGCTTGAGCGGGAATTCGACAAGGTGTTGCGCAGCAGGGTTCTTAACCCCCGCTGGATCGGGGCCATGCAAGAGCACGGTTACAAGGGGGGATTCGAGATGGCCGCCAGCCTGGATTATTTGTTTGCCTACGACGCCAGCACCGGCCGCGTGCCGGATTGGGGCTACGGGGCCATCTGTGATCAGTGGTTGCGCGATCCCCAGGTGCGCGGCTTCCTCGAGCGGGCCAATCCCTGGGCGCTCAGGGACATGGGCGAAAGGCTTCTGGAGGCCCACAACCGGGGGCTCTGGGAGGGGGCACAAAAAAACCAGTTAGCGCACCTACGCCAACTGGTCTTGGAATCAGAATGCCTGATTGAAAAGCGCTGAGCTTTCAGAGTTCAGCGCAGTTGCTGGTGTTTAACCGTTCAGCTCCTTCGCCATCTGTTTAAAGGGATCAATCGCCCCAGGCTTGGCGCTGGAGGTCTGGGTGATTTGGGGTTGGCTGGCCTTCTCGGCGGCAACGGCCTCCTGTTCCAGCTTGATCACGGCAGGCCCGCCGGTCACATTGACTCCCACGGCACTGCCCTTCATGCGCTGATCCAATTCAGCCGCCGACATGGTCTGGGCGAAGGTCTTCTTGACCGGCTTGGGCACACCCCCGGTGAGGTCGATCGACGTCTCAACGATTTCGGTGCCCGGCATGCCCTCGGAGAGCTTTTCGATGGAAGCCTCCATGGACGCCACTTCGGCCACCATTTCCTTGTTGCCCGGGTTGTCGACGGTGCCAGGGAAGGTGCGGCGGATCGTATTGGAGCGCCGCATGAAATCCACGTTCCCCATGCTGCCGGACGAATCAGCATCCAGGAAGAAGCTTTCAGCTTCCTTCTTGGTTTTTTTGGTTCTCGGGGCGGGGGCCTCAGCACCGGCGCTGGAACCACCCTTCAAGAAGCGATCTAACAGACCCATCGACAGGCAAGGGAAAGCGTGCGTAAACCCTAGCGGCCATCCAGGGCCAGACCATGGGTATCGGTGCCACAACTCATTAAAAGGCCACGATTGTTGAGGTCCTCCGCAATGGCCTCACAGATGTGGGGCGTGGGCTGCCACCTGGTTTGCATTTGGTAGTCGTACCAAGCTTCGGCACCGTCAAAACCCAGTTGATCAGCGGCCTCAAGCAAGTCTTGAAAGGGCAAGCGGTAGCGGGCCGGGTGGGCCAACAGGGCCAAGCCCCCAGCCGTCCAGATCGCTTCCAGCACCGCTTCCGCCCGCAATCCCTTACCCACCAAGGCCGCACCCTGCAAATAGGGATCAAGGCTGGGATGGCCATAGGTGTAACCAAGGGCCAGAACATGGACCAAACAGCCCTTCAGCAGGCAGCTGATCTCCACCCCAGGCCAAAGGTTGGGGATTATCTCGCCGGCGCGATGGCGCCCTTCAAAGAAGGCCTGCACCGCCGCATACGCCTGGTTGGAGTGGTGATCGGTAATGGCGATCTGCTCCAAACCCATGGCGAGGGCCTGGCGGGCCAGTTCCTCGGGGCGCAGGCTTCCATCGCTGCAATGGGTGTGGCAATGGAAGTTGAACTGCCCGGGACAGCTCCCAGGCCCCACGGTCCTCAGGACGGCGGCGAGGGGATGGTGCCGGTGGCGATCGCTCCGGGATTGGCTCTGGGGGGTGGCCAACGGGTTAGGAGTCACTGGTTGAGGACCCAGCAGCGAGGCGTTCAGCCCGCAGTCGTCGCCAACGGGCATAAAACTGAATCGAGCCCGCCATGAACACCACCAAGGCAGCAATCAACCAGGTGGCAGCGCTGGTGGGGAACTGGTTTTTGAACACTGCCAGCATCACCACAATCACCAACAACAGGGTCGGCAATTCGTTGAAGGCCCGGAGTTGCTTTGGACTCCATTGGCAGCTGCCCTGGTGGAGTTGGCCCATCAAGCGGTAACAAAACCAGTGGTAAATAAGTAGGGCAGCCACAAACCCCAACTTCACCTGAAGCCAGCCCTGGTGGATCCAGGCCGGCTGAACGCTGAGCAATCCCGCCGCCATCGCAAGGGCAACCACCATCCCGGGGGTTGTGATGATGTTGGCGAGGCGCCGTTCCATCAGCCCGTATTGCGCCTGGAAAGGCACCTTCAGCGCCCCATCCAGCTCTTCGGCTTCGCGGTGATAGATGAACAGTCGAACCAGGTAAAAGAGGCCCGCGAACCAAACCACCACTCCCACAATGTGGAGCGTTTTAAACCAGAGATAAGCCTCAGGTGGCCAGGTCCAGGACAAGGGGCCCACAGCGAATAGGGTCAAGGTAAGGCCAGATCGTCCCCTTCAGGACTCCACCGCGATGCGGCAGGCCCGCTTTGCCAGGGCTGCCGCATAGCCCCGATCCACCAGGCCCTCCCGGGGACTGAGTACGCCGTCGCGGCAATCAACGAGCAGGCGCTCGTGCTGCCCCCGCTGGTCGGACACCCGCAATTTCAATTGCCATGGCAGCCGCTCACTGCGCTGGATCTGGTCTGCGCACACCAGGCCAACGCAGAGTCCCGGTGAGGCAGCGCCCGGTGGCACGGCCCCAAGGAGCAGCCCAATGGCTAGCAGTAGGGCCCCCAGCGTCTTCAAACGGCCACCTTCTGCTCCTGCACTTGATCTTGGTCTTGGACCTCGAGCTCGCCGGGCTCCAACGGATCGTCACTGGGGTGGAAGTAGGTCCAAACCTGTTGGGCCAGGGCAGGACCCATGCCGGGTGCACCAGCAATCGCCTCGGGGGAGGCCATTTGGATGGCATCGATGGAGCGGAAGTGGGCCAGGAGCTCTTTGACCCGCTTGGGACCCAGCCCCTGGATGTCAGAGAGGCGCGAGCGCTTCATCCGCTCCCCCCGTTGTTGGCGATGGAAGCTGACGGCAAAGCGATGGGCCTCATCCCGCAGTCGCCGGAGCAACTGCACGCCCAGCTGCTCCGCTTCGCTCTCGAGGGGCTCCTTCATCCCTGGCAGGAACACCTCCTCCCGCTGCTTTGCGAGGGAACACACCACCAGATCCTCGTGCAGATTGAGCTCCCGCAGGGCTTCCATCACCGCGGAGAGTTGGCCCTTGCCCCCATCAATCATCACCACATCGGGCCAGTCGTTGAGGCCACCGAGGTGGAGGGCGGTGTTGGCTGATTGGCGCAACTCCTGGAGATTCCCACCCTCCGCCTTGACCTGGGACCAGCGGCGGAAGCGTCGCCGCATGATTTCTGCCATGGCCATGAAGTCATCGGAATGGCCCGATCGAATCGTGCTGCTTTGAATCTTGTATTTGCGGTAGTGCTGCTTTGCAGGCAATCCATCAATAAAGACCACCTGGGATGCCACCGCATCGCTGCCCTGGATGTGGCTGATGTCGAAGCCCTCGATCCGCCGTGGGGGGTGGGGAAGGTCCAGCAATTGGGCCAGATCTTCGGTGGCTAGCAGTTGCTGCTCGGCCCCCCGTTGGGCCCGTTGCAGTTCATAGGTGGCGTTGCGTTCCACCAGCTCGATCAAATCCGCTTTTTGGGCCCGCTGGGGCACGGCGATCTTGACCTTGCGGCCCCTGCGTTCCCCCAGCCAGTCCTGAATCAAGGCCTGTTGGGGCAGGGCATGTTGGACGAGCAGCTCGGGGGGAATTTCCACCGCATCCACCTGGCTGTAGTGCTCTTCAATCACCCGCTGCAGAATGAAACCGTGGTTGGTGGTCTTGTCATCAGAAACCATGGCATCGGCGGTATAGCCGAGGCGGCCGACAAGCTTTCCGGCGCGCATTTGAAAAAGCTGCACCGCTGCTACGCGCTCATCTGCAACCAGGGCAATCACGTCGCGGCTGACGGAGCTATCGCCAAGGCTCATCTTTTGACCGGCGGTGAGGGTATCGAGCCCTTGCAATTGATCGCGAACCCGGGCAGCCGATTCAAAATCCAGGCGCTCGGCATAGGTTTGCATCTGTTCGTCCAGCAGCTCGAGCAGCTCGTCATTGCGGCCTTGGAACACCATGGCCACCTTCCGCAGGGTTTGGTGGTAATCCTCGGAGCTGATCTTTTGCTGACAGACCCCTGGGCAGCGGCTGATGTCGAAGTTCAGGCAGGTGCGATCCCGATAGAGGGGCTGGGGCCTTTGCCTGAGCGGGAAGACCCGTTTCACCAGGGCCAGGGTGCGCCGCAGGAGGCCCACATCCACGTAGGGGCCGTAAAAACGATCGAATGGGCTACGAAAGCGCCGCTGGCGGGTAATAAAGATTCGCGGATAGGCCTCGCTCCAAGTAATGCAAAGGTAGGGGTATTTTTTGTCGTCTTTGAGTAGGACGTTGAAGTGGGGCTGGTTTTGCTTAATCAGATTTGATTCCAGGGCGAGGGCTTCTGCCTCGCTGTCGGTCACGATGAATTCGATCTCGCAGATTTGCCGCACCATCAGGGAGATGCGCGGGCTGTGATTTTGAGAATTCTGGAAGTAACTCCGAACCCGGTTCCTGAGGGCCTTGGCTTTACCGATATAGAGAATGCGGTCGTTTTGATCGCGCATCAAATAACAACCCGGCTCAGGGGGCACATCCTTGAGCCGGAGTTTGAGGCGATCGGGTTCTTGGACGAGGGGCAGGGAACCCGGCATCAACCGCCGTATTGCCAGCCGGTGCCGCTGAGTTCCAGGGCGGCGCCATCCCGGTGGAGGGTGGCGGTCTTCACCTCCCCCACAAAGACGGTGTGATCGCCGTGGTCCACCTTTCCCACAACCTCACACTCCACGCCGCCAAGGCCGTTGTCGAGGATTGGCAGGCCCAATGGTCCCAATTCGAAGGGAGCTGCATCAAAGCGGCCGCCCACACCCTTTTGCGGCTTAAAGAACACGGCGGCCAGGTCCTTCTGATCAGCAGCCAAAACATTCAGGCTGAACTTGCCGGTGCGCTGGATCATGCCGTTGCTGGTGGAATCGGCACGAACGGCCATGACCACCAGGGGTGGCTCAAAGGATCCCTGGGTCACCCAGCTGGCGGTGAAGCCATTGACGTCCTCTCCTTCGGTCACGCCACAGATGAAGACGCCATGGGGGATTTTGCGGAGCAGGGTCTTCTTGGCATCTGTATTCAGACCGGAAGGTGAAGCCATGGCCCTGTTGAAATCTCACCCACTGTAGAAAGGCTCCGCCGGCCCATAGGGTGGCAAAAACAAGGTCGAACGATGCGCGCCCTCTACCCGGGAAGCTTTGACCCCCTGACCCTCGGCCACCTGGATCTGATTGAGCGCAGTGCCCGGCTCTTCGATGGCGTCATCGTGGCCGTTTTGCAGAATCCGAGTAAAAGTCCAGCGTTTTCCCTCGATCAAAGGCTTCACCAAATCCGGCAGGCCACCGCCCATTTGGCCGGCCCCCAAGGGGCAACCATCGAGGTGGGCAGTTTCGATGGACTCAGCGTGGATTACGCCCGGCAGTGCGGGGCAGAGGTGATTTTGCGCGGCTTGAGGGCCATGAGCGACTTTGAATTCGAACTCCAGATCGCTCACACCAACAAGAGCCTGGCCCCCCAAGTGGAAACCCTGTTTCTCGCCACGGCTGTACACCACAGCTTTCTGAGCAGTTCGGTGGTGAAGGAGGTGGCTCGCTTTGGTGGCGACGTCCGTCACATGGTCCCAACGGGAGTGGCAGACGACCTCTCCAGGCTTTTTAATCGGAGCTCTCCCTAAGGCAGTCATGGCTGAGGCCGCAATCACCGTGCTCAACCAGCTGGATCAGTTGGAGGAGGTGGTGCTGGAAGGCAGCCGCATCCCTTTTAGCGGTGGCCGGTTGGTGAATGAGCAGGACGCCATCGAGGTGATGGATGCCCTCAGGGACTGCTTGCCCGATCAGCTCCAGCTCGCCGTTGATCTGATCCGTCAACGGGAGGAGTACATCGGCAAGGCGAAGAACCAGGCCGATGAAATCGTCGCCACCGCCAGGCGCGAACGGGACCAGCTGATCAGCAGTGCCTCGATCCGCCAGGAAGCCGAGCGCCAGGTGGCTGAACTTCGCGAGCAAGCCCGGCTCCAATGCGAGCAGGTTTTGTCCCAGGCCCGTCAGCAGGTTGCCAAAGCCGAGCAGGAGCAGCAATCCCGGTTGGCCCAGATGGAGCAGCAGTTCGCCCTGCGGCGCCAGCAATTGGAGCAGGAGGCGGCCGACCGCAACCAGCAGTTGGTGGCCCAGCACGAGCGGGCCCGGCAGCAAGCCATGGCCGAAATCGACCAAATCCGCCAGGAGGGATTGCGGCTGCAGCGGGATAGCCAGGCTGAGGCCGAGCGGCTCCACAGCGATGCCCTGCAGTTCCGCCAACAAACCCAGCAGCAATCCGATGCCCTGGTGGCGCGTAGCCGCCAGGAAGCCGCCACGATTAGTGAGGGTGCCAACCGCTATGCCGAGCAGGTGCTCGGTGAGTTAGAGGGCAGGCTCCAGGAGATGGCCCAGGTGGTGCTGGGCGGCCGCCACGAATTGGTCCGCCTCCAGAACCCTGAAGCCGTCACCCAACGGCGCCCTTCCGATGCCCGGCAGGGCCCTAAACCCTCGAGGCGCAGTCGCCTCGTGAACGGCCTGCGGGATCTGGCGGGCTGAGGGCTGTCCGCAGGCCCCTCAACCCCTGGGACAGAGCTCCACTTTCATCACGGCCATCAGCACCTGGCCAATCGTGGTATTTGGGGAGCCAGCCCCATTGCTGATCGCACTGACAAACCGGGGCCCGTCAATCGTATCCAGAACCCCACTGATGGCTCGCACGCCGGAAATCGTGCCTGTTTTGCCATGGAACTGGCCCTCCAGCGGGGTGCCTCTGTACAGATTCCGCAGGGTCCCCCTTTGGCCCGCAATGGCCATGGAGGCCCAGTAGTTACGGGCGTAGGGGTGTTGACTCATCCTTAGCAGCAGGCTGGTCAGTAGCCGACTCGTGACCCGGTTGTCGCGACCGAGCCCGCTGCCATCGGCCACATACACCCCCTGCATGGGCAAACCCTGCTGGGCGAGCCAGAGCATGGTGCGTCGGCGGGCCTCCGTCAGGTCCCAAGTGCCGGCTGCTTGTCTCAACAGCACCTCGGTCGTGAAGTTGTGGCTCTCGCTGTTCGCCAAGCTCAACAGGTTGTGCATGGGAGCTGAGTTTTCCTCATGCAGCAACACAGCTGTTGAGGGCATGGCTTGGCGGGCTGACACCACGCTGAGTTGAACCCTGGTGCCGCCCTGCTTGGCGAGGGTTTTCTGCATCAAATTTTGCAGCCGAGCAGGGGGATTCAAGACCGCATCATTGATGGCATTGCTGGTGATCGCCAACCGGGTAATCGGGGCTCCATAGGCGGCGTAGCGATCATCGCGATGCCAGGCCTGGGGCCACCAGGCCTGGGCGGGTTCCTCCATCAGTTCCAGCTTCACCAGGGACGGCAACGTGCCATTGCCATCAACCCCACCCGCGCCTCCGCTGCCGAGGGCCAAGCGCGCGAAGCGTTGCAGCTGGGGCAGGGCTAGATCGGGATCTCCCTCACCGGTCATCCGGTAGGTGCCATCCGTGAGTCGCCAAAGCTGGGTTTTGAGGCGGTAATCCGGGCCTAACTGATCCAGGGCAAAGGCCGTACTAATCAGTTTCTCATTGGATGCGGGCAGCCTGGATCGCTGGCCGTTGAGATCGGCCAGTAGGCGGCCCTGGGGATCGGCAACGGTGATGCTCCAAACCGGGAGCTCGGACCCCACCGCCGCCAACAGGCGCCTCTGTAAGAGCGGACAGCTGACCTGCTCCTGGAGTAATGGCAGGCCAAGGGGCGGCGGGGGAGCAGGCAGTGATGCCAGGGGTACCGCCCGCTCCTCGGTTTGGGCACCCGCAGGCCCGGGCTGAACCAGGGCTGTTGCTGCCGCGAGTAGTAACGGAACACCTACGGCTAGGGGCAGGGCCCTGTGGGCAAAGGGCAGGGCCCTGCGGTGGGTCATATCAGCTGTTTTGAACCTTGAGGTTTGTGACGGTGCCCGTAATCCGGAAACTGTTGCCTTCGATTTCTACGGGGGTGCCGATTTTTAAATTTTGGTTGCCAAAGACAACGCCGCCACCGCGTTTGCGGCCCTGGCCTTCGAGCACAAAACGGGCGTCCAGGGTTGCCAGGTATTTCTGGTTGGGATCCACGGCTGTGACGACCGTGCCATTGGGTTGCACCGCACTCAACAGCCTGGGAAGGGGGATCACCTGCTGGATCGCCACGGAGCCGTGGGGTTGGTTGCGAATCACAATCGCCACCTTGCCCTCCTCACGAGCTTGCTCTAGTAAGGCTGTGGGGTTGGCCACCGGAATCCCGCGCACGTCCACGCTCACGATCACCGGCGTGAGGGCGCCGGTGGCCTTGGCGACGCTGGTGCTCAGCTTGGGACTCCAGATCACGCCCCCCGCTGCCAGGACCACCGCCAGGGCTGCGCCCAGGTCAACCAAGCCCCAGGAACGACCGGGGGTTGGGGGCGCAGGGTTGCTCTCGGAAGCCATGCAGGAAGGTGCGTTTCGCGCAGTTTACGGAGCATGGCCAGGGGGCCCAATCCCCTAGCTGCGCAGCCCTTCGATGAAGGCATCCACCATCTTCAAATTGCCACCCACACCCAAGCCATCACTCCCAGCTAGGGCTAGGGCCTGCTGCTCCGCATCGGGCTTCTGCTCAAAGCTTTCGACCAATCGATAGCCATCGGTGTCCTGGCGGTAGAGCTCCCAGCTGCCCGGGAAGGCCCGCCGCAGGGCGCTGCCATCCAGGGGAATCAGGCTGTAGGCCGCCTGCCATTGGGAGAGAAAACCCCTGCGACGCTGCCGGGCCACGCTGCCAATCCCCACCGCCGCATCTTCCAAGGCCCCATTGATGACCACCACCGCTCCAAGGTGCTGTCCGCACACCGACTCGAAATCGTCGTAGTCGGACTGGGACGGGCCAATCGCCAAAAGCACCCCCCGGCTGGGACCATCCGATTGCACGCGCATGTGGCCGCGCAAATCAGAACAGAGGGGCGCCAGTTCTGGGGCATCCCGCTTGGCTAGGGCACAGGCCCCTGCATCGGGGAACAACACCTTCAGGGCTTGGTCGCCCATGGGACCTGCCGAGCCAAGCAACGCTTCACTGAAGCGCAACACCACCGGTAGCAAACGCAAGCCTTCAAAGCGCCAATCCACGGTCCACCGCCCCTTGGGTTCCGCCCCAAGGGCTGCAACCACTGCTGCTAGCGCCTGGGCCTCAGCCGCCCGTAAATCAGCTGGGAGCATCAACCCATCTCAGATCGACCGACCCTAGGCAGGGGCGGATTCAGCCCACGGGCTCCCCGGCGATCACCCGCAGTTTTCCGCGTTCCACGGCCCCTGGCACCCCTTCGAGATCCCTAGCCGTGTGCCAGGGCCCGAGGCTGATCCGTAGGCCGCTGGCCGCTATGGGGTCGGGATAGCCCATGGCCTGCAGGATCGGGCTTGGTGCCATCCCCCAGGGATTGGCCCCCCGACCGCTGCTGCAGGCCGAACCACTGCTCACGGCGTAGCCCTGCTGCCAGATGGTTTGAACCAGGCGCCGACCAGAGATGGGTTTTCCCCCTGGAGCTGCCATCAACAGGCTGATGTGGTGGGGTAAGCGCTTTGGGGCCGCTGGATCCTGGGGATCGGGGCCACTGAGCTCGACCCCTGGCAACAGGAGCAGGCGGTCCAGCAGGCCATCGCGGAGATCGGCCACCGGATCGCGACCCCCATGGGCCAATAGACGGCCATGGCAGAGGTCCAAGGCCTTGGCCAATCCGGCCACCAGGGCCACGGGTTCGGTGCCGCCCCGGCGGCCGGATTCCTGGCCCCCTCCCCCAATGAAGGGTTTGAGCTTGAGATCGGAGCGCACCAACAGGGCGCCTACCCCCCTCGGCCCCTGGAGTTTGTGACCAGCCAGGCTCAACAGATCGATCGGAAGCTGGTTGAAATCCACCGGCTGATGGCCCACCACCTGCACGGCATCCACGTGCAAAAGAACACCAGCCTCCCGGCAGCGCCGGCCAATGGCCTCGATGGGTTGGAGGGTGCCCACCTCACTTTGGCCCCAGATCAACGACAGCAGTCGGGTCGGTGGTTTGAGCAGAGACTCCAAGGCCTCCAAGTCGACCACTCCCAGGTGATCGACGGGGCAGCGCTCCACTTGCCACCCCCCCCGTTGCAACTGGGCGGCAGCAGCCACCGTGGCCGGATGTTCCACCGAAGAGATCACAAGGCGCCCGGGCGGCCCGTCGGCCGCAACCCCCAGCAGGGCCATGTGGATCGACTCGGTGCCGCCCGAGCACAGGATCACCTGGTTCGAGCTGCAGCCCAGGACTTCCGCAATCCGCTGGCGGGAGCGCTCAAGCCGCTCGGCGGCCGCCAAGCCGAATCCATGCAGGCTGGAGGGGTTGGCCCAAGCCTCTCCATGGACCGCGGCCATCACGTCCAGCACTTCAGGAGCTGGCGGCGTGGTGGCACAGGAATCCAGATAGATCTGGTGGGGCAACGGCGCTCTCATGCTTGCCGACCCGGATCCGGCTGGAACCGCGCCCGGGTGCGGGCTTCCAAGGAACTGGTAGCCAGGTTGACCAGATCGTCCAAGGAACTGGTGTTTAAGAGTGCAGCCACCCTGGCTCTGGCCTCGGCCGATGGACAGGCCTCGGGGCGCTGGCAGCCGGTGGTGCAGGCCGTCGCGCAATCAATGGCGGCCCCGCCGCTGGTAGGAGGTTGTGCGCCTTCTGATGGCATTGAAGGCTCGGTGCCCCACAGGTCAGGGCTGACCACCCCATCAAAAACCGCCTCCGCAGGCCCTGTCATGAACACGTGGCCCGTGGCTGCATCCCAGGCAATGTCAAGCGGACCGCCGGGCAGGTCCAGCCGGGCCTGGCGCTCGGCGATGCCCAGGCTGTGGCAGACCACCAAGGTGGCGCAGGCCCCCGTTCCGCAGGCCAGGGTGGGCCCGGCCCCCCGTTCCCACACCCGCATCACCAGGTGGCGGGGGGTCAAGGCTTGAACAAAGTGCACGTTGGTCTTGGCCGGGAAGGCTGGATGGACCTCCAGTGCCGCCCCAAAACGCTCCAAATCAATGGCCTGCCCATCAGCCACGGGGATCACCACATGGGGATTTCCCATGCCTGCGGCGCCCACGACAAAGACCTCCCCGTCCGCCACCAATTCCCCCTGGGGGATCCCTGAATCGCCCATCTCCAGCGTGGTCGGCACGCTGGCCGGCTCCAGGAACGGAGGGCCCATGTCCACCCGGATTAAGCCACCCGCTTCCAGCTTTGGAACGATGCGACCGGCCAGGGTTTCGATCTGCCATTCCCGGCCCGGTTGATCCCCATCGCTGTCGGCCAAAAACCTCGCCAAGCAACGAATGCCGTTGCCGCACATTTCGGGCTCCGTGCCATCGGCGTTGAAGATCCGCATGCGCAGCTCTCCCCCTTCCCGGGGGGGCAGAGCCAGGATCACCCCATCGCCGCCCACACCAAAGCGGCGGTCACAGAGCCGCTGAATCCGGCCAGGGGTGAGCTCAAAGCAGAACGCAGTGCTGGCTGCATCGCGGCCATCAAGCATCAGGAAATCGTTTCCCAGGCCTTGGTATTTGCTGAACTGCAGCACGATGGGAGGCAATAGATCGGTGGTCGAATCCTATGCAGAGCTTTTTTGAGCGGCGTCCCCCGGCCCTCGATACCGACCAGCCCAGCACCCGCCATCTCCAAGATCTGATTCGGCGCCAAACCCTTGTGGCGATTCAGGTCCTTGGCCACAACGAACTCGAAGGCACCATCCAATGGCAAGACACGGATTATTTGGCCTTGAACCCGGGGGAAGGTCGTCCCCTCACGTTGATACGGCGCTCTAGTGCCTCAATCATTCGCCCCCTGGTCTGAAGTAAGCCCCAATCAGCTTGACCTTCTGTGGCACGATCACAACCAAACCATCGGCCTGACTGGCGGGGCCGGCCCTTGAGAGCCTGAAGTGAGCGACGCGTCCCGGTACGAGCCCCAAGCCATCGAACAGCGCTGGCAGGAGCACTGGGATAGCCAACAGGCCCATGCAACGCCAGGGCCCCAAACCCTTGCAGAGCCCGGAGAGACCTACTACGCCCTTTCGATGTTCCCCTATCCCTCGGGGAACCTGCACATGGGCCACGTGCGCAATTACGTGATCACCGATGTGATCGCCCGGGTAGCCCGCATGCGCGGCAAGCAGGTGCTCCATCCGATGGGGTGGGATGCCTTTGGCTTGCCTGCCGAGAATGCCGCGATCGAACGGGGCGTGGATCCGGGCGATTGGACCGACCAAAACATTGCCTCCATGCGCGCCCAGCTGAAAAAGCTGGGCCTATCGATCGATTGGGACCGGGAAGTCGCCACCTGTCACAGCGATTACTACCGCTGGACCCAGTGGATCTTCTTGCAATTTCTTGATGGGGGCCTGGCCTACCAGAGCGACGCCACGGTGAACTGGGATCCCATCGACCAAACCGTTCTCGCCAATGAACAGGTGGATGGGGAAGGGCGCTCCTGGCGTTCCGGCGCCCTGGTGGAAAAGCGGAAATTGCGCCAATGGTTCCTCAAGATCACGGCCTATGCCGATGCCCTGCTGGAAGACCTGCCCAAATTGACCGGCTGGCCCGAGCGGGTGCGCACCATGCAGGCCAATTGGATTGGTCGTTCAACCGGGGCCGAACTCAATTTCGTGGTGCTGGATGGTTCCGGCCAGGCCACCGACCAGGTGATCCAGGTGTTCACCACCAGGCCCGACACCGTCTTCGGCGCCAGTTATGTGGTGCTCGCCCCTGAACACCCCCTGGTTTCCAGCCTCACCAGGGCCGATCAGCAGATTGCGGTGGAAGCCTTCTGCGACCTGGTGAGCCGCCAAAGTGAGCAGGAGCGCACGGCGGATGATCGGGCCAAACGGGGTGTGCCCCTCGGCGTCGACGTACTGAATCCGGCCACCGGCCAACCCATTCCCCTTTGGATTGCCGATTACGTGCTGGCCGACTACGGCACCGGGGCCGTCATGGGTGTGCCTGCTCACGACCAACGGGATTTCCAATTCGCCCGCCAGTACGAGCTGCCTGTGAAGCAGGTGATTATTCCGGAAGGAGCCGATGAGCATGCCTTCGAGGGTTCGGCCTGGACTGAGCCAGGGGTCTTAATCCATTCCGGTCCCTTTGATGGCCTCACCAGTGGCGCCGCCAAGGAGGCCATCACCGCAGCCGCTCAAGCCGATGGCTGGGGCAAGCAAACGGTGCAATACCGATTGCGGGATTGGTTGATCTCGAGGCAGCGCTACTGGGGCTGCCCCATTCCCGTGATCCACTGCCCGAGCTGCGGGGTGGTTCCGGTTCCAGAAGATCAACTCCCCGTGGAGTTGCCCCGCAACGTGGCCTTTAGCGGTAAAGGGGCCTCCCCTTTGGCCCAACTCGACGACTGGGTCTCGGTTGCCTGTCCCTGTTGCGGGTCGCCTGCGAAACGGGAGACCGACACCATGGACACGTTTATGTGTTCCAGCTGGTATTTCCTTCGTTACAGCGACCCCAAAAACACGTCGCTGCCATTTAGCCGCGAGTCGGTGGATCGCTGGCTACCGGTGGATCAATACGTGGGTGGCATTGAGCACGCCATCTTGCATCTGCTCTATGCCCGTTTCTTCACCAAAGCCCTGCGCGATCGTGGCCTGCTCGGTTTTGATGAGCCCTTCAGCCGTCTGCTGACCCAAGGCATGGTGCAGGCGGTTACCTATAAAAATCCCAGCACTGGTAAGTACGTCGCCCCAGCCGATGTGGCGGACCCCAGCGATCCGCGGGATCCCATCACCGGCGATCCCCTCGACACCTTCTACGAAAAGATGTCGAAGTCGAAGTACAACGGTGTGGATCCTGCCGTTGTGATCGACCAATACGGAGCCGATACGGCGCGCATGTTCATTCTGTTCAAGGCTCCGCCTGAAAAGGATCTGGAATGGGATGACGCCGATGTGGAAGGTCAATACCGCTTCATCCAACGCATTTGGCGTCTGATTGACGCCGCCCATGCAAGAGGGCTGTCCCTCGCGGCCCCAGGCTCAACCTCGCCTGCTCCATCCCGACCGAGTCCCGAAACCCTGGGGCAGCTCACGTCCAGCGAACAAGCTCTGAGGCGGGCCGTGCACACGGCGATTACGGCCATCAGTGAAGATCTCGATGGCGACTATCAATTCAACACGGCTGTTTCTGAGTTGATGAAACTCAGCAACGCCATGGCTGAGCACCTTGAAGCCTGTGGGGATGGCATTGCCACAGAAGCGGTCCACACCTTGCTTGTCCTGCTGGCACCCTTTGCGCCCCACCTGGCCGAAGAGCTTTGGCTCAAACTCGGGGGACCATCGGGGGTCCATAGCCAGCAGTGGCCCACGGCGGATCCCCAAGCGCTGGTGCGGGACACCATTGAGCTGGTGATTCAAATCAAGGGGAAGGTGCGCGGCAGCTTGATGGTGCCAGCCAACGCCGACAAGGCCAGCTTGGAAGCGTTGGCCCTGGAGAGTGAGGTGGCCGCCAAATGGCTGGAAGGCAAGGCTCCCAGCCGCGTCATCGTGGTGCCAGGGAAGTTAGTCAACCTGGTGCCCTAGGTCCTGGTGCCCTAATTCCTAGGGGCCTAGGTCCGCTGGAAGAGGAGGTCGGCGGGGGTGCCCCAGTCACCGCTGGCGCCGTAGCCACGGTCATTCATGCAGAGGTGGCGCAGGATCCAGAACACGGCTTCGGCTCCGTCGCTGCCCGTGGCCTCTCGTACGGCCTCCACATTGCGGGGCTGGCCATCGGACAGCACGGATTCGATGCGCTTTTGAAGGTCCAAAATTTCAGCGGCTGCAGCTTTGCCTGCTTCCACGCCGGGCTGGTGATAAGCATTCACATTCACCAACTCGCCGTAGAGGCCGACGGCCCTCTCAAACAGTGCAATCAGGGCGCCCAGGCTGCGGGCATCGAAGCGGCGCAGGGTAATGGCCATGCTTTGGCGCCCCCCTTCCATCAGCGCCGTGCGTGTGCCCTGCAGGAAGCCATCGAGATAGTCGCCGGGCCAAGCTCCATCGATGGCGGGAATATCTGCGGGGTCATCGAGGGCTTCGATGAAGGTGACAAAGAAGTTATCGATGCCATCGCGGAGTTGCTGGACGTAGGCGTGCTGGTCGGTGGAACCCTTATTGCCATACACCGCAATCCCCTGATGCACCACGTTGCCTGAGCGATCAGATTTCTTACCCAAGCTCTCCATCACCAATTGCTGGAGGTAGCGACTGAACACCTCCAGCCGATCGCGGTAGGGCAGCACCACCATGTCCCGTTGCCCAGTGCCGTGGCCCGCCACAAACCAGGCTGCCGCCATGAGGGCAGCCGGGTTTGCGGTGAGGTCGGGGAGCCGGGTGGCCCGATCCATCACGGCGGCGCCCTCCAGAAAGGCCCGGATATCGGCTCCGATTAAGGCCCCAGGTAGAAGACCAACGGCACTGGTGATGCTGGTGCGGCCTCCCACCCAATCGAACATGTCGAAGCGACGTAACCAACCTTCCGCTTCAGCCTGTTGATCGAGCTTGCTGCCCAGCAGGGTCACTGCCACGGCTTGCTTACTCCACTGGCCCCCTGCGGACTCCAGGCGCAGTCGGGCTTGGTTCATGCCGATGTGGGGTTCCGGCGTGCCGCCGGATTTACTCACCACAATCACCAGGGTGGTGGTGAGGCGCTCCCCTAGGGCCCCCAGGGTGCGGCTCAAGCCCTGGGGATCGACGTTGTCGAAAAAATGGAAGGGAAGCCCTTGGCCCTCGTCTTGAAGTGCCCTGATCATCAAGAGGGGCCCCAAACCCGATCCCCCGATGCCAATCCAAAGCACGTCGGTAAACGCTTGACCCGAAGGCGTTTGCACCGTGCCGCTGATCACGTCCTGGGCAAAAGCCTCGATCCGGTCAATCTCTGTGGAAATGTGGGCCGTCGTAGCGGGATCTGGGGCAAGGTCTGGGCAGCGCAGCCAGTAATGGCCCACCTGACGTCCTTCATCGGCATTGGCGATCGCCCCGGCTTCGAGGGCTGCCATCGCAGCAAAGGCTGATTCGAACCGGGGGGCCAGACCATCGATGTCCTGCTGGCCGAGGGCCATCCGGCTCACATCCAGCCAAAAACCGAGATCCTCGTGATGCCAGAGCATCTGGCAATAGCGCTGCCATTGGTTTGCCGGACTTGAGGTATGGAAATCGGCAACCATGGCGAAAACGCAGGCTCAAGCTGGGTTTTCCCAAGCTAGTTCCACCGAATCATCCGTGCCAGCCAGGGGGCCGGACGTTAGACCGTTCACCCAGGACAGAAAAATGCGGAATAATTATTTAGGATCCTTAACAGGTCACCAATTCCGTTGTCCCTGCGTTACCGCCACCTTGCTTTAGCGAGCTTGTTGCTGGGATTGGCCGTGATGCCGCTCAGTCAGCGGCGAGATGACCCCCTGCTCCTTTTGGATCCGGGTTTAAGCAGCAGTATCAACTCGCCTCCGGGAGATGGGGAAGGCGCGGACCCGGTTCAATTTTCTGCCAAGGAGCTCAAGGAGCTTCAGCTCCGCTTTGGTGTCCACGGTTCCCAGCCCCGGCTTGCCCAGCTTTTCACCCAGGGCATCGACCAACTCCAGCCGTTGCGGAGCTATACCCTCGGCCGCATCCAGGACTTGCAACCCCTGATTCTCAAGGAATCGCTGAAGCGCAATGTCAACCCGATGCTGGTGGCCGCTGTTTTGTTTGACGAAATGCGCCATGCCAAGCCCGGTGAGGATTTACCGATCGCGGCCCATTCAGGCCTGTTTCAAACCCACGGCCCGGCCCAGCTAGGCCTTGGCGAAATGGTTCACCAGGGGCTTTTAAAGCCAAATGCCAGTGAAACTGACGTATCCAAAGCGCGGGATCGCTTGTTGGATCCAGATCAAAATGTGATCCTCCTGATCGGTAAGTTTGCCCGGTTGGCTAAGGAATTGGACTTCCCCCAGAACCACACCCTGCAGGCGAGTACCAACCCCCATGAGGCCAAGCAACTTGCCACCCTTGCTTACCTCCACAATGGCAAGTTGGATTACCCGCGGCGCATTCTTCGAGCCATGCAGGATACGGAATTACATGCCGTCATGTACGGCGTGCGCCGGCCAAACAAATCACCATTGATTTAGGTTTTTAGCTTAGACATTGCGTGGCAATCGTCTTCAGCAAAGCAGACCAAGATTTTGTAGCCGTTCCTGCAGGGCCTGCCAGTTAAAGCTACGTGGATCGGATCGCTCCCCCCCGAGATCGACAGCTTGGTGGGTTGTGATGTTGTCGAGTTTGATTGGGTAGCGGCCCATCCAATCGGCCAGCAGGGCGGCAAGGGAGTCGTACTGGGCGGAGCTGTAGCCGCTATGGCCAGGGTTGTTATTTTCGCCATCGAGGGGCGTTTCCAAGCTCACATGCAAGGCGAAATTATTGATTGAGCCACCCACTTTGGGATTGGTGACCACCCATTGCCCGTTGAAGGCTGAGTTGCCGGCTCCAAACGCCCGCTTGGATGGATCCAGTAACTGAACCACCTGGCCATCTTCACCAATCAGGGCGTGATAGCTGACCTGGTCTTCATCATTGGGGTGGGGCGTTCTGAAGGTGTGGATAGCTGATTTCAGGCCATAGACCGTTTCATGCAAGACGACCAGCCGGGGCGTGGGGTCGATAACCTGGCCAAAGGCATCGCGGCGAAAACGTTCGCCGAAATTGCTGGGATCCACCCGCACCCTCTTTGGTGCGGTTCGCAAGGCCCCTACCAGGGCCTGCAAGTGCTGACGCTGGGCTAAATCCTGAATACTGCAGCTGGGTTGCAGGGGGGATAGCCAGGCAGGTCTGGCAGGCGGTAGGCGTCCACGGTTACCAAGTGCGGTTTCGTCTGGCGTTGGGTTTGGGCCGATGGGGCTAAAGGCACTATCACGTCCTATCCACTCCAAACAGCCCATGGCCAACAATCCCCCAATCAGTAAAGAGCCTGTGATCACAAGGGCACCGGTCCACCCGGTAGGGATCCGTGGGGGGCGGCTGGGGTGGTGCTCTGGTTGGTTCATCCCGGTTGCAGGCTTAACCAACGGTTGCGCTGGGCCGTTGTCTGCTCGGTTTGGTCAGCAACCAGGCCCAGGGTCCAGGCTTTGATCGATGGAGTCGCGGGGGTGATTGTCAGGCAGCGGATCAGACCGTCCCGGGCGACGAGGAGCTGGCACAACTGGCCGGAGCGCTTCAGGTTGAGCAAGGCATCAAGATCCTCCGGGTGGCGTAACCGCTCAGCATCGAGGGCCACGAGTTCATCGCCCACCATCAATCCCGCCTGGGACGCCGGGCCATGGCGGTTCACCCTTTGCACCCACAACTGGCCGCCTTTCAGCTCCACGCCGGCGCCAAGATCGAGATGGGTTTCCCTCTCTGGGGTGAGTTCGAGGCCAACATCGGCAAGCAACTCAGGCAAGGGAGGGTCTTGCTTGCTGCGCAACCATTGGGGCAAGAGGGTGGAGAGGGGGGCATGGAACTCAGCAAGCGCCTCGACCAGATCCGATTCGTGGTAACCCTTGCCCCAGCGTCCATGGCTTTGCCAGAGGTTGTGCAAAACCTGGGTGAGGGATGCTCCGTGGCGGCGCAGGATCAAGTCGACCACGAGGGCCACCACGGCCCCCTTGAGGTAGTAGCTGATCTGACTATTCGATGAATAGGCATCCGCTTTGTAGAGCTTCACCCAGGCCTCCTGGCTGCTCTCCAGGAGACTTTGTACCGCTCGACCAGGACTCAATAGGTAGCGGCTCAGGTCGGCGCCCAGATCCTCAAGCACCGATTCGGCAGTGGTGACCCCGGCGGCAAAGGGCAGTAGCTGGTCCACATAGCTCGTGATTCCCTCGGCAAACCAAAGGGTTGGCGTCACCACGGGATCGCCGTAGCAGTAGGGGGTGAGTTCTGCGGGCCTTAGACGCCGCACATTCCACTGGTGCAGGTATTCATGGGCCACCAATTGCAGCAGCTTGCGCCGACCATCGGCCTTGGCAAGGGCCTTGCGGCCGTAGTGCAACACGGTGCTGGAGTCGTGCTCCAAGCCGCCGTAGCCGTTTTCACTGAGGTGCAGCACAAACAAGTACTGATCCGCCGCTGGCTGGTTCACGCCCATCAGGGCGCAGCAGGCCTGGCAGACCCGTTCCACGTCGCTGAGCCAGTGGGGATCAGCAGTGATGAAGTCTCGACCCGCCAGGGTTTCGCCCCAGGTCACCCATCGGTGGGGCACTCCCGCAACGGAGAAGCTGTGGGCGCCGTGGGGCCCCACCTCGATGGGGGTGTCGATCAGCTGGTCAAAATCAGCCGCGATCCAGCCATCGGCCTCCTTCGAGCCAATGCCCATTTCCGGCAGGGGCACAAAGGGCTTCCAGCCTGCTGGCAACTGGAGTTGAAGCCCATGGGGATGCCACCGTTCCCCCTCGATCTGTACGGCAACGGCCGCCAGGGCTAAAAAGCCATGGTCCGCCGTGAGATGGCAGGTCCTCACGCTGAGCTCGGTGGCGACCACCTGGTAGTGAATCTCCAGGGGCTCAAGGTCTTGAAGCTCCACCTGCCAGCTCGAGGGACTGGTGCGACGGAGCTCCAGGGGGATCCCCTGCTGGCTCACCCGCAGGCCTTCCAGCTGGCGCACATAGTCGCGAATGAGATAGGAGCCAGGCGTCCAGGCTGGCAGCGACAACCGCAGGGTGGGGTGAACGGGGGTGTGGCTGACGCAGACACCCACAAGATGCTGGTTGGCGTCCCTGAGATCGAGCTGAAGGAGTGGCACCGGAAATGGGGGGGTTAGGCGCTAACGCTCACGTGGCAGCCCGCAAACTCATTGGCATGGTCGTTCAGGGTGCTCAGGGCCCTGTGGGCGGCGTAGCGGCGGGTGATCTCCCCAAGCAGGCGAGGAACTGATTTGCTGCGGCTCAGCCGTTGCAGGTCCCCCACCAAGGCAAGGGAGCCATCGTGTTGGCGGGACCAGCCCAGCCTCGCTTCGCCGCCTAGATCGATCTGCAGCACAACGCTTTGGCAGTCGTCGGCGAAGCCCTTCAAGACACCTCCCCAGACGGGTTGATGGCCCAGGCCTTCCAGGCAGTGGGCCAGGGCTTCCGCATCGCGAAGCACGGTTGGCAGGATGGTGAGATGGGACACGGCGCAATGCCCGCTTTGGCAGACCCTAGCGATCATGGGGGCGGCGTCCAGTGGCCGTTGCCACAGGACTGGCCATCAACCAGGCAGCCCTTGCGGCTCGGCGTAATGGCCTCCGGGGAAGGCAGCAATTTCGAAGCCCTGGCCGAGAGCTGCCGCCGGGGCTGGGCAGAGATTGCCTTGCTTGTGGTGAACAACGACCAATGCGGCGCCCATAGGCGCGCCGATCGACTTGGCATCCCAACCACCCTGATTGACCATCGCCACTACCCGGGGCGGGAGGATTTGGACCGGGCCCTGATCCAGGCTTTTCAGCAGCAGCAGGTGGATCTGGTAGCCATGGCCGGGTGGATGCGGATCGTCACTCCGTTGCTGATCCAGGCCTATCCGGGACGGCTGGTCAACATCCACCCCTCGCTGTTACCCAGCTTTCCTGGGATCGATGCAGTAGGCCAGGCGCTAGCGGCGGGGGTGACCCTCAGTGGCTGCACCGCCCATCTGGTGAGTGAGGCGGTGGATGCCGGAGAGATCCTTGTGCAGGCGGCTGTACCCGTGCTCAAAACCGATGACCACGCCAGTTTGAGTGCCCGAATTCATCGCCAGGAACACAAGATCCTGCCCTTGGCCGTTGCCCTAGCAGCCGAAAAGCTTGGTTTTTAGGGATAGAAGGGCAAGAGGGGGAGCCCTGTGGTGGCATCAAGCCCTGCCATCAGGTTGAGGCATTGCACCCCTTGTCCTGCCTGGCCCTTGACCAGGTTGTCGATGGCCGCCATCACGATCAGCTGGCCGGTGCGGGGGTCAACCTGCACGGAAAGCAGGGCCCGATTGGTCTGCCGCACCCACTTGGTGGAGGGATAGGTGCCCACCGGCAGCACATCCACGCAAGGGGCATGGCGGTAGGCCGCTTCCAACAGGGTGCGGCAATCCTCCGAGCGCAAGCCCGGGTCGCGCAGCCTGCAGTACACCGTGGCCAGGAGCCCGCGCACCATGGGCATCAGGTGCGGGGTGAACTGGAGCTGGATCGGTTGGCCGGCCGCCTGGCTTGCGGCCTGCTCAATCTCGCTCGTGTGGCGATGGCCCACCACGCCATAGGGGGCGACGGCTTCCGAGGCCTCGGCTAGCAGCAGGTTTTCCTTGGCAGCCCTACCGCCACCGGAGGTGCCGGTTTTGGCATCGATCACGATGCCACTGGTATCGATCAATCCCTGCTTCAAAAACGGCAGCAGGCCGAGCAGCGAAGCCGTGGGGAAGCAGCCTGGTGCCGCCACCAGGCGGGCCTCCCGGATCCGCTCGGCCTCCCATTCCGGCAGGCCATAGACGGCGCTCTGGCAGAGGTGGCTGTCGCTGCGATTCACCTCCTGGGCTTCCTGGACATACACCTGCTTCCAGTCGTCGAGGGAGCGGTAGCGGTAGTCGGCGGAAAGATCCACCACCCGCACCCCCCGTTCAAGCAGGGCTGGTACGAGTTGGGCCGCTAGGCCATTGGGCAGGCTCAGCACGGCGAAATCGGCCTGCTCGGCGATGGCTGCCGGATCGGGACTCTGGACAACGGGGTCGCCGGCCAGGGGCAGGAAAGGAACCAGGGAACTCCAGCGTTTGCCGCTGCTGCGCTCGCCCCCCAAAAAAGTGACCTCCAGGCCCGGGTGCTGGTGGAGCAGGCGCAAGGTCTGCAGACCGCCGTAACCGCTAGCGCCTATGACCGCAACGCGCTTGCTTGTCATCGGGGTGACCCTTGGGTCGAACGTACCGGGCTTTATAAAGGATGATTGCGCTAGGGGCCATGGGCCCGGTGGGCTTTCCTTTGACCCTTCTGAGCGACCTACCGCCTAGCCAGCAGGGCAGCGCCATTGCCTTTGATCCGATCGCTGACGCCCTAGCCGCGATCCGTAATGGTGAATCGATTGTCGTTGTCGACGACGAAAACCGGGAAAATGAGGGGGATCTGATCTGTGCAGCCCAGTTCGCCACCCCTGAACAGATCAATTTCATGGCCACCGAGGCCCGGGGGCTGATTTGCCTCGCCATGGAGGGCGAGCGCCTCGACGTTCTGGATCTGCCGTTGATGGTGGATCGCAACACCGACAGCAACCAGACCGCCTTCACCGTGAGTGTGGACGCGGGTCCTGAAAATGGTGTGAGCACTGGCATCTCTGCCGAGGATCGGGCCCGCACCATCCAGGTGGCGATCCACCCGAACACCCGGCCCGCCGACCTCCGGCGGCCCGGGCACATCTTTCCGCTACGGGCCAAGCAAGGGGGGGTGCTCAAGCGGGCGGGCCACACCGAGGCTGCCGTCGATTTGGCCCGGCTAGCTGGCCTGTATCCGGCTGGGGTGATCTGTGAGATCCAGAACGCCGATGGATCCATGGCCCGGTTGCCCCAACTGGTGGATTACGCCCAGCGCCACAAACTCAAGCTGATCAACATCGCCGATTTGATCGGCTATCGGCTTGATACGGAGCGCTTCGTGCGCCGCCAGGCCGAGGCGGCCTTACCCAGTGCTTTTGGCACGTTTCGAGCCATCGGCTACCGCAATGAGCTCGATGGCAGCGAGCACATGGCGATCGTCAAAGGCCATCCCGAAACAGCGACAGGTCCGGTCTTGGTTCGGGTGCATTCCGAGTGCCTCACGGGCGATGCCTTCGGTTCGCTCCGCTGTGATTGCCGGCCCCAGCTGGAAGCGGCACTCCGCATGGTGGAAGCGGCTGGAGAGGGGGTGGTGGTGTATTTGCGCCAGGAAGGGCGTGGCATCGGCCTGATCAACAAGCTCAAGGCCTATTCCCTGCAGGACACGGGCCTGGACACCGTGGAGGCCAACGAAAGGCTGGGCTTTGCAGCGGACCTCCGCAACTACGGAGTTGGCGCCCAAATCCTGAGCGATCTCGGCGTGCAGCGGCTGCAATTGATCACCAACAATCCCCGCAAAATTGCCGGATTGGGCGGCTATGGACTCCAGGTCGAGGGGCGGGTGCCCCTGGTGATGGATGCCGGTCAGCACAACGCCGCCTACCTCCAGACCAAGCGCACCAAACTTGGCCACATGATGGATGGTCCCCAGGTGGTGTTGGCCTGGCACGGCGACACGGATCCCCTGGCCTGGGCGCCTCATCTGGAGCAACTCCGCCAATGGGCAGCGGCGGAGCACCTCAGCTTGGAGGTGGAAGAGCATGCCCGCCTGCTGGCCCTGTTGAATCAGCCAGCCCTCGCCGTGCTGCTCGGCCCGGGCCTTGATCGCCCCATCGAGCCCAGTCAAATCGAAGAGCTTCTAGCAACCATGGCTGGCTGGGAGGGAACCCAGGCCGTCAGCCTGCTCCTGGCCCCCGATGGCCAACGATCCAGCCATCCCAGCGTCGAACTCGAGCCCAGCCCCCGCGCTCTGGCGGAACTGGGCTCTCCATCGAGCGGCGGACCAACCTCCCAAGGGCTCCCCTTGGAGCCCGGGGCATTTTTGGTCTGGCGCTAGGCCGCTCTCCCCTGCAGGATCACCTCTGGAC
>Ga0310331_10018_pt1 | contig 27370 bp, 27 predicted proteins | sample LakMicMDCLOrngC5_FD_195545 | JGI IMG/M metagenome (GOLD analysis project Ga0310331, IMG submission 195545) | Enriched freshwater cyanobacterial communities from Lake Michigan, Michigan, United States - MI23.DCL.Orng.C5 (v2) (version 2) | ecosystem: Environmental > Aquatic > Freshwater > Lake...
TGGGCCGCCTGCTCGCCGTAGGTGCCGACCGGGCCGAGGAAGGCAATGCGCATGGGGGCAGAACAGGCCGTGCTGCTTAGGATCATGGCGCCCCGGCCGCCCCTCGATGCCCCTGGCCTTCAGCGCCTGCCAAGCGTTGCAGCTGCCGGTGAAGCGCCATGCGGAACGGCTGGGGGGCTACCTCGACGATGAGGAACGGGTGATCGGCGCCCTGCTCGACCCCCAGCAGCTCAGCGGCCTGGGGGGTGGCCGCTACCGCTACACGGTGACGCGCCTGCAGGTGTTCCAACTGCAGATCCAGCCGGTGGTCGACCTGGTGGCGCGCCGTAGCGCCAACCGCATCGAGCTGGAGGCGGTGGATTGCGCCCTGGAGGGCCTGGGGTTGGTGGACGATTTCCAGCTGACGCTGCACTCCTGGCTGGAGGCAGATCAGGCCGGCCTGCATGGGGAAGCCACCCTGGCGGTGAGCGTCAGCCAGCCCAGCCTGCTCAAGCTGATTCCAGTGGGGGTGCTCGAGGCCACGGGACGCTCGCTGCTGGCGGGGATCCTGTTGGGCATCAAAACCCGGGTGGGCCAGCAATTACTCGAGGATTTCGAGCTGTGGCAGCAGGTGAACCCCCTGGCCTGACGGCTCAGGGGGCCGCGAGGCGTTCGGGCGCCAGCACCAGCACCCTGCCCAGGAATGAGCGGCGATGCAGAGGGGTCGGGCCCAGCTCCAGCAGGGCCGCCCGGTGCACGGCCGTGCCGTAGCCGGCATGGCGCTCCAGGCCATAGCCCGGATGGCGGTGGGCCAGCCGTTGGATCAAGGCGTCGCGGGCCTGCTTGGCCAACACGCTGGCGGCGGCAATTTCGAGGCATTGGCTGTCGCCACGCACCACCGTGCATTGCGGGCCCGTCCACAGCCGCAGCGGCAGCACCCCATCCACCAACACCAGCTGCGGTGCCGGAGCCCGAAGCCGCTGCAGGGCCCGCAGCATCGCCCGTTCCGTGGCGGTGCGGATGCCCACCGCGTCGATCTCCCGGGCTGAGGCCTGCCCCAGGGCCCAGGATTCAGCGTGCCGCTCAATCAAGGGCACCAACTGCGCGCGGCGCTTGGCCGTGAGGGCCTTGCTGTCGGTGAGGCCAGCGGCCGCCAGCGGATCCCGGGCCCCATCGGGCAGGATCACGGCGGCGGCAAACACCGGGCCATACCAGCAGCCGCGGCCCACCTCATCCACCCCGGCACAGCGCTGGCCTGCACCGAGCGGGGTGGCCGGGGTGGCCATGGGCTCAGACGGTCGCGGAGGAGCGGCGGCGGCGGCGGCGCGGTTCGCCGTTCTCGTCCGTGTCGGGCTCCGCGGGGGCGGCCACTGGCTCAGCCGCCAACACCGGTTCGGTCACGGTGACGGCCGCTGCCGCGGTGGCGCCACCGCGGGAACGGCTGCGGGTGCTGCGGCTGCCGCGACCCTGGCTCACGGGCTCCGCCTCGGGCAGATCCGGCGGCAGGGTGACGGGCAGTGGGGTGATCTCCACCGTCACGGGCAGGGGGGCCGGCACGGGCTCCGCCTCCACCCCAGCCGCCACGAATTCCGTGGTCTGGGGTGCAGGGGCCACATCCGCGCCGCCCTGGGCACCGCCGCGACCGCGGCGGCGACGGCGGGGGCCGGCGGCGGCCAACTGCTGGCGAGCCTCCTCCAGCACGGCATCCGCATCCTCACCGGGGCGCACCACACGCACCACCACGTTGTCGGTGCTGGGCAGCGAATCCAGCAGCAGCGCCGGATTCAAGCCCAACCAGCCGTACACCAGCTCCTGCTCGGGCTGCATGGGCACCGCCACCAACTCCGCCTCGGGGCGCCGTGAGGGCGCCTCGGCGGCATCGAGGGCCGCCTCATGGGATTGGCCCGCACCCTGGGAAGCAAAGCTCTCCTGGAGGGGCGGCAGCTCGGTGAGTTCCGAGGCAGCACGGCCGCCACGGCCACCGCGGCGGCGGCGGCCGCCGGAACTCTCTCCGCCACTGGGGCTATAGACCTCAGCGCGGGCAGACGCGGCGGAGCGCACCAGGCCGGGGGCCGCCGCCAGCGGCTGCAGGCTGTCTTTACCCGGCAGCACCGCCACGTGGCCGAGGCCACCGCAGCTGGGGCAAGCGCGACCGAACAGCTCATAGATGTTCTGACCCTGGCGCTTGCGGGTGAGCTCCACCAGGCCCAGTTCGGTGATCTGGGCGATCTGGGGACGGGCCGAATCGTGGCGGACGGCGGCAGTGAAGTGCTCCAGCACCTGCAGCTGGTCGCGGCGCGACTCCATATCGATGAAGTCGATGATCACCACGCCACCGATGTTGCGCAGCTTGAGCTGGCGCGCGATTTCCGTGGCCGCTTCGGTGTTGGTCCACAGCACCGTCTCGCGGGCGTTGGCGGAACGGGTGAACGAGCCCGAGTTCACGTCGATCACCGTGAGCGCCTCGGTGGGCTCGATGATCACGTAGCCGCCGGAGGGCAGATCCACCCGGGGCTTGAGGGCATCGCGGATGGCCGCATTGACCTTGAAGTGCTCCAGGATCTCCGCCGGTTCCGGATGGAGCTCCACCTGCACCTGGCCCTGGTCGGCCCCCAGGAACGCCTGAACGCGGGAGACGCCGTCGGCGCAATCCACCACGATGCGCGTCACCTCCGGGCCGCAGTGGTCGCGCAGGATGCGATGGATGAAATCTTCATCGCGGTTGAGCAGCACCGGCGGGCTGGCGGTTTCCGCGGCGGTCTGAATCGCCTCCCATTGCCGCAGCAGGGCCTCGAGGTCGTCAATCAGCTGCTCCTCGCTCACCCCTTCGGCTTCGGTGCGCACCAGCAGCCCGGCACCGGGCGGCTTGATCAGCACCCCAAGGGCCCGCAGGCGGTTGCGCTCGCTTTCGGCATTGATGCGCCGGGAGATGTTCACCCCCTGGCCGTGGGGCTGCAGCACCAGGAAACGGCCCGGCAGGGTGAGGTTGCCGGTGAGGCGGGGCCCCTTGGTGCCGGTGGGCTCCTTCATCACCTGCACCAGCACCTTCTGGCGCGGCTCCAGCAGCTCGGTGATGCCCACCGTGCCCTTCTTCAGCCGCAGCGGACCGAGGTCGGTGACATGAATAAAGCCATTTTTTTCGCCTTCGCCGATGTTCACAAAGGCAGCGTCAATACCCGGCAGCACGTTCTCCACGGTGCCGAGGTACACATCGCCGATCTGGTAGCGGCCCTGGGCCACCACAAGTTCATCAACACGGTCATCGGTGAGCACGGCGGCGATCCGCAGCTGCTCAGCGATGACAATCTGCTGGGGCATGGAAGGTCAGAGAATGACCTGCCGGGGGCAGGCCGGGAAGGGGGAAGCGCAACGGGGGCTGAGGCGGGCAGTGCAGATGCAACGGGGGGAAGGGCATCGCCGATGCCGACCCTGGGGTGCAGATGCAGCTGTGAAACGGCTCAGTGGCGCGACTGGGGAAACAACGGAGCGGGGAGAGGGCCTGGTGAGAGGCCCTCGGAAGACGATCTGGTCAGACGAGCTGTGGGAAGGCCCCGGAAACGGGGTGTTGTGAACGGGTGATGGACAGCGCGTGGGAGACGCCGCAGTGGGCGTCAGGACCAGAGGCGGAGCAAATCAAGAGCGGGACGATGACCCACAGGCTGGGCCTGGAGCATCAACCAAGGCCAGGACCGGCAGGGAGCTGCTGGTCGGAGCGGCGATAGCGCGCGGATACCGGGAAATGGGCGTCCGTCTCAACGGAGCCGCAACGGACCGCTTTCAGGAAGCGAATTCAAGAAAGCTGTTGCGGAAACTCTTCCGGGCCTTGGAGATCCGTTCGACGTGATCGGGTCGTGATCGGTCGGAAAGGAGGAGGCCGGAGGAGCGATCAGGCGGACCAATAATCAGGCCGCAGATCTGCCGTCTGAATTGAAATTAGCACGGCTGATTGGGCAGGGATTCGGCCGATGCCAGTTGCAACGAACAGCGCCGCAACCGCACCAGATCCAGCGGGACCTGCAACTGTTCCGCGAACCACTGCTGCAGCTGCTCGGGCCTGAGGCTGCGACCGGTGGGATCCACCAGGGCCTGGACATGCAGTTCCATCTGACCGGGCGGATCGGTGGGGTTGAGCTGCAACTGCTGCAGGAAGGGGCGGCAGTCCCGCTGGCGGGGCCGCCCCTTTTTGTCGGTGTCCTCCCAGATCCAGCTGGCAGCGCCCAGCAGTGCCGCCGCCGCATCCCGCCAGGCCTCCAGCGGCACCACGCGCCCCTCCGACGGCTGGAGCACCAGCAGCCAGTGGGACGCCACGATCTCCTGGGACAGGCTGAGGCCAGCCACAGGCACCTCCGCCACGGTCTGCAACTGAAAGCCCTCCGGCAACTGCTCCTGCAGGGCCGCACGGGCCGCCTCAGCCGTGAGCGGCCGAGCCAATTCCACGTCCATCCATTCCCCCTCCGCCTCCGCCCCCAGAGGCAGGGCCAAGCCGAACTGCACCCGGGGCAGCGGATGGAATCCACCGGTGAAGCTCACCGGCAGGCCCGAACGGCGCAGGGCCCGCTCCATCAAGCGCACCAGATCGAGGTGGCTGAGCAGCACCAGGGATCCCGTCTTGCTAAAGCGGAAGCGCAGCCGTTGGAGCCGCTCACTGGCGGGGGCCCGCTGCGGGCTTTGCAGCGGAATCGGAGGCGGGGGCACCACCACGTTGTGGCCCAACTCCGGCCCACACACGCCACAGCTGCTGCAGCCGTCAAAGGAGCAATCAGGCACCACGGCCGCCGCCAGGGCCCGTTGCAGGTCGTCCGCCAACCAGGCCTTGTCGACCCCGGAATCGATGTGGTCCCACGGGAGGGGCTGCCGGCAGAAGGCCTCGAGATCCGCGGGATCCATGCCCTCCGCCGCGCTCCATTCCCCCAGTTCCAGTTCGCGGTAACGCCCCCCCAGGCCAGCGGCCTCAATGGCCCCGGTCCAGGCGCTGTAGGTGCGCTCCGCCGCCTCAAACCAGGCATCCAGGCCTGCGCCGGCCCGCCAGGCGGCTTCAATCACCGGCGCCAAGCGCCGATCGCCGCGGCCCACGAAATCCTCCATGGCCGAGAGACGCACATCGGTGGTGTTGGTCTTGATGCCGCGCAGGGGCCGCAGGGCATCGCGCAACAGCTGCTGCCGGCGGGCGAACTCCGCCGTGCTCACGCTGTGCCACTGGAAGGGGGTGTGCGGCTTGGGGGTGAAGTTGGAGATGGTGAGGTTGAGCTCCAACCGGCCCAGGTCGCGGCATTGCTGCTGCAGCCCCCGGCAGGTGTCGGCGATCCCGAGCACGTCGGCGTCGGTTTCCCCCGGCAAGCCGATCATGAAATAGAGCTTGATCTTGCGGTAGCCGTTCTCCATGGCGGTGCGAATGCCCCGCAGCAGCTCCGCATCGGTGAGCCCCTTGTTGACGATGTCCCGCAGGCGCTGGGTGCCAGCCTCGGGCGCAAAGGTGAGCCCGGCGCGGCGGGTGCCCCCCAGGATGTGGGCGATGTTGCTGTCAAAGCGATCCACCCGCTGACTGGGCAAGGTGAGGCTCACGTTCTTGTCCGCCAGGCGGTTGCGCAGCTCCACCCCCACCGCCGGCAGGGCCAGGTAGTCGGAGCAGCTCAGCGACAGCAGAGAGAAATCGGAATACCCGGTGCGCTCCATGCCGGTCTCGATCGCCTCGATCACCGCCTCGGGCTCCACATCCCGGGCCGGGCGCGTGAGCATGCCGGGCTGGCAGAAGCGGCAGCCGCGGGTGCAGCCGCGGCGGATCTCCACGGTGAGCCGGTCGTGCACGGTTTCGATGTGCGGCACCAGCCCCATGGCGTAGTGCGGCATCGGCGTGGCGGTGCGGCGCAGCACCCGCGCCGGAATGCCCGGCACCAGCGGCACCAGGGTGACGCCATCCGCCCCGGGGCCATACAGCGACGGCACATACACCCCCGGCACCTGGGCCAGATCGATCAGCAGCGCACGGCGGCTGAGGCCGGCGGCCTTGGCCTCAGCCACCACCAGGCCGATCTCCGGCAGCACCTCCTCGCCATCACCGAGCACGACGAAATCGAAGAAGGCCGCAAAGGGTTCCGGGTTGCTGGTGGCGGTGGGACCACCGGCAAAGATCAGCGGCGGCGATGCCGGATCGGTCAGGGGCCGATCGCCGCGGTCTGTGGCCCGGATCGGGATCTGGGCCAACTCCAGCATCGCCAGGATGTTGGTGGCCCCCAGCTCGTAGCTGAGCGAGAAGCCGAGGATGTCGAAGGCCGGCAACGGCCGGCGGCTCTCCACCGCAAACAGCGGCTGATCCCGCTGGCGCAGCCGCTCCGCCAGATCAGGGCCTGGCAGATAGCTGCGGTCGCAGATCTGGCCGGGGAGGCTGTTGAGGATCGAATAGAGAATGATGTGGCCGGTGTTGCTGGAGCCCACCTCGTAGATCTCGGGGTAGGTGAGGGCCCAGCGCACGCCGGCGGCGGCCCAGGCCGCATCCCAGTCGCGCGGCTGCACCCCCAGTTCATTGCCCAGATACCGCCCCGGTTTGGCGATGGTGCGATCCACCAGGGCGGCGAAGTCCACCGGTGCATCCAGGGGTGGGGCCGTGGGTGCGGCCAGCGGCACCGACGCAGCGGAGGTCAAGGCGGCCCTGGCAGCACTGCCTCGATCGTATGCAGCCCCGCGCTGCACCACCGCGGGGCCCATCCCGTGCCGGCGCCATAGGACAATCCGCCCAGTTCAACGGGGCCCGACGGGGCCGCAGTGGTGATGGCCCAGGTCAACGGCAACTACCTCAAGCTCAAGGCGGGCTATCTGTTCCCCGAAATCGCCCGGCGGGTGAAGGCCTTCAGCGAAGCCAACCCTGAGGCGCCGATCATTCGCCTGGGCATTGGCGATGTCACCGAACCACTGCCCGAGGCCTGCCGCAGCGCCATGAAGGCCGCCATCGATGAGATGGGCACCCGCGAGGGCTTCCACGGCTACGGCCCGGAGCAGGGCTACCTGTGGCTGCGGGAGGCGATCGCCCGCCACGACTTCCAGGCCCGGGGCTGTGAGATCTCGGCGGAGGAGATCTTCGTGTCGGACGGCTCCAAGTGCGACAGCGCCAACCTCCTGGACATCCTGGGGGAGGGCAACCGCATCGCCGTCACCGACCCGGTGTATCCGGTGTATGTGGACAGCAACGTGATGGCGGGTCGCACCGGCGATGCCGATGACGCCGGCCAGTACGGCGGCCTCACCTACCTGCCGATCAACGCCGAGAACGGCTTTACGGCCCAGATCCCAAGCGAGCCGGTGGATCTGATCTACCTGTGCTTCCCCAACAACCCCACCGGTGCGGTGGCCACCAGGACGCAGCTCCAAGCCTGGGTCGATTACGCCCGTGCCAACGGCGCCCTGATCCTGTTCGATGCCGCCTACGAGGCCTTCATTCAGGACCCCTCCCTGCCCCACTCGATCTATGAAATCGACGGGGCGCGCGAGTGTGCGATCGAATTCCGCTCCTTCTCCAAGAACGCCGGCTTCACCGGCACCCGCTGTGCCCTCACCGTGGTGCCGCGCGGCCTGATGGGCAGCGCGGCCAACGGCGAACGCGTGGAGCTCTGGGGCCTCTGGAACCGTCGCCAGTGCACCAAGTTCAACGGCGTCAGCTACATCGTGCAGCGCGGTGCTGAGGCGGTGTATTCGCCGGAGGGGCAGGCCCAGGTGAAGGCGCTGATTGCCTTCTACATGGAGAACGCCGCGATCATCCGGCGGGAGCTGCAGACGGCCGGCCTGCAGGTGTATGGCGGCGAACAGGCCCCCTACGTGTGGATCAAAACACCGCAGGGGGTCGACTCCTGGGGCTTCTTTGATCTGCTGCTCAGCCAGGCCCATGTGGTGGGGACCCCCGGCAGCGGCTTTGGCGCCGCCGGGGAGGGCTACTTCCGCCTCTCGGCCTTCAACAGCCGCGCCAACGTGGAGGAGGCCATGCGCCGCATCCACTCCGCCCTGGGCGCGGCGGCAGCGGCTTGAACACCTGCCTAAAGTCCGCGTTCGTCATGCCGGAGCTCGCCATGATGATTCGAGCCACCCAGACCCCCAGCCGCGAAGGCGGCGGAGCGGCGGTGATGGAGAAGGCACCGGAGCGGGTGCGCAAGCCCTCACCCCGCTACAAGGTGCTGCTGCACAACGATCCGGTGAACACCATGGAATACGTGGTGAGCACCCTGCGGCAGGTGGTGCCCTCCCTGAGTGAGCAGGACGCCATCGCCGTGATGCTCGAGGCCCACAACACCGGCGTGGGGCTGGTGATTGTGTGCGACCTGGAGCCGGCGGAGTTTTACAGCGAAACCCTCAAGGCCAAGGGGCTCTCCAGCACGATCGAACCGGAGGAGTGATGCAATCCTCAGCACCGCCGCGGCTGCACTGGTGGGGAACGCTGCTCTATCCCCTCACCCTGGTGGCGGTGTTTCTGGGGGGGCAGTGGCTCCTGGGTGTGGCGGGCGTGGTCGCCGACCAGCGGGCAACCCTGGCGGCGGGGCCCGCTGTGCTGGCGTTGCTGCTCAGCCTGCCCTGGCGCCTGCGGCGCACCTGGGGCAGCGAGCGCCCCTGGCACAGCCTCGGGGTTGAAGCCCCTGCCGCGGCCATCGCCAAGGCCCTGGTGCGGGGGCTGCTCAAAGCCGCCGGGCTGCTGACGCTGGTGGTGCTGGGGCTGGCGGCCCTGGGGCAGCTGCGCTGGCAACCCCAACTCGACGCCGGCCTGCTGCTCAACGGTGTGGCCCTGGGGCTAGGGGTGGGCTTTGCGGAGGAACTGCTGTTCCGCGGCTGGCTGCTGGGGGAGCTGAGCCTGCTGCTCGGGGCCCAGCGGGCCCTGGGGCTCCAGGCGGTGTTGTTCAGCCTGGTGCACACCCGCTTCAATCTGCCCCTGGGGCCACTGCTGGCCCTATTGGGGGGCCTGCTGCTGCTGGGGCTGGCTCTGGGGCTACAACGCCGCGCCGATGGCGGGGTGCTGTGGGGGGCCGTGGGGCTGCATGGCGGCCTGGTGGGCGGCTGGTTTGTGCTGCAAAACGGCCTTGTAGCGGTGAACCCTGCGGCACCGGCCTGGCTGATGGGGCCCGCGAATCCGATCGGCGGGGTCCTGGGCTGGCTGGGGCTGGCCCTGCTGCTGCTGGCCCGCCGCCGTTGGTGGCGGGCTTAACGCACCGCCGTGGCCAGGGCCGCCCGCCCTTCCACCGGGGCCCGCAACGCTTGATCCAGCGGTGCAGCGCCGTAATCACGCTCCAGCAAATCGATCACCGTGCGGCCGAAGTCGGCCGGGTTGCGCTCAAAGGCCTCCAGGCAGATCCGGCCGAAGGTGCTGCCCATGGGCTCGGGGTTCCAGAGCAGCTGCCGGGCTGTCCAGGGCAGCATGCTCATCGGGTTGTAGCCGGGCTTGATCAGGCCCTGCTCGAAGCCGTACTGCTCCAGGTGGGTGTGGGGCTGCAGGCCGATGAAGAAGATGGCGGGTTCCACCTTGTCGGCCCCGAAGATCCGTTCCAGCTCCCGTTGATAGGCCACGGTCTGGCGGATCGTCTCGGGGCGCTCGTCGATCACGTTGAACGAGTAGTTCACCGACACGTGATCGCGGAAGCCAGCCCGGGCCAACAGGCGGCAGTTCTCGAGCACGGTGCGCAGGTTGTAGCCCATGCGCATCTTGCGCACGAGTTCCTGGGAGCCGGAGGTGATGCCGATCTCGAAGTAGTCCATGCCAGTGGCCACCATCAGCTCCGCCAGTTCGGCATCGAGGTTGTCGGCGCGGATGTAGGCGGCCCAGCGGATGTCGGTCCAGCCCTCCGCCTGGATGGCCCGCAGCAGCTCCTTGGCGTCGTCGATGTAGCGGCGGGCCGGAATGAACTGGGCATCGGTGAACCAAAAGCCCCGCACACCCCGGGCATAAAGCTGACGCATTTCGGCGATCACCTCCTGAACGGGATTCACCCGCACCGCCTTGCCCTCCACCACCGTGTAGACGCAGTAGCAGCAGTTGTGGGGGCAGCCCCGCTTGGTCTGCACGCCCACGTAGAAGTCACCCCCCTCCAGGTACCAGTCCAGCTGCGGCCAGATGGAGGCGATGTAGTCGTAGTTGCAGGCGGTTTTCTCCATGCCCGCCGGCTGCTCGTGGATCAGGCCCGGCCGGGGTGGCTCCCCAGCCAGAAAGCAGCGTTCCGCCAGCAGCGATTCGCCGCGAATCAGCTTCTCCAGCAGCGGCTCCCCCTCCCCCACCGACACCACGGTGCCGCGGGGCAATTGGCGGCCCAGCTGCTCGTAGAAGACGCTCACGGCCCCACCACCCAGCACCGCCAGGGCCTGGGGCTGGTGGCGCCGCGCCCGGCGCAGCCCGCGGCGCACCAGGCGCAGGTTGCGCCAGAGCTCGCCGTAGAACGACCCCATCAGCCGCAGCCCCCCCAGGGCACCCCGCAGGCGCCGCAGCGGATTGCGGGCATAGAACACCTCGAAGGAGTTCTGCAGCGGATTGCCGCCGCGGCCATCCACCGGCGCATAAATCTGGATGTCCCGCCAGGAGAACACCAGCAGGGTGGGGCGGAAGGCGTCGATGCGCTCCAACAGCACCGCCTCCACATCCAGCAGCGGCACCGCCGCCAGGTCGAGGATCTGCTGCGGCAGGGCCGGAAACTGCTTGTGCAGGTGATCGGCCAGGTACACCGGGCCGATTGGAAAGATCGGGTTGCAGGGCAGCCGCACCAGCAGCACCCGCTGATCACCGGGGGTGGGCTGACTCAAACGGCACGGCCGAGGCAAGAGCGGACGCTAACAAGCGTGGTCGGCGGCCGAGGCGCACGCCCCCTCCAGCTGATGGGCCAGCCGCTGCACCCGCTGCTGCAGCCCAGCTGGCAGCCAGGGCCACCAGCGCCGGTGCACGCACAGCCGCGGCCGTAGCCGCCAGCCGTGGCGCTCCAAGACCTGCTGCAGCTGCAAGGGGGTGGGCTGGGGGTAGGCGGGGTTGATCACATCGGCGCTGTCGATGCCCCCCAGGTCGTCGATGCCCGCCTCCAGGGCCTCGGGCAGGGCCGCCAGGGGCCACAGGTTGGGGGGCATCTGCAGATGCACCTCTGGCGGCAACAGCCGGCGGGCCAAGGCAATGGTGGCCAGCAGGTCGCGGCGCTCCTGAACATCCAGGGGGCGGCCCTGCGCACCATCGGGGCGCCACGGCTGCAGGATCACCTCCTGAAGGTGTCCCCAACGCTGCTGCACGGCCGCCAGGCACTCCAGCCCCCGGCGGCGGTCGGCCTGGGATTCCCCCACACCCAGCAACAAGCCGGTGGTGAAGGGAAGGCCGAGACGACCGGCCTGCTCCAGCTGACCCAGCCGCACCGAGAGACGCTTGCTGGGGGCGTGACGATGCAGGGGCGCGTAGGCGGGCCCCAACCCCTCGAGCATCAACCCCATCGAGGGGTTGAGGCGGGCCAAGGCCGCCATTTCCGCCAAGGCCAGGGGGCCTGCGTTGGTGTGGGGAAGCCTGCCCTGGGCCAGGGCAAGGCGGCTGAGGGCCTGCAAATGCTGAAACCACGCGCGGCGCTCCTCCGAGGCCGGGGCCACCTCACCGGCGAGCAGCAGCACCTCCCGCGCCTCGGGCCGCCGCTGCAGCAGCTCCAGGGCCTGCGGGAGCTCCAGGGGCCGAGCCTGATCGAGGGGCAAGCGAAAGCTGCAGTAGCCGCAATGGTTGAAGCAGCCCCGGCTGGGCACCAGGGTGATGCTGGGACTCCAGGTGATCACCCGGCGCGGACCCACAGCATCACAAGCGGCGCTGATGCCACTGATTAGCACTGCTTCTGGCGCTACAGCGCTTCCGAAGCCTTAAAGGGTCGCAACAGGGCGCAAACATCCGTTACATTCACGTAGGCAGGGCGGTCATCCGACCTGTCCTTCCTTCCTGCCCCTGCTGAGCCATCCGGCCCAGCCAGGAGCTCTACGTATCCCGTACTCATGACCACCACCATCCAGCAGCGCCAAGGCGCTTCTGCGTGGAACCAGTTTTGCGACTGGGTCACCAGCACCGATAACCGCCTCTACGTGGGCTGGTTCGGCGTGCTGATGATTCCTTGCCTGCTGGCCGCCACCATCTGCTTCATCGTTGCGTTCATCGCAGCACCCCCCGTCGACATCGACGGCATCCGTGAGCCCGTTGCCGGCTCCCTGATGTACGGCAACAACATCATCTCTGGCGCTGTGATCCCCTCCAGCAATGCCATTGGTCTGCACTTCTACCCCATCTGGGAAGCCGCCAGCCTCGACGAGTGGCTGTACAACGGTGGCCCCTTCCAGCTGGTGGTCTTCCACTTCCTGATCGGCATCTACGCCTACATGGGTCGCGAGTGGGAACTCTCCTACCGCCTCGGCATGCGCCCCTGGATCTGCGTTGCTTACAGCGCACCCGTGGCCGCTGCTTCTGCTGTGTTCCTGGTGTATCCCTTCGGTCAGGGCTCCTTCTCGGACGCCATGCCCCTGGGCATCTCCGGCACCTTCAACTACATGCTGGTGTTCCAGGCTGAGCACAACATCCTGATGCACCCCTTCCACATGCTGGGTGTGGCCGGTGTGTTCGGCGGCAGCCTGTTCTCCGCCATGCACGGCTCCCTGGTGACCTCCTCCCTGGTGCGTGAAACCACCGAGAGCGAGTCCCAGAACTACGGCTACAAGTTCGGCCAAGAGGAAGAGACCTACAACATCGTGGCTGCCCACGGTTACTTCGGTCGCCTGATCTTCCAATACGCCAGCTTCAACAACAGCCGCAGCCTGCACTTCTTCCTGGCTGCCTGGCCGGTGGTCGGCATCTGGTTCACCGCCCTGGGCGTGAGCACGATGGCCTTCAACCTGAACGGCTTCAACTTCAACCAGTCGATCCTCGATGGCCAAGGCCGCGTGATCAACACCTGGGCTGATGTGCTGAACCGTGCTGGCCTGGGTATGGAAGTGATGCACGAGCGCAACGCTCACAACTTCCCCCTCGACCTGGCCGCTGCAGAAGCCACCCCCGTGGCTCTGACCGCCCCCGCCATCGGCTGAGGCCCCCTTGGTTGAGCTCCGGCTCAGCTGAACTCAAGAGCCCCTGCGCAAGCGGGGGCTTTTTTGTGTTCAGGCCTTGCGCCAGTACACCGGCTTGCGGCGGCTGGGATACAGCTCCCGGCAGAGACCACACACGGTGCCATCGCAGCCGCGGGCGCTGCAGTGCTCGCGGCCATAAAAAATGATCTGCAGGTGCAGCTTGTTCCAGGCCTCCTTGGGGAACAGCCCCTTGAGGTCGCGCTCGGTCTGCTCCACGTTCCGTCCCTGGCTCAAGCCCCAGCGTTGAGCGAGGCGATGGATGTGGGTATCCACCGGGAAGGCGGGCACGCCAAAGGCCTGGGCCATCACCACCGAGGCGGTCTTGTGGCCCACCCCCGGCAACGCCTCCAGCTCCGCAAAGCTTTGGGGCACGGCGCCGCCGTGGCGCTCCAGCAACAGTTCCGACAAGCGTTTGACGTTGCGGGCCTTGGTCTTGGCCAGCCCCAACTGGCGGATGTGGCCGAGGATCGTGTCCTCCGGCAAGGCCGCCATGGCCACTGGCGTTGGACCGGCCGCGAACAACGCCGGCGTGACCTCGTTCACCTTCTTGTCGGTGCACTGGGCGCTGAGCAGCACCGCGATCAGCAGGGTGAAGGGATCGCTGTGGTCGAGCGGGATCGGCGTTTCGGGGTAGTGCTGCTCCAACCGCTGCAGGACCAAGGCAGCACGGTCGCGCTTGTTCAAGGGTCGTCAGCCACCAGCGGAACAAGCTAGAAGCCCCTCAAGCCCCGCAAGCCGCATGCGCAAGCCCCTGATTCCCAACCTGTGCTGCATCGCCCTGGGACTCGCCACCGCCATGCCCCTGCCGTTGCGGGCGATGGAGGACCCCCATGCGGCTGGCCACAAGGGGGTGACGGTCACCACCCTGGTGCGTAGCGATCGGTCCTGGAATGGCACCCAGCTGCCGCCTTATCCCAGCGGCCAGCCCGAGGTGAGCGTGCTTCGGATCCGCATTCCCGCAGGGGTGGCGCTGCCCCAACACCACCACCCCGTGATCAATGCCGGCGTGTTGGTGAAGGGCCGGTTGAAGGTGATCACGGATCGTGGGCAAACCAAGGTCTTGTCCGCGGGTGATGGGTTGATCGAAGTGGTCAATCAACTCCATTCCGGCCAGAGCCTGGGGCCCGGCCCGGCGGAAATCGTGGTGGTGTACGCCGGGATCAAGGGGCTGCCCAACACCGTGGAAGATGCTCCTGCCAAGCCTGGTTTGTAGGCTCAGCCCAGCGCACTCAGCCCATGGGCAGCAGCTTCGGCGACCTCTTCCGGATCAGCACCTTCGGGGAATCCCACGGCGGCGGCGTCGGGGTGATCGTGGACGGCTGCCCGCCACGGCTGGAGCTGGATCTGGAGGCCATCCAAGCGGAGCTGGATCGGCGCAAGCCGGGGCAAAGCAAGATCACCACCCCCCGCAAGGAAGAGGATCGCGTCGAGATCCTCAGCGGCTTGCTCGATGGGGTCACCCTGGGCACACCGATCGCGATGGTGGTGCGCAACAAGGATCAGCGCCCGCAGGATTACAAGGACATGGAGGTGGCCTTCCGCCCCTCCCATGCCGATGCCACCTACCAGGCCAAATACGGCATTCAGGCCCGCAGCGGCGGCGGCCGGGCCTCAGCTCGCGAAACCATCGGCCGGGTAGCGGCGGGCGCCATCGCCAAACAACTGCTGGCCAAGGCCCACGGCACGGAAGTGATCGCCTGGGTGCAACGCATCCACACCCTGGAGGCCCAGGTGGATCCCGCCCTGGTGAGCCTGGAGGCGGTGGAACGCACCATCGTGCGTTGCCCCGATGCCGCCATGGCCGAGCAGATGATCGAGCGGATCGAGGCGATCGGCCGCGACGGCGATTCCTGCGGTGGCGTGATCGAATGCGTGGTGCGTCAGGCCCCGGTGGGCCTGGGCATGCCCGTGTTCGACAAGCTGGAAGCCGACCTGGCCAAGGCGGTGATGTCGCTGCCGGCCACCAAGGGGTTTGAGATCGGCTCCGGCTTCGGCGGCACCCTGCTCAAGGGCAGCGAGCACAACGATGCCTTCCTACCCAGCGGCGATGGCCGCCTGCACACCGCCACCAACAACTCCGGCGGCATTCAGGGCGGCATTAGCAATGGCGAGCCCATCCTGATCCGCGTGGGTTTCAAACCCACCGCCACGATCCGCAAGGCGCAGCAGACCATCAACGCCCGCGGTGAAGCCACCACCCTGGAGGCGAAAGGTCGGCACGACCCCTGCGTGCTGCCGCGGGCGGTGCCGATGGTGGAAGCGATGGTGGCCCTGGTGCTGGCCGACCACCTGTTGCGCCAACGGGGTCAGTGCAGCCTCTGGTGAGGAGGCAACACGGACCCCGAAGGCTCGCTGAAGCGCGGCTCAGCGCACAACCGTCAGGCTGCCCAAGCCATTGGTGCCGGGGGCCGACACCGCTGCGGAGGAGGCGCTGAGGCGGCTAACCGCCTTGGCCATGCGCTTGGCCACCGAAGAGCCAGACGAGCGGGCCTTGGCGGCCGGCTTCACCGTGGTGCTGCCCTTCACGGCGGTTTTGCGCAAGGGGTTGCGGGCCGGAGCCTTGGCGGCGGGGCGGGCCTTAGCTGCGGGGCGGGCCTTGGCCGCAGGCTTGGCCTTGGCCACGGGCTTGGCTTTCGCCACAGCCTTGACGGCCGGCTTGGCCTTCACAGCGGGCTTGGCCTTAGCCGCCACCTTGGCGGCAGCCTTCACCGCAGGCTTGCTGGCGGGCTTGGCTGTCGCCACCGGTTTGGCCTTGGCCACCACCCGTTTAGCAGCGGGTTTCTTGGCCACGGCCTTCTTGGCAGCGGGCTTGCGCACGGCGGCCTTCTTGGCGACGGGCTTGGCACCGGTGGAGCTGCGGGCGCGATGGCTGAGGATCAGCACCCACTCGGCATCGCTGATGTTGGAAGGCTTGCTGCCGTGGGCATTGGCGAGCTTGGCGGCCTTCTCAATGTCCGCGATCAGGTTTTTCCAGGAGGTGGCGAAGCGCTTGTCGGATTGCGACTTGGCACCGCTCTCCACCAGAGTCTCAACCACGCCCGAAGCCGAAACTTTCTTGCGGCGGCGATTGAAGATCTCCTTCTGAAGTTGAGCGATCAGGGCATCCGCCTTATCGCTCAGCTTGACCGTGAGTTGAGACATGCAGGAAATGACGTCTATCTCAGGAGTAGCACCGCAATCTCAAAAGTGACAACAAGCCCCTTGTCGCGATCGTCGAAGCGGCGCTAGACGTTCCCCCGCGAACGGAGCCATGCCAGCAGTGGCGCCAACCCGGGGCGGAGCTGCGGGCCCGCCTCGGTGGCCTCAAACAGCTGTCCCCCCAAGGCAATGGCATCGACTCCCGCCTGGAGCCATACCGCGCCATCCTCCGGAGCCAGTCCCCCCGCAGCGATGCAGAAGGGCAAGGGACCCAGCGGCCCCCGGAGGGAGGCCCAATAGCCCGGTGCCAGGGCGGCCGCGGGATACAACTTCACGGCCCGGGCCCCCCAGCGCACCGCCAGGGCCACTTCCGTGGGGCTGAACACGCCCGGCACCAGGGGCACAGCGAACGTCTGCGCCTGCTCCAGCAGGGCACGCTCCAGGATCGGCGACACGGCATAGCCGAGCCCGGCAGCCGCCACCGCCTCCAGGCCCGCGGCGCAGCGCACCGAGGCACCGCCGAGCTGAAGCTGCGGGAACTCCTGGGCCAACTGCCGCGCCATGGCAGGCCAGCGGGGATCCAGGCTCACCGCCAGCTCCACATGCAACAAGCCCAGCTGCTGCAGCGGCAACAACTGGGCTCGGGCCTGATCGATGCCGGCGGGCCGGAGCACCGCTAGCACGGGCTGGCGGCGCAACCCCCTCAGCAGCGCCTCGGGATCAGACGTACTCCGCCACCCGCACGTCGCTGCGGATCAGCAACTCCTGCAGATCGTCAGCGTCGACGGTTTCCCGCTCGACGAGCATCTCGGCCAGTTCATCGAGCACCTTGCGGTTGCCGCTGAGCACGGCGGTGGCGCGCTTGTAGGCCTCGGCCACCAATTGGCTCACCTCCTCGTCGATGGCGGCAGCGGTGTCCTCGGAGAAGTCGCGCTCGGCGGCGATGTCGCGCCCCAGGAACATGCCCCCCTGGCTGCGGCCCAGGGCCACCGGGCCTAGGCGATCGCTCATGCCGAAGCGGGTGACCATCTGACGGGCCACACGGGCCACCTGCTGGAGGTCGTTCGACGCACCGGTGGTGACTTCGTCTTCGCCGTAGACGATCTCCTCAGCCACGCGACCGCCCAGGGCAACGGCCATCTGGTTCTGCAGATAGGCGCGGGAATAGAGGCCCGATTCCATCCGCTCTTCGGAGGGGGTGAAGAAGGTGAGGCCGCCAGCGTTGCCGCGGGGAATGATCGAGATCTTCTGCACCGGGTCGTAGTCAGGCATCAGCGCCCCCACCAGGGCATGGCCGGCCTCGTGGTAGGCCACCAGGCGCTTGCGCTTCTCGCTCATGACGCGGTCTTTTTTCTCGGGGCCTGCCATCACGCGCTCGATGGCGTCGTTCACCTCATCCATGGAGATTTCGGTGAGCTCACGGCGGGCCGCCAGGATCGCCGCTTCGTTGAGCAGGTTGGCCAGGTCGGCGCCGGTATAGCCGGGGGTACGGCGGGCGATCTTGTCGAGGTCGACATCCTTGGCGAGGGTCTTGCCGCGGGCGTGCACGCCGAGGATCTGGAGACGACCGGCGTAGTCGGGGCGATCCACCACCACCTGGCGGTCGAAGCGGCCGGGCCGCATCAGCGCCGCATCGAGCACATCGGGGCGGTTGGTGGCGGCCACGATGATGATGCCGGTATTGCCCTCAAAGCCATCCATCTCGGTGAGCAGCTGATTGAGGGTCTGCTCCCGTTCGTCGTTGCCACCGCCGAGGCCCGCACCGCGCTGACGGCCGACAGCATCGATCTCATCGATGAACACGATGCAGGGGGCGTTCTTCTTGGCCTGCTCGAACAGATCGCGCACGCGGCTGGCGCCCACACCCACGAACATCTCCACGAATTCCGAGCCGGAGATCGAGAAGAAGGGCACGCCGGCTTCGCCGGCCACTGCCTTGGCCAGCAGGGTCTTACCGGTGCCCGGAGGGCCCACCAGCAGCACACCCTTGGGGATCTTGGCGCCGACGGCGGTGAAGCGATCGGGGTTCTTGAGGAAGTCGACCACCTCGGTGAGCTCGAGCTTGGCGCCCTCAATGCCGGCCACATCGCCGAAGGTCACCTGGGTCTGGGGTTCCATCTGCACCCGCGCCTTGCTCTTGCCGAAGTTCATGGCGGGGTTGCCGCCACCGCCCTGGGCACGGCGCAACAAGAAGAACAGTCCCCCCAGCAGCAGCAGCGGGAAGATCAGCGAGCCGATCGCCTGCTGCCAGGGCTGGGCCTGCCGGGAGGGCTCCACGGCGATGTCCACCTTGTGCTGCTCCAGCAGCTTGAGCAGATCTTTGTCGGGGGCGAGGTTCACCACGGCGCGCTGGCCGTTGTTCTCCACCACCTGGGCGGTGCCGCGGTCGGGGGCGATCAGCACCCGCGACACCTCATTGCCCTCCACGGCCTCCACGAAATCGCTGTAACGGAGCGTGCGCGGGGCGTTGGCCGGGTCGGGGCGATCCAGGAAGGCGGTGCCCACGGCGATCACCACCACGGCCAGGAGCACGTACAGCCCCGCATTGCGCCAGCGCTTCTTCACTTGGTTCTCCGACGTGGTGGTGGACGGTGATTAAGGAATGTTAACCGCCCTCAGGCGGCGGCCCGCAGCACCTCCACCACGCTACGGAAGGCGAACCACTCGGGGATCTCCTCACCGCCGCGCAGCATCTGGCGGAACTGGGTGCCGCTGAGCTTCTTCACGTGCAGGCCGCGGGCCTCGGCGTGCTCGGCGGTCACGTAGCCCTCCTCCTCGGTGTACACGAGGTTGAGCGAAGGCACGGTCTCCATGCCCAATTCGGCGGCGTTCTCGCGGGCGAAATCCTGGGCCTGGTAAGGGCCGTAGAAGTCGTCACCGCTCACCGAGCTCTTGCAGCCGGCCATGTCGCGGCCAATGATGAAGTGGGTGCAACCGTAGTTCTTACGGATGATCATGTGCTGCAGGGCCTCACGGGGGCCGGCCATGTGCATCGAGTAGGGCAGGTAGGCCCAGCGGATGCGGGGGTTGTTGACCTCGGCGGCCAGGCGCTCGTAGGTCTGGAAGCGCACCTCACCGGAGATGTCGTCGTCCTGGGTGGGGCCGCAGGTGGGGTGCACCAGCACCACACCCTGCTCGCTCACATTGCTGGCGTCGAGGGCGCGGGTGAACAGCTCGTAGTGGGCGCGATGGATAGGGTTGCGGCACTGGAAGGCCACCACGTCCTGCCCCTCGGGCAGGGTGGCGCGCACCTCCGCGGGGGTCTTGCAGGGGAACACGCGGCGGGGCAGCTCCAGGCCTTGGATGGCGCCACCGAAGTAGAAGCGACCGCGCTCGGTGGCGATCATCTTCACCGCCGGGTGCTCGATCGAGGAGGTGCCGTAGCAGCCCAGGGCCTCACGGGCCTTGTCGGGTTCCCACTTGCTCTCCACCGTCATCACCGCCAGCTCCTGGCCGCGGTAGGTGAGCAGCAGCTTTTGGCCCACCGCGATGTCCTCGCGGTCGGTGTCCATCACGATCGGCAGGCCGAACAGCAGGCCGCTGGTGGTGCGGTTGCTCTCCACCACCGAGCGGTAGTCGTCCTGGTGCATGAAGCCGCGCAGGGGGGAGAAGCCCCCCACCATCAGCAGCTCCACATCGCAGGCGTTGCGGTCGGAGCACTCCACCACGTGATCCACACCAGCCTTGGCCGCCTCGCGCTGCTCCGCCGGAACCCGCAGGTCCACCAGGCTGCCGCCGTGGGGGGCAATCAGGCCTGTGCGGGCGGGGCTGGCAGTGCTCGTCATGGCAGGGGGGATGAGAGATCGGTCGATGGCGGCGATTCTCCCAGAGCGGGGCGGGCACCCCAGACCGAGCCACAAAAAAAGGGGGCCTGAGGCCCCCCCTGCAGGCAGAACGCCGATCAGGCTCAGACCTTCTCCAGACGGCCGTACACCTGACCGGTGATCTTCACGTCCACCGGGTCATGGCTGCCCATGTCGGTGTCGGAGGGCTGGATGGCGGTAAACACCCCGGCAAATTCACCGGTGGAGGCATCCACCTTGGTGATCGAGAGGTTCATTTCGCCGGTGCCATCGATGTAGCGCTTGCTGTTCTCGCGGGCCAGCTCATCGTCCTGACCGTTCAGAGCCACCAGTCCCTGGGCGTACTGCACACCGGTGGTGAGCGCACGGCCCTTGGGATCCAGGAAGTTGGAGGTGCGGTAGCTGGGAACGCGGTAGCTGCCGCTCAGGTCGGTGCTGGTGCTGAGGGCGGCGCCATCGGCGGTGGCCTCGAGGTCCTTGCTGGAGAAGGTGAAGGGCACCTCCTCACCACCGGGCATCAGCACGGTGACGATCTGGAAGTCGATCCCGCCGAGCTCTTTGAAGTTGATGCCGTTGCCGGTGACCGTCAGGTCGCCGTACACCTGGTCGAGGCTGGTGGTGAAGCGGGTCAGGATCTTGGTGGCCACGAACTGGGCCTCCTGACGCTTGTTGGTGGGTTCACCTTTCACATACACCTCAGCGGGGTGCATGCAGATCTCGCGCAGCTGGTACTTGCTGGAGCCGTCGAGGCTGATGGAGCCACGGGCCGAATCCGGCAGGGTCGGGCAGTCGTTGGCCAGACCGGTGTTGTGGATGTCGTCGTAGGTCAGGTTGGCCCGGTCGACCGCCTTGGCACCACCGCTGCAGGCGGTGACGAGGGTCAAACAGAGCGCCAGCACGAGGGCCAGCAGGGGACGGAAACGCATGGGGAGAAGCCGGTCTGGCGGGGAAAACCTCTGGTTGGGGTGCGCCCGCTCGGGATACTACCGGTGCAAAAAGCCCATTCCGCGTACCATGTCGCGGCTCTCAACAACCTGTATGCGAGAGCGGTTGATCACCCCCTGATGAGCGCTGACAGCCCCGAAACATCCTCGTCCGAGCGTCTGGCCCAGAACGACTGGGAGGCGCGGTTGAGCAGCGAGCTGGCCGGGCTGCAGGGGCTGGCTGCTGAGGTGGATGGCGACCCGGAAGCGCTGCTGCTGCTGCTGCGTCGGCTGGAGGATCTGCACCGCACCATCCAGGACGGCCCCTTCCGCGCCAGCCTGCCCGCCGACCGCGGGGCCCTGTTCAACCTGCTCCAGGGCATGGAGCGCAGCGGCGGCTGGCCCTACATCCCGCGCCTGCAGCTGCGCACCTTCATGGATCTGATGCAGAGCGGCGACGACGACTCCGCCCTGGCCGCCTGAGCGCTAGCCCTGCGGCAGCAGGGCCGCCAGCGCCGAGAGCAGGCGATGGGCCACCGCCAGCTTGGGCTGCGGTGCGATGGGCTCCACCGCCTCACCCGGCCCCAGCAACCATCCCTCGTTGCGGGCAGCGCCAAAGCCCGTTCCGGCCTGATCGATCGGATTGGCGAACAGCAGGTCGCAGCCCTTGCGGGCGAACTTGGCCTGGGCCTGGGGCAACACATCGCCGCTGTGGGCGGCAAAGCCCAGGATCCGCTGGCCAGCCGGGCGCTGCTGCACCAGCTCCTGCAGCAGATCGGGCACCGTCTGCCAACCGACGGCCAGATGGGCTTGGAGGTCCTGCTTGTCGAGCTTGTCGGTCTGGGGAGCCGCCGGCCGGTGGTCCGCCACGGCGGCGGCCATGGCGATGGCCTCAACCCCGCTCTGGCGTTGGCGCAGCTCCTGCTGGAGCTCGGCACCGGTGTCAATGCGCTGGCAGCTGAGCCCCTCCAACCAGGCGGGCTCCACCTGCAGGGGGCCATGCAGCAGCTGCACCTCCGCCCCCCGCAGCCGAGCGGCCTGGGCCAGGAGCACCCCCATGCGGCCGGTGCTGGGGTTGCTGATGCAGCGGGCCGGATCCAACCATTCGCGGGTGGGGCCGGCGGTCACCAGCAGGCGCCGCCCCTGCCAGTCCCGCCGCCAGCCCCAAGTCACCAGGGAGTCCAGGGCCAACAGCAACAGCTCCGGCTCCGCCATGCGGCCCGTGCCCTGGCGGTCGCAGGCCAGCAGCCCCTCAGCGGGCCCCAGGGGCAACACCCGTTCAAACCCTTGCAGCTGCTGCCAATTGGCCAGCACCCCCGGGGAGGCCCACATGGTGGTGTTCATGGCGGCGGCCGCCAGCACCGGGGCCTCGGTGGCCAAGAGGGTCGAGGCCAACAGGCTGTCGCCCAGGCCATGCACCCAGCGGCCCAGGCTGGTGGCCGACAGCGGCGCCAACAGCACCAGCTCTGCCCATTCCGCCAGCTCCACATGCAGGGGCCGGGCGGCGGTGTGGCTCCACTGATCGGCATCCAACCAGCAGCGCTGACGGCTGAGGCTGGCCAGGGCCACCGGGCTCACCAGCCGCTCAGCGCTGGGGGTGAGCACACAGCGCACCTCCGCCCCGCGCTTGGCGAGGGCGCTCACCACCAGCGGCAGCTTCACCGCAGCGATGCTGCCGCTGATGCCCACCAGGATGCGCCGGCCCGCCAGCGGCTCCTGGGGGCCGAGCGGCTCAGTCCTCATCGAAGGGTTCCTGATCCACCAGGTGCACGTAGGGGCGGGCCAGTTCGGGGCGATGAATCGCCACAGCCCGCAGCAGATGCCAGTCCTGCAGCCCGGCGAAGGGGCTGGGGTAGTCGTCCTCCTCGAGGCGCTGGGCCAGGGCCGCCATCGCGGCCTCATCCAGGGAGGCGATCAGCTCTGCGGTGATGGTGGGGGCGTCAGTCATGGCAGGGGTGCAGGGCTGGCAAAGGCTGATAAGTTCTGGCCAGGACGCTGCCGCAGCGGGGTCCACACCGGGGAATTAGCTCAGCTGGTAGAGCGCTGCGATCGCACCGCAGAGGTCAGGGGTTCGAGTCCCCTATTCTCCATCCACCCTGAGGGCGGCGCCGGGTGCGCAACTCTGAGGTGATGGCGCAGCGATCAACCAGCGATGAATTGGAGTGCTGAGGCGGAAGCCAAATTGAAGGAGGTGCCCTTCTTCGTGCGGCCGGCGGTGCGCAAGCGAATCGAAGCGCTGGCCGGCGAAAGCGGCCGCGATGGGATCGATCTGGCCTTCTTTGAGGAGGCGAAAGCACGCTTCGGACAGAAGTAATGTTTGGTGCTTGATGGGCGATGCGGTAAAAGGGACACAAATGTTCCCGGTTTCCGGCCCAGCAGATGTCGCAGTCGAAGCGCGAGCAGGTGGTGAGCCACCTGCGCTACATCCGCCAGGAGCTGCGTGAAATGCACCAGGGCGTCATGGAAGATGGCCTGCTGCCCGAAGCCGGTGAAGTGCGTGGCGTGATGGCCCAGATGGAAGCGCTGCTGGAGCTGCTGGAAGGTAAAGGGGCACGCAAGAAGGACAGCGACGGCTGATTGAGCAGCTTTCCCCCGCCGCAACGAACCCGGCTGCAGCGCAGCCTCGGCGGAGCCTGGCCCCAGCTGGAGCAATGGGCCAGCAACCCCTGGCGAAGGCTGTCGCTGCTGTTGATCGTGCTGCTTGGGGCGTTCGTGCTGGGCAACGCCATCGGCACCCTCACCGGCGCGCGGGCCTTCCTGGATCCGGTGGCGGCCCTGCTGTGTGTGGTGCTGATCGAACTTGCCATCCGGCTGCGGGGCCCCCTGCGCCGGCGCCCCGGTGATCGGCTGGGGCTGGAGCTGGTGGACATGACCCGGATGGGGTTCAGCTACGGGCTGCTGCTGGAGGGCTTCAAGCTGCTCTGAGCAGACACGCGCCCTCCCCAGCGCTCAACTGGCCGCCAGCAGATACAGCAATGCCATCCGGATCGGGATGCCGTTGGTCACCTGCTCCTCCACCAGGGAGCGCTGCGGATCATCGAGCAGGGCGCCACTCAGTTCCACGCCACGGTTCACCGGCCCGGGGTGCAACACCGGCACGTCAGCGCCGCAGCGCTCCAGGCGCGCATGGGTGAGGCCGTACTGGCGGTGGTAGCTCTCGAGGCTGGTGAGCAGCTGCTGCTGCATGCGCTCCTTCTGAAGACGCAGGGTCATCACCGCATCGGCGCCCACCAAGGCTTGGTCCAGATCCCGCTCCACCAGCACCGTGCCGCGGCGGGCCACCGGATCCCGGCTCTGCCCCGGCGGCGGGGCCTCCACAAAAGCGGCAAACGCCTCCGGCAACAGGGTGGGGGGGCCGCACAGCACCACATCGGCGCCGCAGGCGGTGAGGGCCCAAAGATTGGAGCGGGCCACCCGGGAATGGAGCACATCGCCCACGATCACGATGCGGCGGCCGCGCAGGGCCTCCGGGGTTGGGGCCTCCGGGGCGAACTGTCGCGCCAGGGTGAACAGATCCAGCAGCCCCTGGCTGGGGTGGCTGTGCAGGCCATCGCCGCCGTTGAGCACCGAGACCCGCTCGCCAGTGGCCTCCAAATCGCGGGCGAGGCCGGCGGGCACGCCGGTGCAGCGGTGGCGAACCACCAGCAGATCGGCCCCCATGGCCACGTAGGTGCGCACCGTATCGAGCAGGCTTTCGCCTTTGCTCAGGGAGCTGGAGGAGGGCGAAAAGCTCTGCACATCGGCGGAGAGCCGTTTGGCCGCCAGCTCAAAACTGCTGCGCGTGCGGGTGCTGGGCTCAAAAAACAAAGTGGTCACCAGCCGCCCCTGCAGGGCCGGCAACTTGCGAGCACCGCTGGTGGGCATGGCGCGAAAGCGCTGGGCCAGCTCCAGAACGGTGGCGTAATCCTCAAGCGAAAAGGCCGCCAGATCGAGCACGTGGCGGTGGGTCCAGTCGCTCAAGGCTGCCGGCGGCACTCACCTGCAGGCTAGAAGCCCGCGGCGCCGGTGGCCACGGTCCAGGCCTCAGCGGCGCGGGGGTTGCGATCGCCCCGGGCACGGCGACTCACACTGCGGCTCGTGCGCAGGTACCAGCGCCAGGGCCAATCCTGGGCCTCGCTGATGCCGATCCGCGTGGTCTGCCGGAGATCGGCTTCGCCCAGATCGGCCCACTGCGGCGGACGCGGCGCCAACCACAGCCCCCGCTCAGGGCATGCGGGCTGGGCGTCATAGCGGCAATCCAATCCAAAGCGCCGAGCCAACAGCGCCGGGCCGGCGGCCACCCGCTCCGGCTCCCCTGGCATGGCCAGTGCCCGTAGCAACACGCCATTGGCCCAATCAGTGCGGCCCGTCACCACGTTCACACAGTGGTGAATGCCATAGCTCACATAGACATACAACCGCCCAGGCTCCCCAAAGAGCGTTTCGTTGCTGGGGGAGCGACGGCGATAGCCATGGCAGGCGGGCTCCTCTTGGGAATACGCCTCCGTTTCCACAATCACCCCCCACAACAGCTCACCATCCGTTTGGCGTTTCACCAGCAGGCAGCCAATCAGCTCGGGGGCAACCTGCTCGGCGGGGCGGGCGAAAAAAGATTCGGGGAGATGCTGGGGGAGCGTGGTGGCTAAGTCCGGTTGTTTAGAGGTGTAGCGCCAGGCGAATCAGGCTGGGTAACAAGCAAACAGAGGCGCCGTCCTGCTGATCACAACACTGCCGTCAAAACTTCGTTCATAGACCGACACGGCAGGCCACTCTCCGACATCCTTTCAAGGACAAGAGGTCGTCGAAGACTGAGCCACCAACGGCTCAACAGCCTCGAGAAAGCGATCAGCAACCCGATCCCAGCTGTATTGACGCACGTGGCGCCGACCGCACTCCCGCAGACGGGCCCTCAAATCCGGATCCTGCAATAGACGCAGAAGGGCCTCAGCGAGCGCAGCGGGATCGCGAGGCGGCACCAGCAGGCCAGCCTCGCCATCGGGCACCACCTCGGGGATCGCAGCAGAGGTGGTGGTCACCACCGGCAGGCCGCTCGCCATCGCTTCAAGGAACACGATCCCGAAGCCCTCCTGCTCGGACGGCAGGCAGAACACCGACGCCCGGGTGTACCAACGACGAACCTCAGCATCCTCTTGCAGTGCACCGAGGAGCCTGACCTGTGCCTGGAGACCGCGGTCCTGCAGGCGCCTCTGCAAGGCAGCGTGCTCAGGTCCGTCACCAATGATCACCAGCCGCGCGCGAGGTTCACGGGCCGTCACCACGGCAAAGGCATCGATGAGATCGACAACCCTTTTGCGCGGGTACTGACGGGCCACGCAGAGAACCGTGAAGGGATCCCGGGCGGCATCTAAGTCCACCAACGCCGTCGGATCAGCCGTGGGCTGCCAGAGGGAAAGATCAATCCCTTCCGGCACGGTGACGAGCCGCTCGGTGGCGACACCGTAATGGAAGCGGATTCGGTCAATGCAGTAGCGACTGGTGGAGAGAACCAGCGGCGCCCGGCGGGCGTTTCGCCGCTCCAACAGCGAGAGCGCCGTGAGCATCCAACGCGGCAAGCCCCGCTCGCACTGCGCTTCCTCCGCGAGCACCCCTTTGACGCTGCAGACGTAAGGAGCCGACATCGAACCGGACAGAAGCGTCCCATCGATGTCGAAACCCACGATCAAGTCGTAGGGACCGGGGCGACCTCCAGAGCGGAAACGCAACGGCAGCGTGACATTGAACCAGAGCCTGCGCAGCAGCAGAGACCGCGGCCATCGCCCCAGGGGCACCAGCCGCTCAACCCGATGGCCGCGACGGATCAGGGCCTCCGCCAGACCGCCGATGGCGACGGCGGTTCCACTGCCAGAAGAGGAATCCTGCAACCATGAATCCAGAAAAGCGATGCGCAAGATCCTGTGGAGGGAGAAAGGACCAAGATCAACGCGACCTGATAGGCAGGGCGCCGAGCCTTCAGTATCAAGGCTGGTGGGCTCACCTGCAGCATGCAGGCCTCATCGTGTTGACGCGCACCTCGCATGCATCTCGGTCAGAACAATCGCAGCATGGCTGGAGACAACGCGAACAGCGCTACAGATTTGGCAGCCACCCAGTGCCCACCGACCTCAAGCGCCCAACGAACATTCCGCGCAACTGAATCATGGCCTCAATCGATGACAGTCCACTCGGATTTAGGGGAAGCACTCCAGATGCTTCAGCGCAGAATTGATAGGCAGTTGGTTCTTAGCATCGGCACAAGTCAAGAAGAACCAGACCATCACCCCAGCTCCGCACCATCGCCAGGCACCTCAAGCCAGTGGCGCAACCAGGCGGTCAACACATAGAAGGGCATGGTGTCGGCCAAAGCCGCCAGCACTTTAAACAAATAACCACTACCGATGAACGCAAACAACTGCTGCAGCACCGGCAACTCAGCCTGCAGCGGCAGCACGTGACTGCCGTAGTGAC
>Ga0310331_10020_pt1 | contig 26460 bp, 38 predicted proteins | sample LakMicMDCLOrngC5_FD_195545 | JGI IMG/M metagenome (GOLD analysis project Ga0310331, IMG submission 195545) | Enriched freshwater cyanobacterial communities from Lake Michigan, Michigan, United States - MI23.DCL.Orng.C5 (v2) (version 2) | ecosystem: Environmental > Aquatic > Freshwater > Lake...
CGGCCGAGCCGCTCGATCACCCCCGGATAAAACCGATGCAAACCCAACCAGGCCCGCAGGTCGGCCGCCATGGCCCCAGAGCGCTCCAGTTCGAGGGCCTGCTGCAGGTCGTGTTCGGAAACACCCCACCGGGCCAAGGCCAGGGGCAAGGCTGCGTCGTAGGTGGCCAGCAAAGCTGGCAGATCCAAATCTGGGCGGCCCAATTCGAGGGCCATCAGCACCATTTCCCATCCTTTGTGGATGAGGGGCCTGAGCTGGGCAAAGGCCGGCGGAGCTTGGGCTGGCAACACCACACCAGGCGCAACGGCGAGGGCCGCCAAGCGTGCCGAAAACCAGTACTCGGCCATGCCATCCACGAGCACGCCGTCGAAATCGAACACCACCAACGGGGCCGTATGGGCTGCCGTAGTCACGGGAAAACCCTTGTAAAAACTGGGTCGCTAGGATTCGAACCTAGGAATGGCGGGACCAAAACCCGCTGCCTTACCGCTTGGCGACGACCCAATGGTGCCCTCTGGGAGCAGCCAACACCGGCCTTCACCGGTGCCTAGCTAGTTACCCATAGCGCCTGGTCCTTCGTCAACCGAGGCCCCAATCCACTCAAGGTTCAGGCAGGGAAGACGCGCAAATACTGGGCCGGGCCTCGGCCAAACACCGCCGTGCGCAGCCGGTAGCGACTGGCCAGTTCAGCCTGCATCTGACGCACCCTCCCAGTGCGGGGCAGCAGCTCCACGGGATGGCCCTGGGGTAAGACCACCTGCTCCACCGCCAGTCGACATTCCTCGAGCGCCGCCAGGGCATCGTCCAACCCCGTTGCTTGGCCCCCATGGGCCTGGGATTCACCAGCCGCCTCAGGCTCCCCCAGCGAGCTGCCCTGCCGATTGGCCAACAACCGCTCCAGCCCCCGCTGCACCTGGGGGAGGGCGGCACTTTTGATCACCAGGATCGGGATGCCAAGCTCCTGGGCCTGGCGCCGCACGTGGGGATCGCGCCCCAACTGCTGCCGCACAGCGAGCACCACATCCGCCAGCTCCACGCTGCCGGCCAGCTCCACCGGCAATTGCCTGAAGCGGGCCACCTGCTCCAGCTGGCTGCGGCTGATCCCTGAGCCATAGACCCGCAGGCTCTGGCCTGGCGAGGCGACCAGCCCAGGGCCGGCGCACGACTCGGGGCCTGCTTCGTCATCGACCTCGTGGTCTGCCCCGTCGCCAGCGTCGTCCTCCAGCGGGAGCAACGAAGGGGGACGAACCCGTCCATGGGACACGGGTGGGTGTTCCGGGCGATCCCGGGGCTGGGGGCTGGCCAGGGTTGGGGACGACGGGGTTGGAGAGGTCGCGGCCTGGCGGGTGAGCAGGCCATCGGGGCCCACTTCTCGAATCTCAGGGCGGGCGGTCTGGCCCCGCAGCAACCAATCCACCGTGCGGGCCACATCCCGATGCACCAACCAGCGGTGACGGGTGTGCATCTCGACCGCTAAGGGGAAGGTGGGATCAGCCGCCCGCTCCAGCACGGTTTTTTGGGTGCGGCGGCGGCGGGCCTCCTCGTCGCCCAGGGTCACCGACTGAATGCCCCCCACCAAATCAGCGAGGGTGGGGTTCTTGATCAGGTTGGCCAGCTCGTTGCCATGGGCCGTGGCCACGAGCATCACGCCCCGCTCGGCAATCGTGCGGGCCGCCAAGGCCTCGAGCTCGGTGCCGATTTCATCGATCACGATGACCTCGGGCATGTGGTTCTCCACCGCCTCGATCATCACCTGATGCTGGAGCTCGGGTCGGGCCACCTGCATGCGCCTGGCCCGACCAATGGCGGGGTGGGGGATGTCGCCATCGCCGGCAATTTCATTGCTGGTGTCAATCACCACCACCCGCTTGCCCAAGTCATCGGCCAGCACCCGGGCAATCTCCCTTAGCGCCGTGGTCTTCCCTACCCCGGGCCGCCCCATCAACAACAACGACTGGTTCGAATCGAGCAGGTCTCGCACCATGGCAACGGTGCCAAACACGGCCCTGCCGACCCGGCAGGTGAGCCCCACCACAGCCCCGAGGCGGTTGCGAATGGCACTGATGCGGTGCAGCGTGCGCTCAATGCCAGCCCTGTTGTCGCCCCCGAAACTGCCGAGCTGGTCGATCACAGCCTCCAAATCGGCCCGCGTAACCGGGTTTTCGCCCAAGGCCATCACCCGGGCTGGATAGCGAGCCTCGGGCACCCGGCCCAGATCCAGCACCACCTCAAGCAGCTGGTCGCGGGCTTGTGGCGTGGCGAGAGCCTGCTGAACCTCGGCGGGCAACACCTCGAGCAAACGATTGAGGTCGTCGGTCATCCGCTGGGGGGCCACGGCCTGCGGGACTAGCGCCTGCGGAGGTGTGGCCTGCGGCCTGATGGGCTGGGGGGAGAAGGCCAGGGAAGCGAACGAATCGGGGCTCAGCACGACGCCACAGGGATTAGGTCCGTTCTAGCCAGGGGCGCACGAGCTGTTGCACCGCTACCAGAGCTTGGGGCCAGAGCTCCCCATCGGCCAAGAGGGAGGTGCCCCGCTGCTGGGCGGCAAGTAACCAGGGCTGGAGCTGCCGGCGGGCGACCCCACCAAAGGCCACCCCGGCCGCCAGCCGCGCCAGTCGGGGCTGGGCCTCGAGATGGGCCAGCGTCTTGGCGTTGGTGCCCCCGGCCAGCTGGAGGGGTCCCGGGGGGGCCTGGGGCGCCAGCTGGGCCAACAACTGCACGGCTGCGTGGGCCATGCCGTCACCCACATCCCCGCTCATGGGGCGACCATCCAGCTGCCAGATCGGCAGCAGCCCCTTGGCCCGGATCAGGGCAAAGCGCTGCCACAGCTCCTGGGCACCCACCTCGGCCCCCGCACTCACCGCCAGCCTCCGCAGCGGGATACCGCTCGCCATCAGCTGATCGAGGCGCTCGCCAAAGGCCTGCAGCCGGCCAGGTTGGGTGTGCAGCTCGATCGCCTCGGGCTGCAACTCCGCCAGGAGGGGAGCCACAGCCCCGGGGGCCAACACCTGGCTGCGCTCCTGGATCAGGCCCAGCGGGCAGGCGGGCAGGCAGCGTCCGCAGCCATAGCAACGCTCCTCGACGACACCTGGACCGTCTGGGGTGGGCGGACCGATCGCCAGGGCCGGACAAACCCGCTCGCAGGGGCGCGGGCAACTGCTGGGGCAATGAGCCGGATCGAACCAGGCCTTGCGGAAATGGGGATCGAGGCCATCACTAAGGCTCAACATCAGCCATGGCCTGGCGCCACCGCGGGCCACGGCCCAGGCCACGCCTCGCCGAATAGCAGCCACCACGGCCCCATCCGCGGCCCCATCAATACAATGCACCCCCGCCAGCGCATACAGACCGCACAGGTCCTCGATGGCGTCGAGATCCTGATTGCTGGCGCCACAGATCAACTTGACCCAACGGCCCTGGGCCAGGGCGGCTTCAGGCAGCAAGCAGCTGCTCAAGGGGCTGCCAACGCAGGCTGCGGGAGCCCCCCATTTCCACCACCATCTTCAGGCGCGGCTCCTTGCGGCACAGGGCCAGCAGGGAGGCGAGCTCAGCTGAAGACAGCACCTGGCCCTCAATCAGCCACAGGAGAATCGGCTTGGAGCCCTCAAGCAGGGAGCCCAGCTGGGGCATCACCCGTTGGACTTCGCCCACGGCCACACCCCGACCCACACTTTGGTGGCCCAGGTGGGGAGGGCGCACGCCATGGAGCTGAAGCAGGTAGGCCTCGGGATCGCCCAGGCCTCGAGCTGAGGTCATCTGGGCTTGGTAACCCGCTGCCCGCATGCGACGCAGCAATCGGGTTTCGGCCCCACCTTCAAGGGGCACGAAAAGGGCAAGGGCACCGGCCTGCTCCAGGTCCTGCCGGAAACCGCGACCAGAGAGCAGCAGGGGCATCGCCAACAGACGCGGAGCTGCTAAGCAGTCTGACAGCCCACATCAAAAGCGGTGCCCCAAGGGCGCTCAAAAGGAGAGGGGTGGGTGATGGGCTATGGTTTCTGGCTGTGCCATTGATTTGTGCCCGTCCGCTAGCCGGGCCTCCAAATCACGGCACAAGGTCACCAGTGGTGGTGGCCTTCCCAGGCCAGTACGGAAGAAGCAGCTTTCACCAGCTGTGTCAACCGTCGGGAAACTGTCCGAACGCCTTCGGTTTCTTCGGAAATCGCGACCGGTTCAGACAAGTCCCAGCCCTCTGATCAGGATCTGATCCGTCTTGCTAGCCCTTTGGACATCGCACCAGCCCTGCGGCAGGCCTCGCCTCTCGCAAGCTCGGGCAGCCCCTAGGACGAGCCAGACGTTCTCCTCCCTGAATTCAGTTTTCTCCGGCTCCATCTCTGCCTTACGGCAAGGGTGTCCGGTGGTCCAGCTGGCGCTGTTTCTCTTCCTATGTCTATCGGCATTCTTGGGAAGAAATTGGGCATGTCCCAGTTCTTCGACGACGAGGGCAGATCCATCCCGGTCACATTGATCGAGGCGGGTCCTTGCCGCATCACCCAACTCAAATCCACCAACACCGACGGCTACGTCGCGGTGCAACTTGGTTTTGGCGACATTCGCGAAAAGCTCGTGAACAAGCCAGCCAAAGGGCACCTGGCCAAGTCCGGCGACGAGGTCCTGCGTCACCTGAAGGAATATCGGGTTGACAGCGTTGACGGCCTCGAGCTGGGTAGTTCCGTCACCGTGGCTGCTTTCGAAGCCGGTCAAAAGGTGGACGTCAGTGGCGACACCATGGGCCGCGGTTTCGCAGGCCTCCAGAAGCGCCATGGCTTCAGCCGCGGTCCCATGACCCACGGCTCGAAGAACCACCGCGAACCAGGCTCGATTGGCGCCGGCACCACCCCAGGCCGCGTCTATCCCGGCAAACGGATGTCTGGCCGTTACGGCGGCAAGCAAATCACCACCCGCGGTCTGGTGATCCTGAAAGTGGATACCGAGCGCAATTTGCTGGTGGTTAAAGGTTCAGTGCCCGGCAAGCCCGGCGCCCTGCTGAACATCCGCCCGGCGAACCGGGTCGGCTTCAAAGCTGGGAACTGAGGAGAACACCGATGACAAACTGTGTAATCCGCGATTGGCAGGGTAAGGAAGCTGGAAAAGCTGCCCTCGACCTGAAAGTCGCCAAAGAAGCATCCGCCAAAGACCTGATCCATCGCGCCGTGGTCCGGCAGCTGGCCAATGCCCGCCAGGGCACAGCCAGCACCCTGACCCGGGCCGAAGTGGCCGGTGGCGGCCGCAAGCCCTACAAGCAAAAGGGCACCGGTCGCGCCCGTCAGGGTTCGATCCGCACCCCCCTCCGCCCCGGCGGCGGTGTGGTGTTTGGGCCCAAGCCCCGCAGCTACACCCTGGCGATGAACCGCAAGGAACGTCGCCTGGCCCTGCGCACCGCCCTGATGAGCCGCATCACCGACATCACGGTGGTGAAGGGCTTTGGCGCGGGTCTTGAAACCCCCAAAACCAAAGAGATCACCGCTGCCCTCCAGCGTCTCGGCATTGATGCCGGCGCCAAGGTGCTGTTGGTGCTCGATGGGGCCACCGAGGCTGTGCGCCGCTCAGTGCGCAACCTCGAGAAGGTCAAGCTGATCGCTGCTGATCAGCTCAACGTGTTCGATCTCCTCCACGCCAACAACTTGGTGGTGAGCGAAGAAGCACTCGCGAAGATCCAGGAGGTCTACGGAAATGACTGAGCGTTTTGTCGGCAGGCTCGCGGACGTGATCCGTCGGCCTCTGATCACTGAGAAGGCCACCCGTGCCCTCGAGCTGAACCAGTACACCTTCGAGGTGGACCACCGGGCTGCCAAGCCCGACATCAAAGCCGCCGTCGAGCAATTGTTCGACGTCCGCGTGGTGGGTGTCAGCACCATGAACCCCCCTCGCCGGTCCAGGCGTGTGGGCCGCTTCGCTGGCAAACGTGCCCAGGTGAAGAAAGCCGTGGTGCGCCTGGCCGAGGGCAACGCCATCCAGCTTTTCCCCGAGTCCTGAGGCGCTTAAACAACCATGGCTATTCGTAAATACCGCCCCATCACCCCCGGCACCCGCACCCGTGTCGCCAGTGATTTCTCTGAAATCACTGGCCGCGGTCGCGAACGGGGCCTGGTGGTGGCCAAGCACCGCCGCAAAGGCCGCAACAACCGGGGCGTCATCACCTGCCGCCACCGGGGCGGCGGTCACAAGCGCCTCTACAGGATCGTCGACTTCCGTCGCGATAAGCACGGTGTGGTCGCCAAAGTGGCTGCCATTCACTACGACCCCCATCGCAATGCCCGCCTGGCCCTGCTCTTCTACGCCGATGGCGAGAAGCGCTACATCCTGGCCCCGGCAGGCATTGAGATCGGCCAACAGTTGATTTCAGGCCCAGAGTCTCCCATCGAGACCGGCAACGCCCTGCCCCTGTCTTCCATCCCCCTCGGCTCAAGTGTCCACAACGTGGAGCTCTACGCCGGCCGGGGTGGCCAGATGGTTCGCACCGCTGGTGCCAGTGCCCAGGTGATGGCCAAAGAAGGCGACTACGTCGCCCTCAAACTGCCCTCCACCGAGGTTCGCCTGGTGCGTCGCGAGTGCTACGCCACCATCGGCGAAGTGGGCAACTCCGAGGTACGGAACACCAGCCTCGGCAAAGCTGGCCGCAAGCGCTGGCTTGGTCGCCGGCCTGAGGTCCGCGGCAGCGTGATGAACCCCTGCGATCACCCCCACGGTGGTGGCGAGGGCCGCGCTCCCATCGGTCGCTCTGGTCCTGTTACCCCCTGGGGCAAACCTGCCCTGGGCCTCAAAACCCGTAAGCGGAACAAACCCAGCAATCGGTTTGTGCTCCGGAAACGTCGCCGCACCTCCAAGCGGAGCCGTGGCGGACGCGATTCCTGATGAACCACACCGCTTTGCTTTCTGCTTAAACCGCCATGGGACGTTCACTCAAAAAAGGTCCGTTTGTTGCCGACAGCCTGCTCAGCAAGGTTGAAAAGCAAAACGCCGCCGACGACAAATCCGTGATCAAAACCTGGTCACGGGCTTCCACCATCCTGCCGATGATGATCGGCCACACAATTGCCGTTCACAACGGCAAATCACATGTTCCCGTCTACGTGACGGAACAAATGGTGGGCCACAAGCTCGGGGAATTCGCCCCCACCCGCACCTTCCGGGGCCACATCAAGGACAAGAAAGGAGGTCGCTGACGCTATGGCAAACACACCCACCAACAAGGCCCTCGCCCACGGTCGCTTCATCCGAGGCTCCGTGTCCAAAGTGCGACGGGTTCTCGACCAGATCCGCGGCCGCTCTTACCGCGAGGCGCTGATCATGCTCGAGTTCATGCCATACCGGTCCACCGGCCCCATCACCAAGGTGTTGCGGTCGGCGGTAGCAAACGCCGAGCACAACATGGGTCTCGACCCTGCCACCTTGGTGATCAGCGAGGCCATCGCCGACATGGGTCCGTCCCTGAAGCGTTTCCGGCCCCGCGCCCAAGGTCGCGCCTTCGCGATCAAAAAACAAACCTGCCACATCAGCATTGCTGTGGCTCCTTCCGCCTGACCCCCGAGGACACCGAACGATGGGACACAAGATCCATCCAACCGGCCTGCGCCTGGGGATCACCCAGGAACACCGCTCGCGTTGGTACGCCCCAAGCAAGACCTATCCGACCCTCCTCCAGGAGGATGACCGGATTCGCAAATTCGTCCATAAGAAGTACGGCGCTGCCGGCATCAGCGATGTGCTGATCGCCCGCAAGGCCGACCAACTGGAAGTTGAGCTCAAGACCGCCCGTCCTGGGGTGCTCGTTGGCCGTCAGGGCAGCGGCATTGAGGAGCTCCGCGCCGGCATCCAGAAAACCCTGGGTGATGCCAACCGTCAGGTGCGCATCAACGTGGTGGAAGTCGAGCGGGTCGATGCCGATGCCTTCTTGCTGGCTGAGCACATCGCCCAACAACTGGAAAAGCGCGTCGCCTTCCGGCGCGTGCTGCGGATGACCGTGCAGCGGGCCCAACGGGCTGGCGTGCTCGGCCTGAAGATCCAGGTCAGCGGCCGCCTCAACGGCGCTGAAATTGCTCGTACCGAATGGACCCGCGAAGGACGTGTGCCCCTGCACACCCTGCGCGCAGACATCGACTACGCAACCAAGTTGGCCAGCACCACTTACGGGGTGTTGGGCATCAAAGTTTGGGTGTTCAAAGGCGAGGTTCTACCTGGCCAAAAAGAACAGCTGCCCGTGGGTGCAGCTCCTCGTCGGCGGACCAGCCGGCAGCCCCAACAGTTCGAAGACCGCTCCAATAAGGAGTGATCAGGAGGCCGAATCATGCTGAGTCCAAAACGCGTCAAATTCCGTAAGCAGCAGCGGGGCCGTATGCGCGGCACCGCTACCCGCGGAAACACCATTGCCTTCGGGCAATTTGCCCTGCAGGCCCAAGAATGCGGCTGGATCACATCCCGCCAAATCGAAGCCAGCCGCCGGGCCATGACCCGCCAAGTCAAGCGGGGCGGAAAGATCTGGATTCGGATCTTCCCCGACAAGCCCGTCACCATGCGCGCCGCCGAAACCCGCATGGGTTCCGGTAAAGGCAACCCGGAGTTCTGGGTAGCGGTGATTAAGCCCGGTCGCATCCTGTTCGAGATGGGGGGTGCTGAAATCACTCCCGAAATCGCTAAGGAAGCCATGCGACTGGCGCAGTTCAAGCTGCCCATCAAAACCAAGTTCATCTCCCTGAGCGATCAGGAGTATGCGGACTTGGCTTCCTCTGACCAACCCGTCGCAGTGGAGTCCTGACCATGGCCCGTCCCAACATTGCCGAAGTGCGTCAGCTCTCTGGCGAAGCGATCACCGAGCAGATCAACGCCACCCGCCGCGAACTGTTCACCCTTCGCTTCGAGCAGGCCACGCGCCGGCTTGAAAAGCCGCACCGTTTCAAGGAAGCCCGCATCAAGCTGGCCCATCTGAAAACGGTTCAGCTGGAGCAGCAACGCTCCGCCACCCTGGCTGATTCAGCCTCCTGATTCCCCCCTCTAGTCCCATGGCACTCAAGGAAAGGGTCGGCACCGTCGTCAGCGACAAGATGGACAAAACGGTGGTGGTGGCGGTCGAAAACCGCTTCCCCCACCCCATCTACCAAAAGACGGTCAGCCGCACCACCCGCTACAAAGCCCACGACGAAGCCAATAGCTGCAACGTGGGTGATCGGGTTCGGATTACCGAGACCCGCCCCCTCAGCCGCACCAAACGCTGGACCGTGGCCGAGGTTCTCACCAACACCACCGCCGGTTGAGGAGAGCACCCCAATGATTCAACAAGAGACCTATCTGAACGTCGCTGACAACAGTGGCGCCAAGCGCATCCAGTGCATCCGTGTGCTGGGTACCAACCGCCGCTACGCCCACGTCGGTGACGTGATCGTGGCAGCCGTCAAAGACGCCATGCCCAACATGGGCGTCAAAAAATCCGATGTGGTGAAGGCCGTGGTTGTTCGCACCAAGGCCACCCTGCGTCGCGAAACCGGCAACTCGATCCGCTTCGACGACAACGCAGCGGTGATCCTCTCGGGTGACAACAACCCGAAGGGCACCAGGGTCTTCGGCCCTGTCGCCCGGGAACTTCGGGAACGCAATTTCACCAAGATTGTGTCCCTCGCTCCGGAGGTGATCTGAAATGGCCGCCGCTACTCCGAAAGCCAAGCCCCAGGTGCGCATCAAAATGCGCATCAAAACAGGTGACACCGTTCAGGTGATCTCCGGCAAGGACAAGGGCAAAACCGGCGAAGTGCTCCGCACTCTGCCCTACGAAAACCGTGTGACGGTGCAGGGAATCAACCTTCGCACCCGCCACGTCAAGCCCACCCAAGAGGGCGAAACCGGACGGATCGTCACCGAAGAAGCATCCATCCATGCTTCCAACGTGATGCTCTATTCGACCACCAAAAACGTGGCTAGCCGCGTCGCAATCGTGGTGGAGAAAGACGGCACGAAACAACGCCGCCTGAAAAAGACTGGGGAAATCCTGGCCTGATCTCCTGTCCACTTCTACATCTCCTTTCCCACTTCTTCTTCGTTCATCCCTGTCCGCCTTCTGACCCCGACCAGAAGCGCACTCCCCTTCCCCCGTCATGTCTCTAAAACAGCGCTACCGGGAGACGATCCAGCCAAAGTTGCTTAAGGATCTCAATCTCTCCAACATTCACGAAGTCCCGAAGGTGATGAAAGTCACCGTTAACCGGGGTCTTGGTGAAGCGGCCCAAAATGCCAAGGCCCTCGAGGCCTCCATCGCGGAGCTGGCCACAATCACCGGTCAAAAAGTGATTGTGACCCGCGCCAAGAAGGCCATCGCGGCCTTCAAAATTCGCGAAGGCATGCCCATTGGCGTCGCCGTCACCCTGCGTGGCGAGCGGATGTACGCCTTCCTGGAGCGGCTGATCAACCTGGCTCTACCCCGCATCCGCGATTTCCGCGGAGTGAGCCCCAAGAGCTTCGACGGCAGGGGGAACTACACCCTGGGGATCCGCGAACAAATCATTTTCCCGGAAATTTCGTTCGACAAGATCGATGCCATCCGGGGAATGGACGTCACCATCGTGACCAACGCCCGTAACGACGAAGAGGGCCGGGCCCTCCTCCGCGAGATGGGAATGCCGTTCCGCAGCAACTGAGCCCTCCTCGGACCCGACCATGGCCAATCACGATCCAATTTCCGACATGCTCACCCGCATTCGCAATGCGAGTGAGAAACGTCACGAGACCACGAAAATTCCCGCTTCACGGCTGGTGCGTAATGTCGCCACCGTGCTGCAACAGGAAGGCTTTATCGCCGCCATCACCGAAGAAGGTGAAGGTGTGATGAAGCATCTGGTCCTCGAGCTGAAGTACAGCGGCAAGCACCGCCAGCCCACCATCCGTTGCGTGCAACGGGTGAGCAAGCCAGGCCTGCGCATTTACAAGAACAATCGTCAGCTGCCCAAAGTGCTGGGCGGCCTCGGAGTGGCCATTATCTCCACCTCAAAGGGAGTAATGAGCGACCGCGACGCCCGCAAACAGGGTGTCGGTGGCGAAGTGCTCTGCTACGTCTACTGAACTGGGAGATTGATCCATGTCTCGTATTGGTAAAGCGCCGATTCCCCTCCCCGACAAGGTGAGTGTCAGCCTCAATGGCTTGGCCGTCACCGTGAAGGGCCCGAAGGGCGAACTCAGCCGCACCCTTCCTGAAGGGGTGCAAATCTCCCAGGACGGCAACACCCTGGTGGTGAGCCCCAGCAGCGAAACCCGACGCTCCCGTGAGCGCCATGGTCTTTGCCGCACGCTCGTCGCCAACATGGTGGAAGGCGTCAGCCAGGGTTACAGCCGCAAGCTCGAGATCGTTGGCGTGGGCTACCGCGCCGCCGTTCAAGGCAAAAAGCTTGTGGTGAGTGCTGGCTACAGCCACCAGGTGGAAATGGTTCCCCCCGATGGCGTCACCTTCGCCGTCGAAGGCAACACCACCGTCTTCGTCTCCGGGGCCAACAAGGAACTCGTCGGCAACGAAGCTGCCAAGGTGCGTGCGATTCGTCCCCCCGAGCCCTACAAAGGCAAGGGCATCAAGTACGAGGGTGAACGCATCCTGCGTAAGGCCGGTAAGACCGGTAAGAAATAAGGTCTGCCTACGCGCCCTTACCCTGTATCGCTATGTCATCCACTTCCCGCAAACAGCAGACCCAGAAGCGTCACCGCCGCCTGCGTCGCCATCTCTCCGGCACGGCCGACCGTCCCCGTTTGGCCGTGTTCCGTTCCAACAATCACATCTACGCCCAGCTGATCGACGACGCTGCCCAGAACACCCTCTGCGCAGCCTCGACCCTCGACAAGGATCTGCGCACCAATCTGCAAACCAGCTCCACCTGCGATGCCTCCGTGGCCGTCGGTGAGATGGTGGCCAAGCGCGCCCTTGCCAAGGGCATCCAGCAGGTGGTCTTCGATCGCGGCGGCAACCTGTACCACGGCCGGGTGAAAGCCCTGGCTGACGCCGCCCGGGAAGCGGGCCTTCAGTTCTGATCCCTGCTCTCACCATGACCGAAACCAACGACCAGATTCAATCCAACGTCATTCCGGCTGCCTCGGATGTTCCTGCCGCGGCCGATGGCCAGCAGGAGCGTCGCGGCGGTGGTGGCCGGGGCGGTGACAACCGTGGCGGCGACCGCCGTGGTGGTGGCCGGGGCCGCGACAACCGTCGGGGTCAAGAACGGGACTCCGAATGGCAAGAGCGGGTGATCCAAATTCGCCGCGTCTCCAAAACCGTGAAAGGCGGTAAGAAAATGAGCTTCCGCGCCATCGTTGTTGTCGGCAACGAGCGCGGTCAAGTGGGCGTGGGCGTCGGCAAAGCCGGTGATGTGATCGGAGCCGTTCGCAAGGGCGTCGCCGATGGCAAGAAGCATCTGGTCAAGGTGCCGCTCACCCGCCAAAGCTCCATCCCCACCCTCAGCAATGGCCGCGATGGTGCTGCCAGTGTGTTGATCCGTCCCGCCGCACCGGGTACCGGTGTGATCGCGGGTGGTTCAATCCGCACGGTGCTCGAGCTGGCCGGGATCAAAAACGTGCTGGCCAAGCGCCTGGGGTCTAAAACACCCCTGAACAACGCCCGCGCTGCAATGGTGGCCCTGGCTGGCCTTCGCACCCACAAGGAGACCGCCAAGGAGCGGGGCATCTCCCTCGAGCAGATTTACTCCTGAGGTTCCCCATGACAACGCTCAATCTCCAAACCCTCAAGTCCAACCCCGGCGCCCGGCGCCGCAAACTGCGTAAGGGCCGTGGCATTGCCGCTGGTCAAGGCGCAAGCTGCGGTTTCGGCATGCGTGGTCAAAAGTCCCGTTCGGGTAGTCCCACCCGTCCTGGCTTTGAGGGTGGCCAAATGCCCCTCTACAGGCGCATCCCCAAGCTCAAGCACTTTGAGCTGGTGAACCACAAGGAGTTCACCATCATCAACGTGGCCAAGCTCGCCGACCTCAAGGCCGGCAGCACCGTGAATCTCGACTCACTGGTCAAAGATGGCCTCGTCACCAGCCCGAAACACCCCTTGAAAGTGCTCGGCAATGGTGACCTGACGGTGAAACTCACCATTCAGGCCTCCGCGTTTACCGCCAGCGCTCGCACCAAGATCGAGGCCGCCGGCGGCAGCTGCGAAATCATCTGAAATCCTGTCTGCACACCCCTGGGGCCCCTGCCGCCTAAGGTCTGAGCCGTCTGTCTTGACCTGGGGCAATTCCCTTAGGTTCAGCAGACGGCTTTTTTGCGTGCCTTCCACGCCCTCCCGCCCAACTCACCATGTTGCTTAGCCGGGGTCGCAACCCCAGTGCCGGGGAAATCCTCAGCCAGCTGATTCAGTCCAAAGGCCTGCGCGACCGGGTGCTCACCACCCTGGCCCTGCTCCTGGTCGTGCGGCTCGGGATCTACATCCCCATGCCGGGAATCGACCGGGTGGCCTTTGCCGACTTCCTCTCCAAGGGGGGGCAGCTCATCGGCTTTCTGGACATCTTCACCGGCGGGGGGCTGTCCACCCTGGGCGTCTTTGCCCTGGGGATCCTGCCCTTCATCAACGCCTCGATCATCATCCAGCTGCTCACCGCAGCCCTGCCCCAGCTGGAGGATCTCCAAAAAAATGAGGGTGAGGCCGGACGGCGCAAGATTGCCCAGATCACCCGGTATGTCGCCCTGGTCTGGGGAATCTTTCAGAGCATTGTCTTCGCCTTGATCCTGAGGCAGTACGCCACCGAAGGGCTGTCGGAAACCGTCTTCGTGATTCAAACGGCCCTGGCCCTGGTCACCGGCTCGATGGTGGTGATGTGGATCTCGGAGGTAATTACGGAGCGGGGCATCGGCCAGGGCGCCTCCCTGGTGATCTTCGTGAACATTGTGGCCACCTTGCCCAAGGCCCTGGGATCCACGATCGAATTGGCCCAAAGCGGTGACCGCAGCACCGTGGGCGGAATCGTGGTGCTGGTGGTGGTTTTCCTGCTAACGATCGTGGGGATCATCTTTGTGCAGGAGGGCAACCGGCGGATTCCGATCGTGAGCGCCAAGCGCCAGGTGGGTGGTGCCAACCTCCTGGCCGCACGCCAGAGCTACCTGCCCCTGAAGCTGAATGCGGGCGGTGTGATGCCGATCATCTTTGCGTCGGCCGTGGTGTTTCTGCCGCTCACGATTGCCAACATCACCCGCAACCCCCTGCTGATCCAATTGGCGGGCTACCTCAACCCAAACAGCAGCACCCCCTGGCTCTATGCCCTGGTGTTCTTTGGCCTGATCTGCGGCTTCGGCTTTTTCTACGCCTCGCTCACCGTCAACCCCCTCGACATCGCCACCAACCTCAAGCGCAGCGGCGTAGCCATTCCTGGGGTGAGGCCGGGTTCAGCGACAGCCACCTACCTCGGGGGCGTTCAAAACCGTCTCACCCTGCTGGGCGGGGTGTTTCTTGGGGCTGTGGCGATCATCCCCTCAGCCGTTGAGGGTGCCACCCAGGTGCGCACCTTCCAGGGCCTTGGGGCCACCTCCTTGCTGATCCTGGTGGGTGTGGCGATCGACACCGCCAAACAAGTCCAGACCTACGTGATCTCCCAGCGCTACGAAGGCATGGTGCGCCAATAGGCGCCAGCCAATCCTTGGCTCCCTTCGTTGCCGTCCTGTCCCTTTCCTTCCTGCCATGAAGCAACGCCTCCTATTCCTCGGTCCCCCCGGGGCTGGAAAGGGCACCCAAGCCCAGCAACTCGCCGCCTCCAAAGGTTTGCTGCACCTCTCGACCGGGGATTTACTCCGGGCCGAGGTTCAGGCCGGGAGCGAGCTGGGCAAGGAAGCCGAGGCCGTGATGGCCCGGGGGGAATTGGTGAGCGACGCCCTAGTGCTCGCGATCGTGCGCAGCCGCCTCGCCCAGCAGGCCGCCAGTGGCGGAGGAGGCTGGCTGCTGGATGGCTTCCCCCGCAACCCAGCCCAGGCCGAAGCCCTGGGCCAGCTGCTCGAAGAACTCGGCCAACAAATCGAGTTGGTGGTGCTGATGGAGCTCGACGATGGCCTGCTGATTCAGCGTTTGCTGGGTCGGGGCCGGGCCGATGACAACGAGGCCGTGATTCGCCACAGGCTCGAGGTCTACCGCGAACAAACCGCCCCCCTGATCAGCTTTTACCGCAACAAAGGGCTGCTGGAATCCGTGGAAGCAGCTGGCACCGTTGAGGAGATCGCCGAGCGGATCGGCAGCCTGCTCGATTGATCGCCGCTCCTGAGGTGGTTGACCTGTGTGGTAGGTTGCTCGTTTGAAAATTCGGAGAGCACAACGCCCATGAAGGTGCGTGCCTCGGTTAAGAAAATGTGCGACAAGTGCCGGGTGATTCGTCGCCACGGCCGGGTCATGGTGATTTGCACCAACCCCAAGCACAAGCAGCGCCAGGGCTGATCAGCCCTAGCCGCTCCGCCTGGGAGCAGCTGCCCCCCCGCCCCCACCATGGGGGCGGGGTTCAAGTTCCAACTGTTCACTTTGAAACGTTTTCCCACGTGGCTCGGATTGCCGGCGTCGATATCCCTCGCGACAAGCGGGTCGAGATCGCTCTCACCTATGTGTATGGCATCGGCTTGACCCGTGCCCAGAAAATTCTGGCCAAGTCCGGAGTCAGTCCTGACATCCGGGTGAAGGATCTCAGCGATGCTGATGTCCAAAAGCTCCGGGGTGCCGCCGACACCTTCACCCTCGAAGGCGACCTCCGTCGCCAAGAAGGCATGGCCATGAAGCGCCTTCAGGACATTGGCTGCGTGCGCGGTCGTCGCCATCGCATGGGCCTCCCTGTGCGCGGTCAACGCACCCGTACCAATGCCCGCACCCGCCGTGGTGCTCGCAAAACCGTGGCCGGCAAGAAGAAGTAAGCGCACCCCGCCTACGTCCTTTCCCCACCCTCGCCCTGCCGCCAACCTCCAATCAATCCCCCATGGGGCTCGATTTGGAAACCGGCGTCACCAGCGCGACTCCCTCCCGTTCCCTGATCACCTCCTGCAGCAGCAGGCCCCCAATCCATGGCCAAGCCAGCCAAAAAATCCGGCGCCAAGAAAACGAAGCGCAACGTGCCCAACGGTGTGGCCCACATCCAAAGCACGTTCAACAACACCATCGTGTCGATTACCGATACGGCCGGTGAAGTGATTTCCTGGAGCTCCGCCGGCGCCAGTGGTTTCAAGGGTGCCCGTAAGGGAACTCCCTTCGCAGCCCAAACCGCCGCCGAAGCCGCTGGCCGTCGGGCCATGGAGCAAGGCATGCGCCAGATCGAAGTTCTGGTTCGGGGCCCTGGCTCGGGCCGTGAAACGGCCATCCGCGCCCTGCAGGTTGCTGGCCTGGAGATCACCCTCATCCGGGACGTGACCCCCCTGCCCCACAACGGCTGCCGCCGCTCGAAGCGCCGTCGCGTCTGATTCGTCGGTTCAATCTGCCCCTTCTCTTTCGACCCTTCAGACCGTGCTGCACTATCAAATTGATCGGATCGAACACCAGGTCGCCGAAGATCGCTCCCAAACTGGCGTCTTCCTGATCGGCCCCCTCGATCGCGGCCAAGCCACCACCCTTGGCAATGCCCTGCGTCGTGTCCTGATTGGCAGCCTGGAAGGCAGCGCCATCACCGCCGTTCGCATCTCCGGTGTGAACCACGAGTACGCCACCGTGCCTGGTGTCCGTGAGGACGTTCTCGATATCCTGCTCAACTGCAAGCAAATTTCGGTCACCAGTCGCAACCGCGACCTGGAGATTGGCCGGCTGGTGGTGAATGGTCCTGCGACCGTCACCGCCGCTGACCTGCAGTTCTCCTCCCAGGTGCAGGTGATTGATGGTGATCGGCTGATCGCCACCGTGGCCGAAGGCCACAGCCTGGAAATGGAAGTGCACGTTGAGCGCGGCGTCGGCTATCGCCCCGTCAATCGCCACAGCGAAGACACCAGTGCCATCGATCTCCTCCAGATCGATGCGGTGTTTAAACCCGTCAAGCGCGTCAACTACACGGTGGATGAAACCGCTGTTGGTGAAGGCGGTTCCGCCCGGGAGCGCCTGCGCCTGGAAATCGAAACCAATGGCAGCGTCACCCCCGACGACGCCATGGCCCAATCCGCCAACCAGCTGATTGCCCTGTTCCAGCCCCTGGCCAGCCTCACCATGGTTGAGGAGCCTGGCCTGGAGCCCGAGCCCTCAGCCGAGGCCCAAATCCCCCTCGAAGAGCTCAACCTCTCCGTGCGGGCCTACAACTGCCTGAAGCGTGCCCAGGTCAACTCGGTTTCCGACCTGATGGGCTTCAGCTATGAAGATCTCCTTGAGATCAAAAACTTCGGCTCCAAATCAGCCGACGAAGTGATCGAAGCGCTGGAGCGCATCGGTATCACCCTGCCCCAAAGCCGCACCAGCGCCTGATCGGCGGCCCCGTCCCCCTAAAGACACCAGACCATGAGACACCAGTGCCGAGTCCCCCAACTGGGACGCCCCGCCGACCAACGCAAAGCCATGCTGCGTGGTCTGACCACCCAGCTGATCCGCGAGGGTCGGGTCACCACGACCAAAGCCCGCGCCAAAGCCCTCCGGGATGAAGCCGAGCGCATGATCACCCTGGCCAAGGACGGCAGCCTCTCCGCCCGCCGCCGCGCCATCGGCTACATCTATGACAAACAATTGGTTCACGCCTTGTTTGACCGGGCCCAGGAGCGCTACGGCGAGCGCAATGGCGGTTACACCCGCATCATTCGCACCGTGCCCCGTCGTGGTGACAACGCCGAAATGGCCATCATCGAACTGGTCTGATCCACTGCCCAGCTTTGTCTCCCTTGCCGCGGTGAACTTCGGTTCATTGCGGCTTTTTTCATGGGCATTGTTTTTTTGTGCGCACCAGCTTTTTTATGCGCCAATCTCCCGATAGTCAGCCCAGCAGGGCCCTAGAGGTCCAACGGATTGCCCTGTGCCTCCAATACGACGGGTCGGCGTTTTGTGGCTGGCAGCGGCAGGACAACGCCCCCAGCGTCCAAGAACGCCTCGATCAGGCCATCGCCGAACTCGATCCCCACAGGCCGGTGCACACCGTTGCCGCGGGCCGTACGGACACCGGCGTGCATGCGGCGGCCCAGGTGGTGCACTTCGATGCCGCAGGCCCGATTCCTCCCCAGCGCTGGGCAAAGGCCCTCAATGGACGGCTCCCAAGCACCATTCGGGTGCGGGCGGCGGCGGCAGTCGCCGCCGACTGGCACGCCTGCTACGGCGCCAGCTACAGGCGCTACCGCTACACCCTGTACAACTCGCGCACCCCCAATCTCTTCCTGGCCCCCTGGAGCTGGCACCGCTACAACTGCTTGCTCGATGACCAGACGATGGCAACGGCCCTGGGTGAGCTGGTGGGCGAGCACGACTTCTCCGCCTTCCAAAAGGCCGGCAGTCGGCGCTCCCATGCCCGCACAACGGTTCAGGAGGTGAGCCTGGTGCGCCATGGCGACCTGATCACCACGGAGATCCAGGCCAGCGGCTTTCTCTACGGCATGGTGCGCCTGCTCATGGGCCAATTGGTGAGCGTTGGCGAAGGCAGGCTGGGGCTGGATGCGTTCCGCGAGCGCTGGCAGCAACAACGGCGCCAAGAGGTCAAAGAAGCCGCCCCCCCCCAGGGGCTCTGCCTGCTGCGGGTGGGCTACCCCCAGGCGGTATTCCCTGAAGCCGCCTGGTATGATTGCCAACCGCGGTATCAACTGGATTTCGCCGATCCGCCGACGTCGTGCGAGCCCCCAGAGGGCTCGCCGCCACTGGCATCACGAGCTCCAGACTGACCTGACGACCCTTCTGGTCGGCTCCGCCTCCTGCCCGCAGGATGGCGACAGACCAACCATTAAGGTCGCTAGTACTGCCCCATCCGCTGCGATGGGCCTTTCCCATCCGGCCTGCCGGTGCCTGATCAGGCGACATGAACAAGACCCTCCCGCCCTCTATCGATTCCCTCGAACGCCAGTGGTATCTGGTGGACGCTGAGAATCAAACCCTCGGTCGCCTGGCGAGCGAAGTAGCCCAGGTGCTGCGCGGCAAAAACAAGCCCTGCTACACCCCCCACCTCGACACCGGTGATTTCGTTGTCATCATCAACGCCGACAAGGTGCGGGTGAGTGGCAACAAGGACACCCAAAAGGTGTACCGCCGTCACTCCGGTCGCCCCGGCGGCATGAAGACCGAAACCTTCGAGCACCTGCAGGCCCGCCTGCCCGAGCGGATTGTGGAAAAGGCCATCAAAGGCATGCTTCCCCACAACGCCCTCGGCCGCCAACTGTTCCGCAAGTTGAAGGTCTACAAAGGCGCTGAGCATCCCCACGGCGCCCAGCAGCCCCAGGTTCTCGCCCTCGATCCCGCCACTGCCGTCAAATGAGCACTTCCAACAAAGTCGTCTATTGGGGCACTGGTCGTCGCAAGACCGCGGTTGCTCGTGTCCGCGTTGTGCCCGGTAGCGGCACCGTGACCATCAACGGTCGCCCTGGCGATAACTACCTCAACTACAACCCCGTTTATCTGGCCGCCGTCAAGGCTCCCCTCCAAACCCTGGGTTTGGCTGGCGAGTACGACCTGCTGGTCAACGTGCGTGGTGGAGGCCTCACCGGCCAAGCTGACGCCATCAAGCAAGGCGCGGCCCGGGCCCTGTGCGATCTGTCCCCCGACAACCGCAAGCCGCTCAAAACCGAAGGCCACCTCAGCCGCGACCCCCGCGCCAAGGAGCGTCGGAAGTACGGCCTGAAGAAAGCCCGTAAAGCACCCCAGTTCTCCAAGCGCTAATTCGGGTTGTCCCGCTTTTTCGCTCATCGTCCTGTTTTCGCCGCTGTTCCGCAGCACCTTTAGCCATGCCCAAGGCCGACATCCATCCCACCTGGTACCCCGACGCCAAGGTGATTTGCAACGGAGAGGTGGTCATGACCACCGGCTCCACCTCCCCCGAACTCAACGTCGATGTTTGGAGTGGGAATCACCCCTTCTACACAGGTACCCAAAAAATCCTCGACACCGAGGGCCGGGTGGACCGCTTCATGCGCAAGTACGGCATGGCCACAGCAGAGCCCGCCGCCGAGCCCAAGAAAGCTGACGCCGACCAGGCTGCTGCTTCCCCGGAAGCCCCCGCAGAAGCCAGCGCTTGAATTGGACCTGGGCGCTCCCCAGCCCAACCCATTGCCATGGCCGGGTGCTCACCAGCATCCGGCTTTTTGTTTTGTCTCCGGCCTTTTGTTTTTTAAAGGTCTGTTGAACGACTCCCAATCACCCGCTTGATGGATCTCGCCCTGCTGCACGATCGTCTGGAAACAGCCCGGCGCACCTTTGAAACCCTGGAACGGCAGCTTGCCGATCCGGCCGTTGCTGCCAATCCCAGCCAATTGCAGACCATCGCCCGGGAACGCTCCCGCCTGGAGCCCTTGGTGGTTAACCACCAGCAACTGCAAAAGCTGGAACAGGAAGAAAGCGAAGCCCGGGCCCTGCTCAAGGAGCATCGAGGCGATCCAGCCATGGAAGAGCTCGCCAATGAGGAGCTGGCGAGCCTCGCCGAGGCCATCGGAGCCCTACGCCAGAAGCTCACGGTGGCCCTCCTGCCCAGGGATCCCCGCGATGAGCGCAGTGTGATGCTCGAAATCCGCGCCGGCGCTGGCGGCGATGAAGCGGCCATCTGGGCGGGCGATCTGGCCCGGATGTATGAGCGCTATGCCCAAACCATTGGATGGAAGGTGGAGCCGGTGAGTGCTTCTGAGGCCGAACTGGGGGGTTACAAGGAATTAATTTTGGCCATCAAGGGCGAAAGCGTGTTCAGCCAGCTCAAGTTCGAAGCCGGGGTGCATCGGGTGCAGCGGGTACCGGCCACCGAATCCCAGGGCCGGGTGCACACCTCCACGGCAACGGTGGCCGTGATGCCGGAGGCCGATCCGGTGGAAGTGCAGATTGATCCCACCGAAATCGAAATGAGCACCGCCCGCTCCGGCGGTGCCGGTGGCCAGAACGTGAACAAGGTGGAAACCGCTGTGGACCTGATCCACAAGCCCACGGGGATTCGGGTGTTTTGCACCCAAGAACGCTCCCAGCTCCAGAACCGGGAGCGGGCCATGGAAATCCTGCGGGCCAAGCTCTACGAACGCAAACTGGCGGAAGCCAATGCCCAGGAACGCTCCGTCAGGCTGGCCCAGGTGGGCAGCGGCGATCGCAGCGAGAAAATCCGCACCTACAACTACAAAGACAGCCGCACCACCGACCATCGCTTGGGCAAGAACTTCTCGCTCGAGCCCGTGCTCAATGGCCAGCTCCAGGATGTGATTGGCGCCTGCATTGCCGCCGATCAAAGCCGCCAGCTCGAGGAGCTCGCCAAGGAGATCGCCAGCTAGGTGCCGATCACGTATTTGGCCCATTCCAAATTGCGGCCCGCGTGGATCTGGCGGTTCGCTTCGAAAATGAGGCCACTGAAGGGCCGATGGGGTTGACGGGCCAAGGTCATGCCCGCTTCCCGGGGGGTGCGGTTTCCCTTTCGCACGTTGCAGGGCAAACAAGCCGTTGTGACGTTGTCCCAGGTGTCGCCACCGCCACGACTGCGGGGCATCACATGGTCGACGGACAGCTGACTGCCGCCGTAGCCGCAATACTGGCAGCGATGGCCATCCCGCTGGAACAGGTTGCGCCGGGTGAGGGGGAGCTGTCGGTAGGGCACCCGTACAAACTGACGCAAACGAATGACCGTGGGCAGGAGATAATTCTCCCGAAGCACGTGGGTTGGGTCATGTTCGAGACCTTCCGCCTTCCCCTTCAGCAACATCACCATGGCGCGCCGCCAGGAGGTGATATTCAGCGGCTCGTAGGAGGCATTCAGAACGAGAACGTGGCTCATGCCAGAACCCGTAGTAAGCGCCATGCTAGGCGGGATCTTGGTTTGTTTTGGTGACGCAGGCCACCACGCCACCGTTTCAGCCCCAGGCTTTTGCCGCCGCCGAAGGACTTGCGCGCCAACGGGCCTGGGTGGATGTCGATCCGGGGGCCATTACGGCCAATGCCCGCAGCCTGAGGCGGTGCCTTGAGCCCACCACCAACCTGATGGCGGTGGTCAAAGCCGATGGCTACGGCCATGGCGCCGTGCCCATCGCCAAGGCCGCCCAAGCTGGCGGTGCCAGCTGTTTTGGCGTTGCCACCCTGGCCGAGGGCCTCGAGCTCCGCCAGGCCGGGATTCAGGCCCCCATCCTGGTGCTGGGCAACCTCACCACCGCCGAAGAGCTGCGCAGCTGCCTGGCCTGGGAGCTGATGCCCACCATTAGCGGCATGCGCGAGGCCCTGCTCTGCCAAAACCTCGCCAGCGGCAGCGGTCGCCCTTTCGCCCTCCAGCTCAAACTCGATACGGGCATGGCCCGCCTCGGGGCCGATTGGCAGGACGGCCCCCGGCTCGTGGCCGCCATTCGGGAGCTCGATGCGGTGCACCTGGCAGGGGTGTACTCCCACCTGGCCTGCGCCGATGCGCCCCCCCATGCCGACGATGGCCTGACCGCCCAACAGCAAGACCGCTTTGACCGCGTCCTGCAAGCCCTGGAGCAGCAAAAGCTGGCCCCGGGCTGCCGGCACCTGGCCAACTCCGCCGGCGCCCTGCGCAGCCCCCAACTGCACTACGACATGGTTCGGGTGGGCCTGGCCCTCTACGGCCATTGCCCGGCGGCCCATCTCCAAGGGGTCACCCCCCTACAGAGCGCCATGCGCCTCCTGGCCAGGGTCAGCCTGATCCGGGATGTCCCCGCAGGGGTGGGGGTGAGCTATGGCCACAGCTTCCGCACAAAACGGCCCAGTCGCCTTGCCGTACTTGGCATCGGCTACGCCGATGGCGTGCCCCGCCAGCTCTCCAACCAGATGGAGGTGCTGTTCAACGGCCAACGCCTACCCCAGGTGGGGGCGATCACCATGGACCAACTCGTGCTGGATGCCACCGACTGTTCCAGCCTCGAACTGGGCTCGGTGGTGACCCTGCTCGGCCCTAACGGAGACGACGAAATCACCCCAGGCCACTGGAGCGAACGCTGCCAAACCATCCCCTGGGAAATCCTCTGCGGTTTCAAGCACAGGCTGCCCAGGCTCCACGCCGACGACGAATCGCCCGGGGCGCACTGATAAGCTCATCTGGCCCCCTGGAGAGGTGGCTGAGTGGTTGAAAGCGGCTCCCTGCTAAGGAGTTACAGGAGGCAACTTCTGTCGAGGGTTCGAATCCCTCCCTCTCCGTTCCCAATCCGTTTCCTACCCGATTGCCTTGCAATCGGCTTCTGAACGCTCCAGACGCCCTTAGGAGCGAGAGGCTTGGGCTAGGCGCGTGGCGATCTCTGGCAAAAGCCCAGGGTCTTTGGCGCAACGGGGGCCCTCGCTGAACACAACCAGCAAAAACGGGCTGTGCCCTGGGGCTTCCACGTAGGCCGCATCATGGCGAGCCTGGCTCATCCAGCCAGCCTTGCTCCAGAGCCTGCTGCCCACGGGCAGACCTTCCCCTAAAAAGCCATCCACCTGGTTGTCAGGATCGGCCGACCGGGCCTCAATCTCCAAACTGCGCTCGAGCAAGGCCCGCATGCGGGCACAAGCCGGGGGCGAGATCAGGGCCGATGCCATCACGGCCTGGAGCAGGCGGGCCGTGAGATCGGTGCTCAGCCGGTTGCGGTTCTCCATCGCCGCGCCATAAAAGGCTCGCTCCCGGCCAAAGGGGCCATCGCCCCAGGTTTTTTGGCAGACATTGGCGCCCTCCAGCTCAGGCCAGGCCCATTGGCTCAGCCAGCCATTCACCAGCTGCCGTTGGGCCGCCCAATCGGCCATGGCCCGCTCCGGCAAACATGGACCGCTGGTGGTGCCGCTGAGCAGATCCACCACAAAACCGGTGGCGTCGTTGCTGGAATCCCGGACCATCTCAGCTAGGGCCTGGCGCAGTTCAGCACTGTCTTCGATTAGATCGGCCTGCAGCCAAGCCTCCGCCGCTGCCAAGTAAAAGGCCTTCACCACACTGGCGGGATAGCGCTGGATCTCCCCGCCCCAACTCGCCCCCACCCAAGGCTGGGCCCAAAAGGTGCCCGGATCCCAATCGGCAGCACGGCCAATCAGGGAGCTCTCAAAGCGCAGCCAGGTGATCGAGAGCTGCTGGGCCAAACCAGGCCTTCCTTCAAGCTCCAGGGCCCGCACCAGATCGGCGAGGGTCTGGCCCATGGCTGGATCGGGGCTGTAGAACGCCATCACGGCCGCTAAACCTGCTGGCGAGACTAAGCACCATGGCCCCAGGTTCCCAGCCCACTGCGCCGACCCCGGTGCCCATCGGAGCTCCGGCAGCTCCCGAATGGCTGGTAGCCGGAAGCATCTGGCAACTGCTGGGGCCCATCAACCTCTACAGCCGCCAACGGGGCGAGGGATTGGCCAGCCAGGCCTGGGCGGGCCGCCACCTGAAGGTGCTCGAGGCGGCCCAGCCCCTGGCCCCCCAGCCACGCCTGCGGATACGGCTGCTCGACGACGGCTATCCCGGCTGGATCGAGCCGAACGACCTCCTGGGCCGGGCGGAAGCCGCGCCCCATCCCCGCCCAAGGCCTTGGAATCGCCCTGCCATTCATCAGCGGCTCGATGCCGTCATCGCCTTCGGCCTCAGGGCCCTCGAGCAGCCCAACAGCTACCTGTGGGGGGGCAGCTTGGGCCCGGATTTTGATTGTTCCGGACTGGTGCAAAGCGCCTATGCCTCCCAGGGGATCTGGTTGCCCCGCGATGCCTATCTCCAGGAGCGCTTCTGCCAACCGGTGGCCGCACGCAGCGGCATCACCCACCTTTTGGAGCCCGGGGATCTGATCTTCTTTGGCAGCCCCCAACGCTGCACCCACGTGGGCCTGCACCTCCACAACGGCTCTTACCTGCACAGCTCCGGGACGGCCACCGGTCATAACGGCCTCGCCATTGACAACCTCTGCCCAACCAATGGCTCGGCGGTGGCCAGCCACTACCGCCAGAGCCTGCGCGGCGCCGGACGGGTCATGCACGGCCATGACGGCAGCCCCCTGCCCGCCTAGGTTCGAGCCCTTGATGAAGCCCGTGATGCTGGCCCTCTCCGTGGTGGTGCCACTCTTCAACGAGCAGGACAGCCTGCGGCCGTTGGTGAGCCAATTGCTGGAGGCCGTTCGGCCCCTCGGGATGGCCTTTGAGCTAGTCCTGGTGGATGACGGCTCAAAAGACGCCACCGCCACCGTGCTGGCCGAGCTGAGCGATGAGGTTCCCGAACTCGTGGCGGTGTTGCTCCGCCGCAACTACGGCCAGACAGCGGCCATGGCGGCTGGATTTGATGCGAGCAGCGGCGAGGTGATCGTCACCCTCGATGGCGATCTTCAAAACGATCCGGCAGACATCCCCCTGTTGCTCGCCAAACTCGAGGAGGGCTACGACCTGGTGAGCGGCTGGCGCCACCAGCGCCAGGACGCGGCCATCAGCCGGCTGCTGCCCTCAAAGCTGGCCAATGGCTTGATCGCCAGCGTTACCGGGGTGCAACTGCACGACTACGGCTGCTCCCTCAAGGCCTACCGCCGCGAAGTGGTGGCAGACATGAACCTCTACGGGGAGTTGCATCGCTTCCTGCCGGCCCTGGCCTTCATCGAAGGGGCCCGGATCAGCGAAGTGAAGGTGAACCATCACCCCCGGCGCTTTGGTCGCAGCAACTACGGGATCGACCGCACCTTCAGGGTGCTGATGGACCTGCTCACGGTGTGGTTCATGAAGCGTTTCCTCACCCGGCCGATGCACGTGTTCGGCTTCTGGGGACTCGCCTCCATCGCCGTGGGCCTGGTGATCAGCGCCTATCTGCTGGGGGAAAAACTGATCGCCAATGCCGATATCGGCAACCGCCCCCTGCTGATGGTGGCCGTGCTGGCCTTGATCGCAGGGGTGCAGTTGTTTTGCTTTGGCCTACTGGCCGAGCTGCAAATGCGCACGTACCACGAAAGCCAAGGCCGGCCGATTTATCGGGTGAGGGCGGCATTGCGGGGCAAGCGCGGCTGAGGCTTCGAAGACCCAACCGGCGTGCAGCGGCCCCGGAAGCGTTCCATAGCCTGGGCTGCCTCCAGCACCACCTCGAGGTTGGAATCCCTTAAGCCTCGCTTCAGCAGGGGCAGGGTGGCGCGGTGACCCCAGGCCCGGGCCGCTTGCATGGCGGCCAACCGCTCACCCGTATCACCAGCCAACTGGGCGTGCAGGCCTTTCAAAAAGGCGGCCTGCCCCCGGGGATCGGCGGGCAAAGCCCAGTTCATCGCAGTTGCACTGGATGACGTGGCGCTGGAAAGCTCGTCATTGGGATCAACCAGATTGCGCTGCACTAGGGAAATCTGGGCGCGGTTGAGGGCCGCCACCGCCGAGGCATCAAGGCTGGCAAAGGGGGTGGGCTTACGACGGCTCCCAACCCAGATCAGGACAGCCAAAAAGGCAGCTAGCGCGCCAACGGATTGGGTGTTCATGGATTGAACTTTTATGTCGCCCCCAGGAAG
>Ga0310331_10022_pt1 | contig 25822 bp, 31 predicted proteins | sample LakMicMDCLOrngC5_FD_195545 | JGI IMG/M metagenome (GOLD analysis project Ga0310331, IMG submission 195545) | Enriched freshwater cyanobacterial communities from Lake Michigan, Michigan, United States - MI23.DCL.Orng.C5 (v2) (version 2) | ecosystem: Environmental > Aquatic > Freshwater > Lake...
GGCCTCAGCGCCTCCGGCCTTTGGCATGCGCCCGCACTGCCCGCCCCAAGGCAGAGGGCCAGGCCGATGGCGATCGCCCTGAGTTGCATCAGCCGGGCAGGCCAACCCCGCGGGCCATCAGGGTGGCCAGAAGGGGAATGGTGGCAAAGCCCACCAACTCAATGTTCAAGATCCAGCCCAGCCGCTTGGCCAGGGCTTCGCTCACCTGGGGCAGTTCGCCCTTGCGCAGAGGAATGGCCCAGAGGATGTAGGTGATGGTGGGGTAGAGGGACAGGCCTCCCACGGCGAGGTAAACCCCCACCTTCCACCAGAACAGGGGATTTTCGGTGTAGAACTCGCTGCCCTGGCCGAAATAGAGCACCCGCAGGATGCCGCTGCCCAGCAGGGCAAGGGCGGCGATGCCATAGACCACATCGGTGATCACCATCAAGGTGGCGTCCTGCTTGCTGGGGTTGGCCTTGATCAGGCGCCTCTCCAACACCAGGGCACCGAAGCAGAGCATGAAGCTCAGGTAGTGCACGTAGGCAACCCCGGCTCTCGAGAGCAGTTCGGGGGGGATGGCGGCCAGGCCAGTCATGGACGAGTTGCAGTGGTGGCAACCGTAATGGGTGAGCCCACAAGGGTGAGGCTTTGCTGTCTAAATACTGTCAAGAGATCAGCGGCAAGAGATCTGCATCAAGAAATTGGCCTCAACAGGTCTGCCTAGATTGATTGAACTGAATAGGCCAGCTATGCCGAGTGCATTGAGTGCCTATCTCGGTGAGATTGGTCGCTACCAATTGCTGACCCCCGAGCAGGAGCTCACCCTTGGCCGCAAGGTTCAGGCGTTGGTGGTGCTGCAGGAGCGGTGCCAAGACGCCGGAGGGCTAGGCCCTGGTTGTGAGTACGACGTGCTGGAACGGCGCACCATGCGGCTGGGTCAGCGGGCCAGGCAGCACATGATCACAGCCAATTTGCGCCTGGTGGTGAACCTCGCCAAGCGCTATCAAAACAAGGGGCTGGATTTGTTGGATTTGATTCAAGAGGGCAGCCTGGGATTGACCCGGGCCGTCGAGAAATACGACCCCACCAGGGGCCATCGTTTTAGTACCTATGCCTATTGGTGGATTCGGCAGGGATTGAATCGGGCCCTCTCGACCCAGAGCCGCGCCATCCGGATCCCCACCCATGTGAATGAACAGCTCACCCGCTTAAGGGCCGCCCGGGCCCGCTTTTTGCAGGCCAATGGCATGGTGCCGAAAGCGACCCAGTTGGCCCAGCTGTTGCCCATGCCCCTGGACCAGGTGGAGGAGTTGTTGGGTTGCGAGCTGCGCAGCATCAGCGGCTCGGCCTTGCTGGATCTGGTGGCCAGTGATGCCATGGCTCCCATGGAGCTCGCCGAACAGGCCGAGCGCTCGGCTTCGGTGTGGACACTCCTGGACCACTCCACGATGACGGCGAGGGAGCTCCGGGTGGTGGTGCTGCACTTTGGTTTGGATGGCTGCAACGAGTCGCGGACCTTGGCCCAGGTGGCTCGGGAGCTCGATTGCAGCCGGGAGTACTGCCGCCAGGTGGTGCAACGGGCGCTGGTGAAGCTGCGACGCAGGGGTGTCGAAACCGGCTTGATCGAAGCCGTTTAGGCGTCAGGCTGGAGGTATCCGTGGTCTTGCCCCTGTGACGTCCCCTGGTCAGGCTGAGCCCCTTCAAGCCGAAGTGCTGGAAAGCACCGTGGTCGACGAGGCCCTGTTGCTGCGTTTGCTGCGCCGGGCCGGTCGCCTGGTGGCCCGGCCGGCCTTGGAATGCCTTGAATTGGTCCTGGATCCCCAGACCCCCTATCCGATCAAAGCCACCGTGCTCGCAGCGTTGCTGTACCTGATGGTGCCCCTGGATTTGATCCCTGATTTCATCCCGGCGGCGGGCTTCAGCGATGATCTGGTGGCTCTAACAACGTTGTTGGGTCTTTGTGCCCGGCATCGCACCCCGGAGATTCGTCTTCGTGCCCAGCGCAAACTGGATCGGTGGTTTCCCCTTGGCCGCTGATTTGCTTGGTTTTTGATCCTGATGTTGACGTCCAGTCGATCCAGCCTCACCAGCGACCAGCTGGATGACCTCCAATCCTTCTTGAAGGATTGGTTGCGCCACACCGGTCGTACCCAGGCCGATTTGCGGCGGGCCCTGCAGGCGAGTTCGATTCGCATGCCCGTGCTGCTCGAGGAGCTCAACCGCACCTATAGCCGCAGCGGCTTGGATGGTTTGGCCCAGCAGCTTTGTGGCATCGAAGAGCTTTGGCAGCACGAAGACGGCTGGCCAGCCGGAACGGTTGGTGAAGCCTCAGCGGCCCCTGGGCGCATCAGCCTTGATGATTCCCTGGGGCAATTGGATTTGCTTCTGGAGGAAATTCGCTTGGATCAGGCCTCCTAATTCCCAGACCCAGGCAAAGTGGGGCCAACGACCCATTCCCTCCATGCGTTTGCGTGCCTTGCTGATGGCAACTGCCCTTCTGGCTGCCGTTGGGCCCCAGCCTGTGCGGGCCCAGGCCCAACGGTTTCTCTGGAGCCCGGGCCCATCCGTTGGACCTGAAACCAAAGTCGAGCCCACCAATTGCGTGATGGGTGCAGATGGTTCGATTACCTGCAACACCCGCCTGGTGAATCCGCCTGGCGACACCAAGGCCAAGGCCCAGCTCGATGTCTTCCCCAACTGATTGCGATCACCTTGATTCTCGCCAGCTGATCCGATGAAGCGCCTGCGTCGCGTTTGGAATGACGTGCAGTTCTTGGAAGTCATGGATCGTGGTGAGCAGCAGCTCGCCAAGGTGCTGAGCCTGGTGTTGTTGGTGGTGATGGTGGCTGCGACCCTGCAGCTGATCTGGCAAGTGGGTTGGGCCCTCACCTCACCGTCCACCCCCTGGATGTCCTCGCGGCTCAACCAGGTTTTGGGTGATCTCCTCACCCTGATGATTGCCCTGGAGGTGCTCCAGAACATCACCTCCTACCTGCGCCGCCATGTGGTGCAGATTGAGTTGGTGCTGCTCACCGCCATGACGGCGGTCGCCCGGAAGGTGATTGTGTTGCCCCATGGCAACAACCAACCTGAATTATTGGCCGGCTTGGGATTGGCGGTGCTCGCTTTGGGTGGGGCCTTTTGGTTGGTGCGCACGGTCAACATGCGTCAGCCGGCGGCCAGAACAGGGCCAGCCAAACGCAGCCCGGAGCCGGATCCGTTGACACCACCCGATGGCGCCGACCGGCGCTGATCAAGAGACAGTCGCCCTGGCTGAGCTGACGGGGCACCGCTTCATCAGCGAACTGCAACTCGGCGCTGCCCTGCAGCACGACAACCCATTCATGCTCGCTTTGGTCGTACCAGAAGTCCGGGGGACTCGACGATTGGCAGGAGTGAATCCGCTCCAGGCGCAAGCCTGGTTGTTCGAGTAACACCGTGGTGGTTTCTAGGCCCGCCATCGGCGAGGGGCCAGAGAGCAGATTGCTGTCGCCATGGCGCTCAGCCCCCGAGGTCCCCCTGGTGGCGTTTGGGGGCGCCGCTTCTCCCCAACGCCTGCCAATCTCAAAGCCATGGCTTCGGGCTAGATCCACCACCTCGTGGTGCTGGCTGCAGCCTTGGAGTTGCTGGCGCACTTCCGGATTGGCTTCGCTGAGGGCTACGAAGGCATTGAGTTGCCGCACCTTCTCAAGGAATTGCTGGAGTTGGGCTTCGGCCATGGCTTAGGGGAGGGGCTTGATCATGCGCCAGCGGATGAAGAACACCCCGGCAAATCGCACCTCTTCCTGGGCTTCAACCTGCCAGCCCAACTTGGTCAGTAGGGGCCGAGAAAGCTGACTGGCTTCGGTGCGTAATTGGCGGCATCCGGCTTCGCGGGCATGGTCTTCGAGGGCTCCCAGGATGGCGCTACTGCGACCTTGGCGGCAGGAACGGCCGCGGCAGTAGAGCAAGGACAGGCGATCGATGGGGCAGAGGATTCCGAAGGCTTCGATGCTCTCCTTACCAGCGCTAGAGCAACTGGCTAAGCCATAACCATCGGCCAGGGCTTGGGCAATGGCGTCGCTCTGCCAGCCATGGTCTGCCCATGCTTGAAGTTGGACGTTTGAATACAACCCAACGGCCTGGCTGGTGACCGCATCGTGATACACCTCGGCTAGTGCATCGCGATCGCCGAATTGGAGCAGGCGGATCGTATCCATGGCGAGGGGGATGCCACTCGAAGCGTTCTATCACCCCTCCGAGTTGTGCATGCCGGGAACCGTGAATTCGTTCCGGGGGATTCGGCTGGTTAGTACTTCCCAAATACAGCTGATGGTGTATCTTTCGCTATGTAATCGCTGGGGCCACCCCTAAACGCAATGCTTATTGGTTCTGAACTTCTGGCCAAGGTCAAAGAGCTTGGTGACGTCAGTAAGTCGGATATCGTCCGTACCTGCGGCTATGTGTCTGGTAAGAAAGATGGAGGCGAGCGCCTCAATTTCACCGCTTTCTATGAAGCCCTGCTCGAGGCCAAGGGCGTCGACCTGGGTGGCTCTGGCAAGGTTGGCAAAGGCGGTCGCAAGCTCAGCTACGTGGCCACCGTTCAAGGCAATGGCAACCTGTTGATCGGCAAGGCCTACACCGCCATGCTCGATCTCAAGCCCGGCGATGAATTCGAAATCAAGCTCGGCCGTAAGCAGATTCGTCTGATCCCCGCCGGCGCGCCCGACGAAGACGAAGAGTGATTTCGGCTTAGATGCCGTTTGGGGCCCCGGCATTGCCGGGGCTTTTTTCATGGTTTCAGAAGGTGATGGCTTGGCCCGCTTAGAGGCTCACGACGTCCCCGAGTTCCTCGGCCAGGTGGGCGTAATCCCGTGGGTTACAAGAGAGGAGCACGATTTGAATCCCAGCTTCGCTGCCCTTCCGTAACATCGCGCCCAGCCCAGAGAGGCGCTTGGGATCGCTATTGGTGAAGGCGTCATCAAACACCATGGGCAAGCTGTTGTCGTAGGCCGGTTGCAGGACTTCGGCCATGGCCAGCCGTAGGGCCGCCGCTAACTGTTCCCGCATTCCACCACTGAGTTCTTCAAACTCAAAGCACTGCTCGCCCTGTTGCAGTTGCAGTGCACCAAACCCAGCCTTGGGATCGAAGCCCAAGGAAACCTGCTGGGGGGTTGGTCCTAAATCCGTGAGATAACGACCAATGGCTTGGCCTAAAGGTTCGCTGTAGCGCTCGGCAATCTCCCGCCTGGCCTGATGCAACAGCGTCTGCAGGAGCGCCCAGGCATCGGCCTGTTGGTGAATACGCCCGAGGTCGGCTTCTGTCGCTTCGAGTTCAGCCTGGCGTTGCGCCACTTCGGCTTGGGGATCGATGGCGCTCAGGCTCAAACAAAGCTGCTCGTTGTGTCCCTTGGCGGTGAGCAGGCTGTCTTTTTCGGCATCCAGCAACTGGCTGCGTTGGTCGAGGTTTGTCCCGTCTGGGCCCCTGACAGAGAGGGGGTTTGGGTGGCGTTGGTTTTCAAGGGCTTCGATGGCTTGATCGTGCTGGGCCAGTTGCTCTTGGAGTTCTTGCAGTTGGTGGGCAAGGGCTTCGGCTTTGCCATGGTTGTGCTCCAGCAGTAGGCGCCGTTCTTCCAGGGCAGAGAGCCCACCCGCCAATTGCTCCAGGCTGGTTTCCAGGGCCCTTTGGCTGGCCCGGCGCTGTTCAAGCTGCTGTTGGGCCTGGTGCACGTTGTGCTCGAGACCCTGCTGATCGCGCCCCAGCTGTTGGCTGGCCCCGCGCAGCTGCTCGAGCCAGGCTTCGAGTTGATCGCGGCCGGTGGGAAGGTCTTGGCTGGTTTGGAGTTGGGCCTGCAGCTCGGCATGGCGGGCCAGGGCTTGCTCAAAGCGCAGGCGCCGGGGTTCCAGTTCAGCCAGTTGGGCATCGAGTTTGGCCCAGGGAATGGCTGAAGCGGCTTGGCGCAGGCGCTTCAGCTCGGCTTCGAGGACCTGGCGTCGTTGGGCAAGGGGTTCGGCGGCATCGCTACTGGCGACGCCGAGTTGCCCTTGCAGTTGTTGCAACTGCTGGTGGCAGAGGTCCCGTTGTTGTTCGGCATTGGCGGTGGCGTCGCCGCCCCCAGGGCTGATGCGCAGGCGAACGCCTGGGCCGATGGCCAACTCCTCGGCGCGGCTGAGCTGCACCTCCTGGCCGGCCACCAGCGCTTGGCCGCCGAGCGTCACCGGTTGGTCGGTTTTAAGCACGGTCAGATGGGTGGCCATGGCTTGGCAGCGCGCCTGGGCCTGGGCGAGGCGTTGCTCGCCTTGGCGCAGGGCCCTCACCTGCTCACTGCCAATCGCAGGAAGGGCAGCGAGTTCGGCCTTCCATTGTTCGGCTTCCTGTTGTAGTTGGCTGAATTGATCCTTGTGGGCCTGAAGCTGCTGGGCTTCCCGGTCCAAGTTGTCGAGGGCGAGGAGGTGCTGGGCCAGCTGCTGCCGTTCTTGGTTGCTGCGGGCCTGGGCTTGAAGTGACTCCAGGGCTTGGCGCTGGTGAACCAGGGCTTGGTCTTGCTGCTGCAGGGCCTGCTGGCTGGTTTGCAACTGGCGTTGCTGATCGCTTTGGCTGCTGCGCTGGCTGGTGAGTTGGAGCGCCAGGTTGTGCAGGCTTTGCTGGGCTTGGCGGAGCGCTTCCCACTGTTGGCGGAGGGGCTTGGCCTCAGCCCGCCGCAGCTGGAGGGTGGCGTCCAGTTGCCGTTGGGCCGCCAGCGCCGGGCGCTCCTGCTCGTCAATCTCCTTGAGGCGAAGCTCAATGGCGCGCAGCTCCTCCATGGCCGTTTCCAGGCTTGCTTGGCGCTCTAGGGCTTGCCCCAGCTGGCCCTGGGCTTCCTTGACCCGCTCCTGGGCCTGGGCCAAGGGGCTGCCGGCCTTCACCTTGCCGGTGGCGGTGAACAGGCCATCGAGGTGCTGCTGAATCCGCTCGTCAACGAGGCGATCGAGGGGGGATTCCAAGGTGGCCGTTGGTCCCTGCTGTTGGAGTTGCTGCACCAACCGCTCCAGGTCGTAGGCCGCGCCCGGTCCGCTGAGCAGGTTGCTGCCGGCCTCCCCCTGGCGCACCCAGAGATGGGCCCAGCGCTGGGGGAGTTGGCCAATGCGTCGACCTTCGATGGCCCCATCCACCCCGAGCAAGGCTGCGAGCCGCTCTTCGGCGGCGGCACCGCTGAGGGCAACGCCGCTGGTGTTGCTGAGTTGGCAGGTGCCACTGGCTCCTGAAAAGCGTTTGCGCAGCTGCCAGGTGCTGCCGCCTGCCTCAAAGCCAATCTCCACCTCCGGTAGGCCGCTGTGGAGCCTCGAGCGCAGCTCCTCCACCCCCCTGCCGGTGGCCGTGGCCTTGAGAAAGAGGCCCTTGTGCAGGGCTTCCACCAGGGTGCTTTTGCCCGCCTCATTGGGGCCGCCAATCAGGGTGAAGCGGGGATGGAAGGAGATCTGGAGGTGTTTGTGTTGGCGCACCTGGCGCAACACCGCATGGCGTAAACGCATGGCTAAGGGGCTGCCGCAGCATCGGCCAGCTGCACGGCCCGGTAGAGCTCGCTGAGGGCCAACCGGGCTGTTGCTGGGTCTATCTCTGGATTCCTGCCTGGATCAGGGGAGGAGGTTTGCAGCATGGCGGCCAAGTGGCTGGCCACCTGGGCAATTAAGGGATCGCCGGGCCGCTGGGTGAGTTGGGCCAATTCCTCCCGACCCGGGGCGGCATCGCAGCCTCCCCGCAGCTTGAGCCGCAACAGCTGGGCCTCCAGCCGTTCCAGGAGCCCTTCGTAGGACCGGTGGCCCGCCAGGCTCAAACTGCCCGAAACCTCGAGCAGCAGCAGGTCGGCACCGGTGCGGCCGCCCAGCAGCCCCTCCAGTTGCTGCTCCAGTCGATCGAGATCGCTGTCGGCCTGGAAGCTGAAGCGCAGGGGATGCCAGCCCAGGCCGCCGGTGGCTAGGGGCTGGAGCTGGGGGGGCTCACCGCGGCGCAGCTCCACCTGCAGCACCTGGCCGGCTTGGTAGTCGGGCGACCGGGGGAAGCGGTCGGGCTCCAGGGTGCCGCTGTACCAAGCCTTGGCCGACACCTGCTTGAGGCCATGCCAATCGCCCAGGGCGATGTAGTCGACGGCGTCGAGCCAGGCGCCATCGAGGCGCAGGCGGTTGTTGGCGCTGGCGGGGGCATCGAGATCCTCGGCGCCAAAACCCTGCACGGATCCGTGGGCGATCACGAGTCGGGGTTTGTCAGCGGGCAACCCATCCCAATCCACTTGGTTGAGCCAGTTGCAGGGATCCACACTGTCGCTGCGCCGGAGCAGGGGGCAGGGCAGCACCACGAGGGAATCCAGCTCCACAACCTTGCGCTCGAGCAGCACCTGCAGGTTGGGGGCGCGGCGGCTTTGTTCCGCTTGGAAAAAGGAGCTGTGCCACACCGTGCCTGGGGCCCCATGGTCGTGGTTGCCGGGGATCACCAGCACGGGGCAGGGGATGGCGCCAATGGCAGCGCAGACGCTGCTCACATCCGAGCTGCTGGGGGTGGGGGAATCAAACAAATCCCCAGCCACCACCACCAACTGCACCGCCTGCTGGCGGGCGTGGTCGGCCAGCCGACCAATCGCTTCGAGGCGCACCTGGCGCAGCCGGGCCCGCTTATCCGGATCCAGCACCCGGGCATAGGGCTTGCCGATTTGCCAATCGGCGCTGTGCAACAACCGGATGGGCGAGGAAGCAGCCAGAACTGGCTCAGCGGCGAAGGCTCCCTGTTTAGCGCCCGCACCAGCAAACTGGACACTCCCTTCGCCCGCTCCACCAGGTGCCCAAGTTGGTTACACGGTTTTTGTTGATGCCGTTGGTGTTGTTGGCCCTGGTGGTGCTGGTGTTTTGGCCCCGGGCAGCCTGGGCGGACGAGCTCTCGGGCGGTGGGCCGGGCGGGATGTCGGGCGTGCAGTTGTTCCAGAACCACTGCGCCGGTTGCCACGTGAACGGGGGCAACATCCTGCGCCGCAGCAAAACCCTGAAGTTGGCAGCGCTTGAGGCCAACGGGATCACCAGCCCCGGGGCAATCGCCACCATTGCGGCGCAAGGCCGCGGCCAGATGTCGGGCTATGCAGCGGTGCTGGGGGATGGCGGCGCTGAGGCCGTCGCCGCCTATGTGTGGGCCCAGGCCCAGGCGGGTTGGCCGAAGGCCTAGAAGGCCTGGATCCAGGGGTAGACCGCCACGGCGGTCCAGATCCCCTCACGCCAATAGATATCGCCTTTCACCAGGGCTTCCACCGCCGCTTGATCCTCGGCTTCGAAGATGCCAAACACGTGGGTGCTCCCCTCCGTGGGCCCCAGGGTTACCAAGGTGCCCGCCTCTTTGAGGGCCTGGAGCCCCGCCAGATGGGCTTCGCGAAAGGGGGCGCGTTTTTCGAGGGCGTTCTCGCAGTAGGTGCCCCAAAGAACGAACTTGGCCATGGACTCCAATCGGCCTGTAGGCCTGCACACAAGGGTGAACCTAGGGCCTGGGTTTCGGCGCCCAAACCTGGTAGAAGGGGGGAAGTGGGCTGTTGGTTATGGGATTCCGTTCGATGCTGCTTGTCTCGATGGCCTTGGTGGCTGGAGCCCCCATGGGGGCCCATGCCGGCGACAACATGATGGATCAAATGGTCCGCAAGTATTGCCTGCAGGCCGTGAGCAAGGAAGTGGCTGATTCCGGTAAGCCGGCCCCGGTTGGCATGGAGCCCTTCACCTGCGATTGCGTGGTGCAACAGATGAAACTGAAGCAAAGTATCGATTCGGCCAAGGTGATCTGTATGGCCAAGACCACCCAGAAATTCGGGGTTTGAGCCGAGCCCAGTGATGGAGATCCCTGGGTCAGTTCCCCAGGCTGCGAGCTCCTTGGATCGGGTGCTGAAGCCTGTGATTGCCGAGCTGGGTGGCTGGGTGAGGGCCACTCCTGGAACCCTCTCCCTGGCCCAGGGCATGGTGGGCTGGAGTCCGCCTGATGGGGTGGTGAGCGCCCTGGCGGAGGCGCTCCAAGACCCTGATCCGGGCCTGCATCGCTATGGAGCTGTGCAAGGGGAACCCCCTTTGCTGGACGCCATCCAGCGCCATCTCGGCACGCACCACCATCTCGATTTGGCGGGCTCCAGGTTGTGGGTCACGGCCGGCAGCAACATGGCCTTCTCGGCGATGGCCCAGGTGATCTGTGGGGCCGGAGCAGCCGATGCCGCTGAGGTGATCCTGCCGCTGCCCTACTACTTCAACCACGTGATGGCGATCCAGCTGGCGGGTGGCTTGCCGGTGCCCGTGGATGCGGGTTTGATTCCTGATCTGGAGCGCTTAGAGGCAGCGATCACGCCCCGCACCCGGGCGATCGTCACCGTGTCGCCCAACAACCCCAGTGGGGTGGTGATCCCCCAGCGGGTGCTGGCAGGGATTAATGCCCTTTGTGCGCGCAGGGGGTTGTTTCACATCAGCGATGAGGCTTATGGCGCCTTTGTGTATGGCGACGAGCCCCATTGGAGCCCGGGATCGGCTCCCGGCAGCAGTGCCCACACCATCTCGCTCCATTCCCTATCCAAGGCCTATGGCATGGCCGGCTGGCGGGTTGGCTACATGGCCGCCCCCGAGCAGCTCACGGCGGCCTTGGCCAAGGTGCAGGACACGGTGTTGATTTGTCCGCCGGTGCCGATTCAGCGGGCTGCGGTGGCGGCTTTGCAGGCGGGCCCGGCCTGGGTGGCGCCAAGGGTTGGGGCATTGGCCGACCGCCGCCGGCAACTGCTGGCAGCCGTGGCGGAGCACCAGGCCAAGGGCCTGCCGGTGCGCTTACTTGCCGAACCGGATGGGGCGTTTTACGCCCTCCTGCAGATCACGGCAGGGCGAGGGCAGTTGGACGCCGACACCTTGATGCGTCGCTTGGTCTTGGAGCACCGGGTGGCGGCGGTGAGTGGGGCCAGCTTTGGACTCCATGGCGATAGCCATGGCTTGGTGTTGCGCTTGAGCTACGGCTTGCTGGATGGGGCTGATTTGGCGGAGGCGCTGCGGCGGCTGTTCTTTGGCATTGCAGAGATCCTGCATGGTGCCTAGGAATTGCGGTCTAGGCGTTGCGGCGAAAGACCAGGGTGCGGTTGTTGGCTGGCATCGCCACATCGGCCACGGGAGAGAGCCCCAGGCCCTGGGCCTGTTCGCTGATGGTCACCGCATCGCGCACCCCCATGGCTGGATCGATGCTGCGGAGGTGCAGGTCAAAGTCAAGGTTGCTGGCTGCCGTGGGGATGCCGTGGTCGCAGAAGGGGCCGTAGAGCAGCAGGAGCCCCCCTGGAACCAGCACTCCAGCGGCCCCTGCGAGCAGATCCGGCACGGATGACGCCGGCATGATGTGGGTGGTGTTGGCGGTGAACACCGCATCAAAGCGTTGATCGGGCCAATCGCCTGGTGCGCTGACATCCAGCGCGATCGGCATCAGGATTTGGGAGCCCGGGGCTAGGCCAGAGCCCCCTTCCAGGGCGATGCGCTCGCCGAGGCCGGCCAGATTGGCGTTCAGCTCACTGGTTTGCCAAACCAATCCGGCCATGGATTGGGCAAAAAACACGGCGTGTTGACCGCTGCCAGACCCCACCTCGAGCACCTGGGCCCCTGGCGGCAGCCAATCCTGCAGAACGGCCTCGATAGCTTCTTTGTTGCGCTCGCAAGCGGCAGAAAACAGCATGGGTTGGGGGGGTGGCCCTAACGGTCTAGTTCTAGAGATCCAGTCCTAGAGATCCATGCCCTGGCGAAGCTCGGCGCAGAAATGGCCGGCTGCCGAGGCCACCGCGTCTGGATCACCACCGCTGGCATGGGCGGCGGCCATCACCTTCACCAGGGCACTGCCCACGATGGCGCCATCGGCCCCCCAGTCGCGCACTTGCCTGGCTTGCTCGGGGCCGGAAATGCCAAAACCCACGGCCACGGGTGTGGTGCCTTGGCCCTTGAGCTGACCCACCAGGTTCCCCACCCGGGTATCCAGGTTGGTGCGCACCCCGGTAACGCCGGTCACACTCACGAGGTAGGTGAAGCCGCGGCTGGCGGCATGAATTCGGGCCATGCGTTCGGCTGGGGTGGTGGGAGCCACCAGCAGCACCAGATCCAGCCCATGGCTAGCGGCGATCTGGGAGAGCTTTTCGGCTTCCTCCAAGGGGAGGTCGGGCACCACCAATCCGGCGGCGCCGGCCGCGGCGGCATCGCGGCAGAAGGTGTCCATGCCCCGGTTGAGCAGGGGGTTGCTGTAGGTGAACAGCACCACCGGCATGGTGAGCTCTCCTTTGAGGCTGGTGAGCATCTCCAGCACCTTTGCGGGGGTGGTGGCGGCGGCGAGGGCGCGGCTTGCGGCGGCCTGGATCACCGGACCATCCGCCAAGGGATCGCTGTAGGGAATGCCGAGCTCCACCATGTCGGCCCCATGGGCCTGGAGGGCGAGCAAGGTGGCGCGGGTGGTGGCCAGGTCCGGATCGCCGGCCATCAGGAATGGCATCAGGGCGCAGCGGCCTTGCTGGCGCAGATCGCTGAAGCGCTGCTGAATCGGGGTGGCAACGGCAGACACAGCGCTCATTGGGGCTCGCGAAGAGGTGAGCCTATGCGGCGCTCTCTGGGTTGACCGAGGTGTCCGCCTCGAGCTGGCCCGTTTCCCTCAGGAGCTGCTCCTGCTCTTCGGGGCTGAGGGCATCGAATTTGGCCTGCAGCTGTTCGTTGGTGAGGGTGTCGTAGGCCTCGCGGTAGGTGCGCCGCTGCTGCATGTAGGTCATGTTGCCGGTGAGGGCCCGGAACAGGTAGCTGCTGGTCCAGCCCAGCACCAGCACCGTGAGCACCGCTGAGGTGGCGATGCCCGCAGAGAAGCCTTCCAGCCCATTGGCTTGGAAGAGGGCGTAGCCAATGCCGCCGAGGGCAAAGACGCCCACCCCGAGCAGAATGGCCTGGGCGCGGTTCACCTAGATGACCTCTCTATGGCCGGCCATGCGCAGGTTGATGAACGGCGCAAACAGAATCAGTCCAGGGAAAAACAGGAACACCAGCCCGTAGACCCCCAGGCGTTCAAGTTTGCCCATCACGGTCCAGCGCTTGACCATCCAGGCGTAGAGGGCCAGCGGCACCGCCACCAGGTAGGTGCCACCTAGAACCACGTAGGCCGCTAGTACCAGCAGGGTTTCCTGGCTGATCGAATTCAGGAACCCAGGCAGGGGCACGGCTAACAACGGCACGGATGGTTCGAATTTAGGATGCCTTGGCCAGGGGGCATGGCGAAATTGGTAGACGCAGCGGACTTAAAATCCGCAGGCCGCAAGGCTGTGGGGGTTCAAGTCCCCCTGCCCCCATCGTTTTCTGGAATACAGCTACTATTTGGTTGTTAGGCCAAAATCCGCACGCCCTGCGCGTCAAGACCTGCGGTAGGCCCAATCTCCTCAGAATCTTTCCCGGAAGGGTTTGCTGTCTCTGCGGTGCGTTTTCATAGTTCTCACTGTTGTCATGTCGTTTCGTTTTCCTTTTTTTGTGCTGCGCCAGCGTCAAGCCCTCGCCAGCTCCACCAAGCCCAGTTTCCCGAGTTGTTCCCTGGCGGCAAAGCCCCTAGCTGCTAAGTCCAGTGGCCCGATTACCTGGGAGGAGTTGCTCGGCCAGCGCTGAGCGGATTCGATCTGGAATCAACGGCGATCGGATTGGCCGGGTCCCGGCTCCATTCGATCCAGGAACCGCAGTAGTTGATGAGATGGGCTGGATCCCAGCCCATCAGGTAGAGGGCAAAGATTGCCGTGGTGGTGCGCACGCCGGATTGGCAGTAAAAGATGTGCCGCTTGGCGGGATCGAGCCCATGGCTTGCGATGGCGGAGCTGATGGCCTCCGCGGAACGAAAGGCCGTTCCTTGGCTACCGCTGTGGCGAAAGGCCTTCCAGCTCAAAAAGGTGCTCCAGGGAATGCGCCCGGCCCGCTTGGCGCCCCATCTGCGTTTGGCTCCGCTCCATTCTTCTGGTTCGCGGGTATCCCAGAGGTGCATGTTTGGGTTGCTTTGGGCTGAGCGCACCAGCTGGGTGCCGGCGATCCCAAGGCCCAAGCCCCCACGGGCTGTGAAGTTGCCAGGGCGGCGTGGTTGCCCTGTGGGCCCCCGCTCGATTGGTAACCCGGCCGATCGCCAGGCCTGCAGCCCCCCATTCAGCACCCGCACATCGGTTTTACCGTGGTGGTGAAAGGCCCACCACAGATAGGTGGCGTCGTAGTGGGTATCAACGACGACCACCCGGGAGTCGTTATCGATCCCTTGGCTGCGTGCCCAGCGCTCAAAGGCCTGGCCCTCCAGCTCTGGTCGCCAAGCGTGCCTGGAGCCAGGAATGTGTTGGCGCAGGTACGGCCAGGTGGGTGTCGCCTGAAGCACCACCAGTTTGGCGTTGCCCTGGACGATCAAATTGTTCAACTCCCCAACTTCGATCAAGGCGTCGCCTCGCGAGTAGGACTTGGTTGGGTTGGGTGACATGGCAATGGGGCCATCATGACGGCCCTTCAAGGAAGCGATTTTTTGCTCTGATGGGCCAAACTTCAGATTCTTATCTAAGTATTTGGAATGTATCTATAGGCCAAACCAACGGCAGATCAGAAATGGAACAATCAATGCGAGGCCAATGGTTAGAGGTGCGCCGTAGCGAGTCATGTCGAGGAATCGATAGCGACCTGGCCCGTAAACCATCAGATTTGTTTGGTATCCGATTGGAGTGAGGAAGCTCTGGCTGGCTGCAATTGTGATGGCATAAATGAATGCCATCGGTGGTAGGCCTAGTCCTGTTGCAATCGCTGTGGCAATGGGCATCAAGAGCACCACTGTTGTCCCGTTGCTAAGGGCTTCTGTGAAAAGCTGCGCCAATACAAATACTGCTAGCAAAATGGCGTAATTCGGCCATCCTTTCATGGTGTGCAGAAGATCGGTAGCCAGCGCTTCCGCAAGACCAGTTTTTTGCATTGCAGCACTGAAGCAGGACAGAGATCCCAGTAAGATGATTACGTCCCACCGAATCGAACGCTGCAATTCACCTGGCCTAAGGCATCCTGTTGCCACCATGATCACCATGGCGAGCAAAACGGCGGCCATTAAGTTGATAATCTTGAATAAAGGGAGAATGATGACTAGTGCGGCGACAATTACTGCTACCCATTTACGGTTTGTAGTTGGCATGTCTTTCTCAAGCTCATCGAGTACCACAAGGTCATTATTTGCTTGCATGCCTCTAATGGCATCGAGAGGGGCCTGAATTAGGAGTACATCTCCAGCTTGCAGAACAACACGGCCGAGTAGTTCGCGAAGGACCTGGTTTCCTCGGCGAATCGCTAGAAGTGTTCCGTTGTAGCGCTGTCGAAAGCGGAGATCGCGTACGCTGGTTCCTGTAATTGAAGAGCCATTGGGTAGTAGGACTTCCACGACCCGCATTGGAGAATTTGGACTTCCGGCCAGCTCGCGCAGATCATCATTGCTATCCCCTGCCGCAGCAAGGGAAACGGTATGTTCTTGCTGTAGGCGTAAGAGGTTTTCCTTATTGCATCTCAGCATTAAGCGGTCACCTGAAGCCAGGCTGATATCGGCTAGGGGTGCACTGAATGTTTGGCTGCCTCGATGCAGTTCGAGTACGTCTACATCAAAACGCCTCTGAAGTCTGCTGTTATGTAGAGATTGACCGATCAGTTCTGATCCTTCTGGAATCAAGACGTCTGTCAGATAGCCCTCTCGTTCGAGTCCACCGAGCAGATCATTGCTATCTAGACCACGATCAGGAAGCAGTCGATCTGAGGCCCACACCATGTACAAACTGCCGAGGAGCCACACCGGAATCCCAATTGCCGTGAAGCTGAACAAATCGAGTGAACCAAATCCCAGCTGACGGCTTACATCGCTGGCTAGTAAGTTGGTGGAGGTTCCTAAAAGTGTGATTGTGCCACCCAGCACTGTCGCAAACGAAAGCGGCAGAAGCACTTTTGATGGTGAAATCCCACGGCGGTGGCACCAGCTTTCCATTACGGGAAGTAGGGTCGCGACGATTGGGGTGTTAGGAATAAAGCCAGAAATAGGAGCTACGACGCCAACCAGCAAGGCAATCATTCGCCGCGGGCTTCTGATTGCATCGCTGCCGATCAATGCTCTTAAGCGGTCTAGGCCACCGCTTCGGAAGAGGCCTGCAGAAACCGCAAAGAGCCCCATCAATGTGATCAATGCAGGACTACCAAATCCTTGGACGGCCTCGTCTGGTTTAAGGACCTTGAAGGTCACCAGAAGGGCTGCCGCCAGCAAAGCGGTCACCTCAGGGGCAAGCCATCCGGTCACAAACAGCACGATAGAAATGGCGAAGATCGCCAAGGTGATGAACCCCGCTGGCTGCTGCGCAGCCAAAAGAAACTCGTGCATCCAGAAGACAGCCCCTTCAGGAACTATACCACGGTATGCGCATCGGGAATTGTGGGTTTTAGGCCAGCGGGCCTGCCTTGCGGCTTTGGATTGGCTGTTGTCGCTCGGCTGGAGCTTGATTCAGATGAAGTACATCGCCGAATCCCTGGTTTTGTTGTCCCGTTGCGCGATCAGGGTTTCCAGGGTCGTGCTCTGAAGAAGGGATTGCCGGGCGACCTCGAGCCGCTGGTCGAGGTCGTGAAGCACGGCAAATTCAGGCGTTTCGCGTCGCCCTTCTGAAGTCTCCTGAGTGCTCCCCTCGAGGCACGCCACCACGTCGGCAACGCTGATGGCTGCAGGGGGGGTCGCCAGTCGGTAACCCCCTTTGGGGCCTCGAATGCTTTGGAGAATGCCACCGCGACGCAGGCTGGTGAGCATCTGTTCGAGATAGCGATCGGGAATGGTTTGCCGGGCGGCAATCTCGGCCACTTGCGTCACGCCACCCGTGCCGTATTTGGCGGCAATTTCGATCAAGGCAACCAGCCCATATTCTGTTTTGGCGCTGAAAGCCAAGGTCGCCTGTCAGGTGGGGTTCAGGTTACCCTTAAACCCTACCTACGAGCTTGGGAATTGGCCCCTGTTGGGGCTTGCCGCTGAACGGTCGTTTCATCACCCCCTCGGTTCATGTGTGAACTGCTGGCCCTGAGTGCCAATACCCCCACCGATATGCGTTTTTCCTTCCGCGGCCTCACCCGCCGCGGCGGGGCCACGGGGGAACATGCCGATGGCTGGGGCTTGGCGAGCTTCGATCCCCAAAGCGGCGGCCTGAGGGTGATTCGCGAAGAGAGCGCCGCGGCATTCTCCCCCTTGGCGGCCCAGATGGCCGAGCACGATCTCAAGGCCCTTTATTCCCTGGCCCATATCCGCAAGGCCACCCAGGGGGTGGTGACCCTGGATAATTGCCATCCTTTCCAGCGCCAATGGCATGGCCAGGATTGGGCGTTTGCCCACAATGGCGACATCAAAGGCACCATCCCCTCGGGGGATCCCTATAGCCCGATTGGCAATACGGATAGCGAAGCGGCCTTTTGCTGGATCCTCAACACCCTGAACGATGGGGCCTCGCCCCAGCAAGGGCGCAACATCTTGTTTGACTTGCTGAATCGCTGCTCGGCCCATCTGGCGGGCCAGGGAATTTTTAATTGTTTGATCAGCAATGGCCAGTGGCTCTATGCCTTTGGCGGCACCAAATTGCATGTGATCACGCGGCGGGCCCCCTTTGCCCAGGCCACCCTGGCCGACGACAACGTGACCGTTGATTTCTCGGCGGTCACCACGGAAAACGATGTGGTCACGATCGTGAGCACCGAGCCCCTCACCACCAACGAAACCTGGCGGCCCCTGGAGTCAGGGGAAAGCCTGCTGGTTGTAGATGGGGAGATTGTGGCGAGCCATACCAGCGCGGGGGCGCAGGATCGTGGGGAAAACCCCAGGCCGGAATGAATGATGAGGCGTGTCTCCCTCGCTGAGGCCTCGCGCTATTGGTTTCAGCTGGGCTGGATCAGTTTTGGCGGGCCGGCAGGGCAGATCGCCTTGATGCACCAGGAGTTGGTGGAGCGGCGCCGGTGGCTCTCGGAGCGGCGCTATCTCCACGCCCTCAACTACTGCATGGTGTTGCCGGGCCCCGAGGCCATTCAGCTGGCCACCTACCTGGGCTGGTTGATGCATGGGGTGCGGGGCGGCCTGGTGGCCGGCGGCCTGTTTTTGCTGCCTTCGGTGATCGTGCTGATCGCCCTGTCGAGCATTTATGTGCTTTGGGGCCAGTTACCGCTCCTGGCCGCCGTGTTTTGGGCGCTCAAGCCGGCGGTGTTGGCGATCGTGGTTCAGGCGGGCTGGCGGCTGGGGCGCCGCACCCTGCACACCCAGCCCCTGGTGTGGCTCGCTGTTTTCGCCTTTTTGGCCTTCAGTGTTTTGCAGTGGCCCTACCCCCTGGTGATTGCCCTGGCTGCCCTGGCCGGATGGGCCGCCGGCCGCTGGCAGCCCGCTTGGTTGGCCTTGCCCGAGCCCCAAACCCCGGTCGACGCAGTCCAAAACCCTTCCCAGCAAAACCCGATCGGGGACTTCATCCACGGCGATGCCACGCCCACGCCGGCCCACGCCAGGTTTTCCAAGCGCCACCTCGCCCTCACCCTGCTGGTTTGGGGCTGTTCCCTTGGCTTGCCCCTGCTGGCCCTCGGCCTGATCAATGGATGGGATGGCCCCCTGGTGGCCATGGGCCGGTTCTTCAGCCAGGTGGCCCTGATCACCTTTGGGGGGGCCTATGCGGTGCTGCCCTACGTGGCCAAGGCGGCGGTGGGTCATTTCGATTGGTTGAGTGCCAGCCAGATGGTGGATGGCCTAGCCCTCGGGGAAACCACCCCTGGCCCCTTGATCATCGTGGTGGCCTTTGTGGGCTTCATGGGCGGCTGGAATACCGGGGTGTTTGGGGCCCCGGGCCACTGGTGGGATGCGGTGGCCGCCACCTTGGTGGTGGTGTGGTTCACCTTCCTGCCCAGTTTTGGGTTCATCCTGGTGGGCGGCCCCCTGGTGGAAGCCACCCGCGACAACCTGCGGTTGGGAGCTCCCCTCCGGGCGATCACCGCCGCGGTGGTGGGGGTGATCGGCAGCCTGGTGTTGTTCTTTGCTGCGCCCGTGCTTTGGCCGGCCGGCCCGTTCGATTGGGCCCCAGCTGGGCTGGTGGTGCTGGCCCTGGTGCTGCTGTTGCGCTGGCGGTGGAGCGTGCTGCAGTTGATCGGTGGGGCTGCCCTGGTGGGCCTCGGCCGCTATGGCCTTGCACAATTAGGTCAACTGATCGGCTGAGCTAAAGCATGGTTCTGCCTGAGTTCTTGAGCACGGCCAACCTCGAAGAGCTGATCAACACCTGGGGCTACGGCGTGGTGTTTGCGGCGATGGTGCTCGAGAGTGCCGGGCTGCCCCTGCCTGGGGAAACCGTGACGCTGCTGGGCGGTTATGCCGCCGGCAGTGGCCATTTGAACCTGGCTGGTGTGATCGCCGCCGCCAGTAGTGGGGCGATGGTGGGCGATTCGATTGGCTACTGGGTCGGTCGCCGGGCCGGTTGGCCCCTGCTGCTGCGGGTGGGCCGGTGGCTGCGCCAATCCCCAGAGCAGATGGAGATGCTCCGACTCCAGTTCCTCACCCATGCCGGCAAATCGGTGCTGCTGGGCCGTTTTGTGGCGGTGCTGCGGGTGTTAGCGGGCCCCATGGCCGGGGCGGTGGGGATGCCCTACGGCCGCTTTTTGGTTTTCAACTGCACCGGTGCCCTGCTCTGGGCCACCACCATGGTGAGCCTGGCTTGGCTGGGGGGGCGGTGGATTCCGTTCCAGCGCATGGTGGAAGGGGTGCTGGAATTTGGCATTGGTGCGCTCGTTCTTGTGGCGCTGATCGTGGCCGTGCCCAAGCTGTTGTCGTGGTGGGAATCGCGCCTGCTCGATCGTTCAGGTCCGCAACCATGACCCTGCACCTCACGGCGGGCCAGCGCCGGGCGGCCACCCTCGCTGCCCTGTGGGGCAATGCCCTCGAGTGGTTTGATTTTGCCGTTTACGGCTACGTGGCTACGCCCCTGGGCAAGGCCTTTTTCCCCACCGACTCGCCGGGGATGCAGGTGGTGGCAGCCTTTGGTGTCCTTGCGGCGGGCTCCTTGATGCGGCCCGTGGGCAGCCTGGTGCTGGGCCCCATCGGCGATCTGCTCGGCCGGCGCAACATGCTCAGCCTCAGCATTGTGTTGATGGGGGGCTCGAGCCTGCTGATTGCCCTGTTGCCCACCCATGCCCAGTGGGGACCTGCGGCTGGATTGGTGCTGCTGCTGCTCCGCATGCTGCAGGGCTTCTCCGTGGGGGGGGAATTCACCGGATCGATGACCTACGCCACCGAGGCCGCCCTGCCAGGGCGCCAGGGCTTACTGGCCAGCCTGGCCACCGCCGGGGGGCTCTTGGGTTTCAGTTTGGGCTCAGCCACCGTGGCGGTGCTGGCTGAGCTGCTGGGGGCTTCGGCCATGGAGGCCTGGGGCTGGCGACTGCCCTTCGCGATGGGGGCGGTGGTGGCGGTTTTGGGGTTGTGGATGCGGCGCCAGATGCCCGAAACCCTGGAGCTCTCCAGGGAGCAGGCGGCGATTCACTCGGGGGCCGACCTGCTTGGTGCCATGGGCGGTCGGCTGCGCGAGTTGGGCGGCCAATGGCGCTTGGTGCTGCGCATTGGTGCCTTGGTGTCGTTCGCCAATGTCGTTTTCTATGTGCTGTTTGTCTATTTGGTGGACTACAGCGCCAACCAGGGGGGATCGAGTTTGGGCGCTGCCAACACCACAGCCGCCGTGATCCAAACCCTGGGGTTGCCCTTGGTGGTGCTCGGTGGGGTTTTGGTGGATCGCTACGGGAAGGTGTCGATCAATCGGATTGGCAACCTGCTTTTAGCTTTCACCACCCCGGTGGTGTTGCCCCTGGTGCAATTGGCTGGCCCGAGGGGATTGCTGATCGGCCAGGCCCTGGGGGTGTTGCCGGTGATGCTCACCATGGGAGCCCAGGGGGTGATGGCGGTGGAGATGGTGCCCGCACGCCAACGCTGCGCCGTGTTTTCGATCGCCTACAGCCTGGCCATGGCCCTGTTTGCCGGCACATCGCCACTGGTGTGCAGTTGGCTGCTCGAGAAGCAGGGCTGGCAGTGGGGCCCAGCCGTTTATTGCAGCCTCTATGCAATCCCAGCCCTTTGGGCCCTGGGCGGGCCCGCCACTCCCACCCGCACCCCTGCTGTCACCCCAACTGGGGCCTACAAATAGAAGCCCACCGTGGTGACTACCCGGGTGCCCTGGGCCCGGAGGGCACTGCGCAGGGAAATGGTGGATTGGTTGTGGAGCAGGTTTTCCCAGCGATGCCTGGTCACAAAGACGGGCAGCACCACCGTGCAGAACGTTTCGCGATCTTTTTTGTGCTCCATCTCAAAGGTTTTGACAAACTCCAGCACCGGATAAATCAGGGAGCGGTAGGGGGAATCGAGCACCACCAGCGGGATGTCGGGGAGTTGGCGATGCCATTGCTCCCGAAAGGCCTCCGCTTTGCCGAGGCCTAAATCCACGTGCACGGCCACCAGCTCCCGGGCAATGGAGCGGGCATAGCGCACGGCCTCGAAACTGCCGCGGTGCAGTTGGCCCACAAGCACCACCACCGGTGCCCCACCATCGGCCGGGGCCTGGGGCAGGGAGAGCTTCTTATCGGTGGCCAGGCGCAGTCGCTTGGCCACCAGCTTGTAGTGGCGTTTGATTGCCAAAAACAGCATCACCAGCAGGGGGATGGTGACCACCACCACCCAGGCCCCATGGGTGAACTTGCTGAACAGCAGCACCCCCGTCACCACCAGGGTGACCAGGCTGCCAAAGCCGTTGATCAGTGCCTTGACCCGCCAGCCCAACCCCCGTTCTTTCCACCAATGCACCACCATCCCCGCCTGGGAGAGGGTGAAGCTCAAAAACACGCCCACCGCATAGAGGGGGATCAGCCGGGTCACGCTGCCGCCAAAGATCACGATCAACATCCCGGCAAAGCCACTGAGGGCCAGGATTCCGTTGCTAAACACCAGCCGATCGCCCAGGGAGGTGAGTTGGCGGGGCAGGTAGCCGTCCTGGGCCAAGAAGTTGGCCAGGCGGGGGAAGTCGGCGTAGGCGGTGTTGGCGGCGAGGAGCAGGATCAGCAGGGTCGCCACCTGCAACACCAACACCATGGGACTGTGGTGACCAAAGACCTGATCCCCCAGTTGGTAGAGCAGGGTGGGCCCGTTCTCCTCGTAGATGGTGCCCAGTTGTTGGGCCAGCACGCTCATCCCGCCGAACATCACGGCTAGAAGCAGCACCATCACGGTGAGCACGCGCCGGGCGTTTTTCCATTCGGTGGGCTTAAACGCCATCACCGAATCGCTGATCGCCTCAATGCCGGTGAGGGCTGCGCAGCCCGAGCTGAAGGCCCGCATCAGCAGTACGGCACTGATGGCCGTAAGACCGCCGTGCTCTTCGACCATCCGCAGGTTTTGCTCGGCGGCGGCCATGGGGGCAATGTCGCCATGGGCCAGCTTGAGCAGACCCACGCCCACCACCGTGAGTACGGCAGCCATAAACACATAGGTGGGGGCGCTGAGCAGTTGGGCGCTGGAGCGCAGCCCCCGCAGGTTGACCACCATCAACAGCACCAAGGCCAGCAGGCACAGGGGCACCCGATAGGGCTCCAGGCCATGGAAATAGGAGGTGAGCGCCGAAATGCCCGCCGCCGTGCTCACGGCCACGGTGAGCACGTAATCAATCGAGAGGGCGGCGCCTGCCACCAAGCCCGGCAGATCGCCCAGGTTTTCGTGGGAGACCCGGTAGGAGCCCCCCCCCAGGGGATAGGCCTTGATGGTTTGGCGATAGCTAATCGCCACGATGATCATCAGGGCAATGATCAGCCCCGTGATGGGCAAGGTGAAGCCCAGGCCCACGGCCCCGGCCATGCCAAGTACCAGCACGATTTCCTGGGTGGCATAGGCCACCGAGGAGAGGGCATCGGAGCTCAGGATCGCGAGGGCCTCAGCGTTGGTGAGCCGCTCTTCGGCGTGGGCGCTGGTGGGGAGGGGCTTGCCGATCAACGTGCGGCGTAAGTCCCATGCTCCAGAGGCTTGGAAACGGCCCATCTAGCCCGGGAGTAACAAGATTTCGCCCCAGTCTGACCCTTTGATTGAACGAACAATGGAATGGAATGGATTGCGTTGCAGGAGGGCGTTCATACCGAGCTGCTGGCGCCAGGCCTGCAGCGGGGTTGACCAGCCTTCCTCCCAGCGTTGGGCCAGAAGCGGCTGGCTCTTGGCCCCCAGCTCCAATCCGAAGGCAATGGCGAGGCCCACATCGGGGCCCTCTTGGGGATCCGCTTCGGCCCGATGCAGCAGATGGGCCGCCAGGAGCAGGGCGGAACCGGGCCAGCGCAATTGTTCGGTGGTGAGGCCATCGAGGGCGGCCTCCCCTGCTGAGGTGGGGGGGATCCCAGCCACCACATGCCAAAGATCGTGGGTGTGGCGAATCCGCAGTTGGAGATAGTGGTCGTCGGCCTGACTGCCCTCGGACAACTCAGGATCGGGCAGGGGGTCGAGCCCCTGGTGTTGAAGAAAGCGCCCGTAGGAGTGGCCCAAACTGCCTGGTGGTAGCTGGATCAGTTCAGGGGTTTGGGGCCAGGGCCCCCAGTAGTGCTCGGCCACCAATGGGGCAATGGAAGGGTCGCTTTTTAGCCGTTCCCGGGCTTGGGCCGCCGCCGGGGTGGCATAGCTGGCATTGAGTAGATGAAAGGCGTGGTCGAAGTCGTCGGGGTTGTGGCTGAGTGCCACAAGATCGCGGGCGATGGCCTGAAGCCGCTGATGGGGGGATGGGCTCCGCAACCTGCTCACCTGGGGTTCGGGCCAAACACGCTCTCCTGAGCCTAGGCAGATGGGATTACTGCCAAACTGCCGGAAACCTCTTTCGCCATCCATGGTTCGCTTCCCCAGGCTGGCTGCCGTCGTTCCTGTTCTTACCGCCCTGGTGCTGGTGGGATGCGCCAGCGAGGACGGCGGGGTGCAAAGCCAGAAGCTGGCCACCATCAAAGCCCGCGGCACCGTGGTGTGTGGGGTGGATGGCAAGTTGACCGGTTTCAGTTTTGTAGCGCCAGACGGCAGCTACAGCGGCCTGGATGTGGATGTGTGCAAGGCCGTGGCGGCAGCGTTGTTTGGCGATCCAGCCAAGGTGGATTACCGCGACCTCAATTCCAGCGAACGGTTTGCGGCCCTGGCCAGCGGCGAGGTGGACCTGCTCTCCCGCAACACCACCCTCACCTTGAGCCGGGATGCATCGGGCGGCAATGGGCTGAGTTTTGCCCCCACCACCTTCTATGACGGCCAAGGGGTGATGGTGCCGGCGGCTAGCGGCATCAAGGGCCTGAAGGAGTTGGCCGGTAAGCCCATCTGCGTGGAGAGCGGCACCACCACTGAGCTCAACCTCGCCGATCGCATGCGCGAAATCAACGCTGCCTACACCCCGCTCAAATTCCAAACCGCCGACCAGACCTACTCGGCCTACCTGCAGGGGCGCTGCGTGGCCGTGACGAGCGACCGCTCCCAGCTGGCGGCCAAGCGCACCGGCTTCCCCACCCCGGCTGCCCACACCCTGCTGCCTGAGGTGCTCAGCAAGGAACCCCTCACCCCCGCCACGGTGAACGCTGATCCCGGCTGGGCCGATGCCGTGCGTTGGACGATCTATGCCCTGATGCAGGCCGAAGAACTCGGCATTACCCAGGCCAATGTGGCCGCCAAGGTGGTGGAAGCGAAGGCCAACCCCAACCTGGCGGACCTGCGCCGCTTCCTTGGCGTTGAAGGAGACTTCGGCAACCAGTTGGGCCTCCCCCCGGATTTTGTGGTGAAGGCGATTACGGCGGTGGGCAACTACGGCGAGGTGTTTGAGCGCAATGTGGGCAGTGGCTCCAAGCTCAAGCTGGAGCGGGGTCTCAACCGTCAGTGGAAAGAAGGCGGCCTGATCTATTCGCCCCCCTTCCGTTGATGGGTCCGTCGCTAGGGCCTGCTGCAACCACCCCGTGGTGGCGTAATCGCCGGGTGGTGCCCTTTGCGGTGCAAGCCGCCGCGGGCTTGGTGGTGCTGGTGGTGGTGGCCTTTTTGCTCGGCAATTTGGTGCGCAATCTCACCGCCGCCGGCTTGCTGCTGAGTTGGAGTTGGCTCGATAACCCGGCGGGGTTTGATCTGGCCGAATCCTCGATTCCCTTTTCGGCCAGCCAGCCCTATTGGCTGGCCCTGCTGGCTGGCTTGGTCAACACCTTGAAGGTGGTGGTGGTGGGCCTGGTGGGGGCCACGCTGCTGGGCACGGCTGTGGGCTCCGCCGCCTTTAGCAGCAACGGTTTGCTGAAGCGTTTGGCCCGGGGCTATGTGGAATTGGTGCGCAATATCCCTTTGTTGTTGCAGCTGGTCTTTTGGTATTTCGTGGTGTTTCTGGCCTTGCCCAATGGGGTGAATGCCATTCAGCTGCCCGGCCTTGTGTTGGCGAAGTCGGGGCTGTATCTGGGCTGGTTTGGGGAGGGGTGGCAGTGGCAGCTGCCCCAGCTCACTGACGGGGTTTGGCAGGCACCCCTGCGCCTCTCGGTGGAATTTGGCGCCCTGCTCACCGGGTTGGTTGTGTACACCGCAGCCTTTATTGCCGAGGTGGTGCGGGGGGGCATCGCCGCCGTGCCCCAGGGCCAATGGGAAGCGGCCCGCTCCCTGGGGTTTTCGCCCTTGGTCACCCTGCGGCGGATCGTGATGCCCCAGGCCCTGCGGGTGATTGTGCCGGGCCTCAATAGCCAGTACATCTCCTTGGCCAAAAATTCCTCGCTGGCGGTGGCCTGCGGCTACACCGATCTCTATTCCGTTGCCGAAACCACCCTCAACCAAACGGGCCGGGCCGTGTAG
>Ga0310331_10023_pt1 | contig 25613 bp, 31 predicted proteins | sample LakMicMDCLOrngC5_FD_195545 | JGI IMG/M metagenome (GOLD analysis project Ga0310331, IMG submission 195545) | Enriched freshwater cyanobacterial communities from Lake Michigan, Michigan, United States - MI23.DCL.Orng.C5 (v2) (version 2) | ecosystem: Environmental > Aquatic > Freshwater > Lake...
CATTGGCACCGACCTGGCCCTTACGGGATCGAACTGACGCCTGCCAAAGGACCCAACCCGGCCAACCGCAGGATCTCTGGGATGCGCTCTTCCGCCTTGATCGCCATCAAATGGACCCCCTGGGCTAACTCCAGGTAGCTGGCCACCTGCTCCGCCGCAATCGCCACCCCTTCTGCCGCTGGGTTGGCCGCCCCCGCCAAGCGATCGATCACGGCCTGGGGGATGTTGGCGCCGGGCACCACCCGGTTAATAAAGACCGCGTTTTTCGCCGACTTGAGCAGGAAAATCCCTGCCAGCACGGGGATGCCCAAGGGTCCAGCGATCTCGCCCACAAAGCGTTCGAGCGCCGCGCGATCGGTGACCATCTGGGTTTGGAGAAAGCGCGCTCCAGCGGCTTGCTTGCGGCCAACCCGGCTTTTAAGGCCGCTCCAGCTGGGCGATTGGGGATCGGCAGCGGCCCCCGCAAACAGGGCCGTAGCGCCATCGGGCAGCTCGCCGGCCACAGGGTCGATGCCCCCATTGAGCTGGGCCACCAGTTGCAACAACCGCACCGCCTCGAATTCATTCACGGGCCTGGCCTCCGGTTGATCGCCGGCGCGCACGGGATCACCGGTGAGGCAAAGCACATTGCGCAAACCGAGGGCGTGGGCCCCCAGCAGATCCGCCTGCAGGGCAATCCGGTTGCGATCCCGGCAGGCCAGCTGGAGCACGGGCTCAATGCCTGCATCGAGCAGCAAGCGGCACATCGCCAGGCTGCTCATCCGCATCACCGCTCGGCTGCCATCGGTCACGTTGACGGCATGCACCCAACCCTTCAGGGCCTTGGCCGCCGCCAAGGTTCGGCTGGGATCCCCCCCGCGGGGCGGCGTGACTTCCGCTGTGATGGCCAACTGTCCGCTGGCCAAGGCCTGTTGGAGCAGCAAGCCAACCCTTGTTGAGCAAGCCCCATCATGCGGCAACGCCATGCCTACAGTGATCCCAAGCCTGCAGGGTGGGGGATGGATCGCGCGTACGACAGCCGGGAGCCGGCCATCTCAGAGCGGGAGACCGAGATTGTCGAGCTGGTGGCCCGGGGCCTCACCAACCAGGAGATTGCCCAGGTCCTCACGATCAGCAAGCGCACCGTGGACAACCACGTGAGCAACATCTTCACCAAAACGGGTGCCAAAAATCGGGTGGCCTTGCTGAATTGGGCCATGGACAACGGCAAGATCTGCCGCGATGGCTTCAACTGCTGCGCCATCGACACCAGCCATCCCTAGGCATCCGCCCAGGCCGGGTCGCCTGCAAGCAATTGCTGGCGTAAACGCTCCGGCCAATCGGCCAGGGGGTGATGGGCCAGGGCCGCATTGCTGAGGGAAGGGCGACCGGTGAGTTCCATCACGCAACAGGGCGGAATCGGCACGGCCTGCTCGGGATCCTGCAACTCCACCTCCGCCACCACCAAGGGGGCATTGCTGCCCTCAAACACATCCAGCACCCAATCGCCGCCGGGCCAATTGAGGCCATAGCGCCATTTGCTGAGTTGGCTCGGCGCCAGATCCAGCAGGCTGCGGGCATCCTCCAGGGGAATCGGATACTCAAACTCCTGGCGCACCAAACCATTGGCCGAGCCTGCCGTTTTGAGGGTGAGCCACGCCTCCTGCTTGGCGGTTCGCACCCGCACGGTGAACCCCTCGGGTCCACTCACCAGATAGCCCTGCTGCAGCTGGGCCTGCCAACGGATCGCCTCCTGCCACTGGTCCCCATGGACCAGAAAGCGCCGTTCAATCTCGAGGGCCATGGGGCTTAGTTATGGGAGGGCTCTGCGGCGATGAGGCTGCCGGTCCAATGCAGTTTGCGCGTCAACGTGCGGTAGTAAGACGGGCTTTGTTCCAGCACCACCTGGAGGGCTGGGTGGGTGCTGCGTTGCACGATGGCCCGATCCCCAGGTTCCAGTTGGGTGGCGTGGGCCCCGTCCTTCCAGAGCTTCACCCGGCGGCTGGTTTCACCCAGGGGCCACACGGAGAGCTGGGAACGGGGCGGCACCACGACGGCCCGGCTCGAGAGGCTCATCGGGCAAATCGGGTTCACCACAATCGCCTCAATGCCCGGATGGAGGATCGGCCCACCTGCTGCCATGGAATAGCCCGTGGAACCGGTGGGGGTGGCGATGATCAGGCCATCGCCCCGGTACTGATCCACCACCTCGCCATCAATCTCCAACTCCAGGATGCAGGTGGGTGACACCTCATCGAGGCAGGGGCGGAAATAGAAATCGTTGAGGGCGAGATGGGTCTCCTCCAGGTCCTCCTGGGGGGCCCCTGAACCATCTTCCAATCCATAGGTCCTACCTCGCTCCACATGGGCCTGGAGCATCATGCGCCGCTCCATGGCAAAACGATCATCGCGGAGTCGGTCCCAGAGGCACTCCTCTTCACCGCTGAGTTTGAGCAGTTGGCGCTCATGGGTCAAAAAGCCCAGATGGCCGCCCACGTTGAAGCTGAGGATCGGCACCCCGAGCGGCGCCAGATGGCGGGCCGCCCCCAAAACCGTGCCATCCCCCCCAAGCACCAAGGCCAGATCGGGGAGTGCGTCCTCGGTGGCCAGCAGACCTGGAAATGGATTGGCGTAGAGGCCGCTTTGGGCGGTCACCACATGGGTTCCCTGGCTGCGTAAATCCTCGGCGCAGCGCTTGGCCTGGCGCTGGGCCGCCTGACTACCAGAGCGCACAATCAGCCAGACCCGCTCAAGCAGCATGGGACAGCCCGGCTACCAACGGAGCAGGTTGAAGCGCTCCATGTCAACGGTTTCCCGATTGCGGTAGAGCGAAAGCAGGATCGCCAGGCCCACAGCTGCCTCAGCAGCGGCCACGGTGATCACAAAGATCGTGAACACCTGGCCCCGGATCAACTGGCCATCGAGATAGTTCGAGAAGGCCATCAAGTTGATGTTCACAGCATTCAGCATCAGCTCAATGCTCATCAAGACGCGCACCGCATTACGGCTGTTGATCAGCCCCCAAACACCTGCGCAGAACAGCACTGCGGCCAACGCCAAGTAGGCCTCAAGGGGGATCGTGGAGGAGATGCTGGAGTCCATCGGAGCAGGGGCGAGCTAGGGGAGAGCGAAGCGGGGTTGGGACAGAAAGGGGTGGGAACGGAAAGGGTTCTGGGGGATGCTCAATGGATCGCTGGGGAAATCATCACCGGGGCGTCCGATCGAGCAGCAAGGGGGTGCGCTGCTTCTCAATAAGGCCTTGATCCACGGGGTCTCCCGTGGCGATATCGCTGGCAATGACATCCCGGCGGGCCAACACGATGGCGCCAATCATGGCAATTAACAGCAACACCGAGGCCAACTCGAAGGGCAGCAGGTAATCGCTGAAGAGATGTTCGCCAATGCGAATCGTGGCATCTTCGCCCACGGGCTCGGGTCCCGGCAGGGGCCACGGCGTTACGAAGGCCACCCGAATCAGCAGGGCGAACAAACCGGCACACACCGCACCAGAGAGGAGCCGGCGCAGGCCCAAACCGGGGATGGCCTCAAGGTTTTCCTTTTTGTTCACGAGCATGATCGCAAACAAAATCAACACGTTCACCGCTCCCACGTAGACCAGCACCTGGGCCGCCGCCACAAAGCTGGCGTTGAGCATCAGGTAGAGCCCCGCCACCGAGAGGAACACACCCCCCAGGAGGAACGCGGAATAGACGATGTTGGGCAGGAGCACCACGCCCAAAGAGCCCAACACCAGGGTGGCCGCAAGGACCACAAAACAGATCAGCTGGGTGGAGGAGGCGATGGTCATGAAGAGGTCTCCTCGGTTGTCGGGGTCACCTGGGTTGCCTGAGTCGACTGGGGCAGGGTGGCAAGCACCTCCTCGGGGAGCTTGCCTGCCCGGGGAACGCTGGGATCGACCCCATGGGGATCCATCACACCCTTGGGCAAGTAAACCAGCTCCTTTAAGGCGACAACGGCGGGATCGCTGGTCACGCTGGTGGGGAGACGGCCCAAGGCCACATTGTCAAAATTGAGGCTGTGGCGATCGAAGGCCGCCAGTTCGTACTCCTCTGTCATCGAGAGGCAGTTGGTGGGGCAGTACTCCACACAGTTGCCACAAAAGATGCACACCCCGAAATCGATCGAGTAATTGCGCAACTCCTTCTTCTTGGTGGCCTTGTTCATCACCCAATCCACCACCGGCAGATTGATCGGACACACCCGCACACACACCTCGCAGGCGATGCACTTATCAAATTCGTAGTGGATTCGCCCCCGGTAACGCTCGGAGGGAATCAGCTTTTCGTAGGGATACTGAACCGTGATCGGCCGGCGGCGCAGGTGGTCAAAGGTGACCCCCAAGCCCTGGGCGAGGTAATTGGCCGCTCCCACCGCATCACGGGTGTAGTCGCCGACTTTCTTAAGGAACCCGAACATGGATTGAAAGGGGAGAGGGCGCGGAGCGGAGGAAGGGAACAGGACAGCAGCAACAAGCCAAGCCCATGATGACTGGAACCGGCGTTAGCCGCCGAAAGCCATTGGGAAGGCCAGCTTCAAAGAAGCCGTGACCAGGAGATTGACCAGGGCAATGGGCAGCAGGAACTTCCAGCCCAAATCCAGCAACTGGTCAATCCGCACCCGGGGCACGGTCCAGCGCAACAGGATGGCAAAGAACACCAGCAGATAGGCCTTCAGCACGGTCATCACGATCCCCACAGAGGCCGTGATCACCTGCACCAAGGGCGCATCCACCGATTGACCTAGCCAGCCCGCCAGCCATTCCACGGGCACCGGGAAGCCCCAGCCCCCCAGGTAGAGGACCGAAACCAGCAGGGCCGAGAGCACCAGGTTGATGTAGCTGCCCAGATAAAAGAGGGCAAACTTCATCCCGGAGTATTCGGTCTGGTAGCCCGCCACGAGCTCCTCCTCCGCCTCAGGCAAGTCGAAGGGGAGGCGTTCGCATTCGGCCAGGGCACAGATCCAGAAGATCACAAACCCCACCGGCTGGCGCCAGATGTTCCAGCTGAGGATGCCCGCGCCGCTTTGCTGGTTGACGATGTCGACGGTGCTGAGCGAGTTGCTCATCATCACCACGGCGAGAACCGCCAAGGCCAAAGGAATTTCGTAACTGATCGACTGGGCTGCGGCCCGCAAGCCGCCCAGCAAGGAGTACTTGTTGTTGGAGGCGTAGCCGCTCATCAGCAAACCGATGGGCTGGATGCTGCTCAGGGCAATCCAAAGGAAGATGCCGATCCCCACATTGCTGATCAGCAGGTTTTGGCCAAAGGGCACCACCAACCAGCTGAGGATGACGGGCACCAGCACCAACACGGGGCCGAGGGTGAACAGCAGGCCATCGGCCCGCGCTGGGATCACATCCTCCTTGAACAACAGCTTCATGCCATCGGCCAAGGGCTGAAGCACCCCCAAGGCGCCGGCGTACTCCGGGCCAATGCGCTGCTGCACGGCAGCAGAAATCTTGCGCTCAAGCCAAACGTTGACCAGCACGCCAACCACCGCTGCGACAAGCACCAGCACCATCGGCAGGGGCAGCCAGAGCAGGTGCGCAGCCCCGGGGCCTAGCCCCAGGCTCCGCATGGCCAGCTCAAAACTGCCCTCCAAATCAAGGCCCACTTGCGCGACCAGCGCGGGAGCCGGGTTGGTCACCATGACGGCCGCTCAGATGGGGGCAACTTAGCGGGCCCCTTGCGGAATCCACTGCCTTTCAGCCTGACCTGTGTAGATCTGGGTGGGTCTGTAGATGCGGTTGGCACCGAGCTGCTCCTTCCAGTGGGCCAGCCAGCCGGCGGTGCGGGCAATGGCAAAGAGGGGGGTAAAGAGGTCTTCCGGGATGCCGAGCTTGCGGTAAACGAGGCCGGAATAGAAGTCGACATTGGGATAGATCCCCTTCGGCCCCAGCCGTTCCGCTGCAACGCTTTCCAGCTTTCTGGCCAGGTCGTAGAGGGGGTCGTGGCCAAATTGGTCAAACAACTCTTCAGCCAGCTTTTGCAGGATCACGGCCCGGGGATCCTTCACCTTGTATTCGCGGTGGCCAAAACCCATGATCTTGCGCTTTTCAGCGATGGCCCGATCCAACCAGGGCTCCACCTGATCTTCCGTGCCGATCTGCTCGAGCATCTCGAGCACGTCTTCGTTGGCGCCGCCGTGGAGGGGGCCCGCCAGGGTTCCCACCGCTGATGCCACCACCGCATAGGGGTCGGTGAGGGTGCTGGCGGTGACCCGGGCACTGAAGGTGCTGGCGTTGAGGCTGTGCTCGGCGTGCAGGATCAGGCAGGCATCAAAGATGCGGGCCGCCAGGGGATCGGGCTCCCGTTCCGTGAGCATGTACAGAAAGTTGGCGGCGTAGGCGAGATCGTCGCGGGGCTGGATGGGGTCCTGGCCTTTGCGAATCAGCTGGAACGCCGCCACCATCGTGGGGATCTTGGCGATCAGCCGCACCACCGCCGCCGCGATGTAGTCGGGGCTATCGAGGGCCCGCCGGGAATAGAACAACCCAAGGGACGCGGCACTGGCCTGCAAGGCATCCATGGGATGCCCCCCCGAGGGGAAGCTTTTCATCATGTCGCGGATCCGGAAGCTGACCCGCCGGTGCATTTGCACCTCGCTTTCAAAGGCCTGCAGCTCATTGGCGGTGGGCAACTCACCCCAGATCAAGAGGTAGGCCGTTTCCAGGAAACTGCTGTTGGTGGCGAGGCTTCCCACCTCGTAGCCGCGGTAGGTGAGCTTGCCCTGGAGGCCATCGATATCGCAGATCGCCGACTGGGTCGCCGGCACCCCCTCCAGGCCGGGGCGAAACACGGGAGCTGGCGTCCCTACTGCTGAACTGGCCATGCCTTGGGGCTTCCCCGCGCGGAGCAATGGATTGAACCTAGGGCTGGCGGCCCTCCCCGTGCCGTAGCGCAGGTTGCCGCTACGGGATGCCGCTACTGGGTGCCCAGAAGTTGCCGGGGAGCCATCAGCAGCTTCAACTGGCCCCGCCCAGGCCCCAGGAGCAACAAAGCAATGCCAGCCTTTTTCAAACCAATCGCTCCCTCGGGCGCACCGATCAGGTGGGCCGCCAAGGCCCCCAAATCCGGCTCATGGCCCACCAAGGCCAGGCGCTGAAGCCGGGGATGGGCCGAAGCCAGCCGCTGAAACTCCGCCACCAGGGGCAACGAATCACCCCCTGGCGCCAGGGCGACATCAACCCTTAAGGAGGGTGATCCCTCGGCCACAAGGCCCGCCGCAACAGCAATCTCCGCCGTTTGACGGGCGCGCACCAGGGGGCTCGTCACCAACTGATCACAGCCCAGGCCGAGCAGCACCAGCCGCCCAGCCACGGCCCTGGTGCGGCTGCGGCCAAGGGGGGTTAGGGCCCTTTCCCCATCCACGCGCTCGGGGCACCGCTCTTCGGCAATGCCGTGGCGTAGCAGCAGCAGCTCAACCAAAACTCAACCTCGCCTTGAGGTGCACCCCATTGGCCTCACTCTCCAAACCCACCGCCAAGCCATCGACGGAGGCGGCCAAGGGTTGGCCTGCCAGGCCCGATAGCAGGCGCCAGGTGGTCCAGCGCTGCAGCAGCTCCTGGGCCTTGGCCGGGCCCAGGGCCCACTGGAGGGGTGCCTTGGCCATCTCCAGGGCCGCAAGCTGGGCTTGACGCTGCTTGGGGCCCTGGCGCGACTCCCGTTGCTCTTTCAAAACCTCCAGGTCTTGGCCCCACCAAGCGATCGTGCCTTCCGTGGAACGGGCCGCTTCCAGGCTGGCTTGCAAGGGGGGCGCCGCAGCGGCATTGGGGCCCGCCTCCAGGTGGGTCCAAACCCGCAAGGGAGGGGCCCCGTCAATGGTCAACGGTGCACTCAACAGACCTTGGGCTGCAAGGGCCGGATCCAAGGCTTCTGGTGCTGGCTGGGCCAGCCCCGTACCGATCAACCAGCCCGTCGGGCTGTCTCTCCAGAGCAGCGGTCCGGCGTCGGCCGCCGCCACCAGCGCCGGAATTGGACTGGATCCAGCCCCGGCCAACACGCCCTGGAGCAGCCCTTCCAGGGCTTCAGGCCAAGCCGCCGGATTTTGCAACAACGCCAAGCTGTCTGCCTCCCCATGGACCGCCGCCAGCAGGGCCCCATTGCGGCTTTGATCAGCCAAGGGCCGCCAGGGGAGGCTGCCTTCGGCCAGCTGGAACCAGGCCTCCGCCGCCAGGGTGCGCTGCTCGGGCCGCAGGGACGCCATCACATCCTTGAGGCCACCTGCAACCAGCCGGTCTGCGGGCAGGCCCAGCCATTCGATCAGGGCCTCGGGCCTGGCCGTGAACAGGGCCGAGCCTGGGCCCAGGCGCTGCAAGCCCTGGAGGAACTGGGGGCTTGCCGCCTGGTTGAGGTCATCGATTTGGGAGACATCGAGGGCCTGCTGCAACACGGATCGACCCGAGGCAATCAACACCAGGTCGTCATTGATCAGGGCCGTCGCCAAGGGCACAGGGGGCTCACCAACCCCCACAAGCGCACCGCGGCCGCTGATCAGGCCCATGCCGCGGTAGGTGCTGATCTGCAGGTCGGTGCCTGAGAGGCTGCGGGTTTGCCAAAAGCGCTGCAAAAAGCGACGGGCCCCATCGCCGTTGCGGCTACGCAGGGCCAACATCCAGCCCTGGGGCGCATCACCGGGGCCTTCGGAAATCAGGGCCAGGCTGGTTTCCGGACCAATCCAACTGGCTAATTCGGTGGCGTAGTCGATCCCCGCGGCAGCAAAGGCTCCATCGCGCAGGAGGGCCACCGTATCGGCCGCCACACGGCGCTGACGCGACGGGGCCACTGCCCGGGCGTACACAACGGGCTGCTCGGGATCGGCCAGCCAATAGAGGCTCAGGGGCGTCAGCCGCGGCACAAACCGGGCAGCGGCCGGCACCACCAGGGCCTGGTTTTGCAATTGCAGCGGGGAGTGTTGCAACACAAACCACCACCCCCCGATGCCGAGGCTGAGCAGCGACAACGCCACCGCAAGCACAACCGCCAGGAAGGGGCGGGCCTTCATGCGCCCAACGCAGGATGGGTCCCATCTTGACCCTTACCCCTTCGTTTGCCCGCCATGGCCACCCCTGAAACGATCCGCGCCCGGGATCTGCACGCACGCCTGGCCCAGGGGGAACCCATCCAGCTGGTGGATGTGCGCGAAGACCAGGAACTGGAACTGGCCCGGCTGCCCTACCCCGTGGTTCATCTCCCCCTCAGCCGCTCGGGCGAGTGGATGGCCAGCATCGACGCCCAACTGGACCGGGATCGGCCCATTGCCGTGCTGTGCCATGCGGGGGTGCGCAGCTGGCATTTCGCCTGCTGGCTGATCGAGGAACACAGCTTTGGCAGCGTGTGGAACGTCCAAGGCGGCATTGATGCCTGGAGCGTGGACGTGGACCGCAGCGTGCCGCGGTACTAGGTGGTGGGGCTGCGGGGTTGGTGCAGCGGCAGTGCAGCAGCTGCATCCGTACGATCAGTCCAAGAGTCCATCCATCCCCAGCCCGAGCCTCGCCCCCTTGCAGAGCCTCGCTCCCCGTCCACTGTCCAACCGCCAGCGGGATGTGCTGCAGCTGGCGGTCCGCCACTACGTGGACACCATGGAGCCCGTAGGCAGCCAAACCTTGGTGCGGCGCTTTGGGCTACCCACCAGCCCCGCCACGGTGCGGTCCGCCATGGGAGCCCTGGAGCAGAAGGGCCTGCTGACCCAACCCCACGCCTCCGCCGGCCGCATCCCCAGCCAGCAGGGCTACCGCCTCTACGTGGATCAACTCTTGCCGGCCCCAGGGGCCGCGGCCCTGCAACTGGACCGGGAATTAACCGGTCTGAGCCTGCAATGGGCGGCCCTCGACGACCTGCTGCTTCACCTCAGCCGCCGGCTGGCGGATCTCACCGGGTTACTCAGCCTGATCACCCGGCCTGAACGCTCCCAAACCCATCTGCACGCCCTGCGCCTGGTCCCCAGCGGCGAACGGCTGTTGATCTTCCTGGTGGCTGGCTCGGCAGCAGCCACCAGCCTCAACCTGCGGCTACCCGCCCAAGCCAGCGACGAATTGCCGGCCCTCGAGCGCTGGGCCGGCAACCAACTGCAACTGGGCCAGGGCGGCCAGATCGATTGGAACGCCCTGCCCCCCCAGCTCAACCGCAGCGGCAGGTTGGTACGCCAGGCCCTGCAGAGCCACCAAGAAGCAGGCCTGGCCGCCGGTGGAGGCGCCGTCGCCACGGGCCTGGCGGGCTTGCTGGGTCAACCGGAATTCAGCCAAACGGCCACCCTGCGCCCCCTGGTGGAACTGGTGGAAGACGCCCCCCAACAGGTGCTGCAACAGGGCGGCATCTGGATTGGGGCCGAGCATCCCCACGCCGCCCTCCGGGACTGCTCCGTGGTGCAAGCCGACTACCGCACCGGTGATGGGGGCCGCGGCCAGGTGGCCCTCATCGGCCCCATGCGGATGGCCTACGCCACGGCCCATGCGGCCGTGCGGTCGGTGGCGGGGGTGCTGGAACGCCTCTTGGCCTAACCAGCACCAGCTCTAGGGAGCGCCAACACCCCTAGAGGGCACTCCTAGAGGGCACTGCCCAGGCGATCGGCCACGGTGTTCACATCCTTATCGCCGCGGCCCGAGAGGTTGAGCACCAGCTCCGTGCCAGGGGCAAGGGTGGGACAGAGGATGTCGAGGGCGGCAAAGGCATGGGCTGTTTCCAGGGCGGGAATGATGCCTTCGAGCTCACTCACCAAGCGCAGGGCATCCAGGGCCTGCTGGTCGGTGACGGCCACGTACTCGGCCCGGCCGATCTCGCGCAGATAGCTGTGCTCAGGGCCGACGCCGGGGTAATCCAGGCCCGCACTAATCGAATGGGCCTCCTGCACCTGGCCCTCGTTGTCCTGCAGGAGCAGGCTCATGGCGCCATGGAGCACCCCCACCCGGCCTTCGGTGATGGTGGCGGCATGGCGTCCCGAGGCCACGCCCTCACCGGCGGCTTCCACGCCCAAGAGCCGCACCGAGGTGTCTTGCACAAACGGGTGAAACAGCCCCATCGCATTGGAGCCGCCGCCCACACAGGCCACCAGCACATCGGGCAAGCGCCCAAAGGACTCCGCACACTGGCGTTTGGCTTCCTCGCCAATCACGGCGTGAAAATCCCGCACCAGCATCGGGTAGGGATGGGGGCCCGCCACGGAGCCCAGGATGTAGTGGGTGCTTTCCACGTTGGTCACCCAATCGCGAATGGCCTCACTGGTGGCGTCCTTGAGGGTGGCGCTGCCGGCCGTCACCGGCTGCACCGAGGCTCCGAGCAAACGCATCCGAAAGACGTTGAGGGCCTGGCGGCGCATGTCTTCTGCGCCCATGTAGATCACGCAGTCCAGACCGAAGCGGGCGCACACGGTGGCCGTGGCCACCCCGTGCTGGCCAGCGCCGGTTTCGGCAATGATCCGCTTTTTGCCCATGCGCAGGGCCAACAGGGCCTGGCCGAGGGCGTTGTTGATCTTGTGGGCACCGGTGTGGTTGAGGTCCTCACGCTTCAGCCAAATGCGGGGGCCGCCCTCGGGCCGGGCGTAATGGGCGGTGAGCCGCTCCGCCTCGTAAAGGGGGGTAGGCCGGCCCACATAAGTGCGAAGCAGGTGGTTGAGGCGGTCGGTGAAGGCCGGATCCTGCCAAGCCTCCGCGGCCGCCACCTCGAGCTCCGCCAGGGCCGGCATCAGGGTTTCCGGCACGTACTGCCCCCCAAACTGGCCAAAGCGGCCGGCACTCGAGGGGCGCGCCGAAGGCTGCAGGGTTGAAGGATCCAGCAACGAAGGATCCAGGGCCGCAGAGTTGGAAGGAATCGTGCTGGTCACCGGCGGCACTGCGACTTGATTGATGCCAGGGTAAGAACTTGAGATCTCCAACCAAGGCAATGCCCAAGGGTGGCTGGCAGGAATTCGGGGCAATGGCCAGTTCGAGCGCCAGCCTGCAGAGGCCCAGCGGCCCCGCAGCCGAGCCCCAAACCAAGGCTCAACAGCGGGTTCGGGTGCAGCGCACCAAGGCCGGCAAGGGCGGCAAATTGGTAACCGCCATCACCGGCCTGGTGTGCAGTGATGCCGAAGCCAAGGCCCTGCTCAAACAACTCAAGGCCGCGGCGGGCACTGGCGGCACCCTCAAAGACGGGGTGATTGAGCTGCAGGGCGACCAAGTAGCCCCCGCCTTAGACGCCCTGGCGAAGGCGGGCTACCGGCCCAAGCAAGCCGGCGGCTAGGGGCTGGGAGGGAGAGCTGGGAGCTGGTGGGGAGAATGGCGAGCAATTCCATGCCCCCAGCGGCAGCCGTTGTCCGTCATGAGCGCCACCCCCCCAACCACCACGGTGGGTCAATCCACCAACATCGCCTGGCATGCCGCCTCGGTGGATCGCCCAACCAGGGCCCAGCAACGGGGACACCGCAGCGCGATCCTGTGGTTCACCGGGCTATCGGGTGCGGGCAAAAGCACCCTGGCCAACGCCGTCAATGGGGCCCTGTTTGAGCGGGGTCTGGCCTGCTACGTGCTGGACGGCGACAACATCCGCCACGGCCTCTGCAAAGACCTGGGCTTCTCCGATGCCGACCGGGAAGAAAACATCCGCCGCATTGGCGAAGTGAGCAAGCTGTTCCTCGATGCGGGCATCGTGGTGCTCACGGCGTTTGTGTCGCCGTTCAAGGCCGACCGCGACAAGGCACGGGCCCTGGTGGAAGCCGGCGACTTCATCGAAATCCACTGCGCCGCGGACCTCGGCGTGTGTGAAGAGCGCGACACCAAAGGCCTCTACGCCAAAGCCCGGGCCGGTGCCATCAAGGATTTCACCGGCATCTCCAGCCCCTACGAGGCCCCCGAGAACCCCGAACTCAAGGTCGATACCGGCAGCCAGAGCCTGGAAGCCTGCGTGGCCCAGGTGATCGGCCACCTGGAGAGCCAAGGCCTAATGGCGGCTTGAGCTTTCGAGGTTGGGGCGGCCCGGTTGGTCGTCCAAGCGCTGTTGCTCGCTCAAACGCAGCTGGTCGCCCCAGGCATCCAAGAAGGTTTTGGCGCAGCTGGCCACCGGCACCGCCAACAGCAATCCGAGCAGATCTCCCAAGCCCAGCAAACTGCCAAGCCTGGCCCCTAGCGGCAGGCTGATCAACAGCCAGGCCGGCTGGAGGCCCACGATGCTGCCCATCAACCGGGGCTGGATCACCTGATCCACCACCTGGCCCACCGAAATCGCTGCCACGAGCACCTCGATGCCGGTGCTGGGGTCATCGAGGGCCAACAGGGCACTCACCACCACGATCGTGACGGCGCTGGCATAGGGAATCAGGGTGGTGAAGCCAATCGCCACGGCAAACAGCACCCCGTAGGGAATGGCCAGCAGGGTGAACACCACGATCTGGGCCCCGCTGAGGATGCCCGCCAAGAGAACCTGGCCGGCGAAATAGCCCCGAAAGGTGCGGTTCAAGGTGCTCGCCACCAAAGGGCGCACCCCAGGCGAGAGCCATTGGATCAGCCCAGCGGCGATGGGCTCGCCGCCCAAGAGCAAAAACACCGCCAGCACCAGCACGATCACCGTGTTCACGGTGAGGCCCAAGGTGGCCCCCAAAAGGCCCAACAGCCTTTGGCTGAGTTGGCTGGCCAGCTGGCTCGTGCGCTTGAGCAGCTCATTGCTGATGTCGCCGAAATCCGTTGGCAAGCCCCGGGACACGGCCCAGTCCTGCAAACGCCCCAGCAGCGATTCCCCATCGGCCAGCCAACTGGGCAAGGCATTGATCAGTTCCCCAAGCTGTTCCACCAGGCGCGGCACCAACCAAACGCCCGCCAGGGAGATCAGGCCCAGGCTCGCCCCCAGCACTAAGCCATAGGCCAACAGGCGGGGGAGCCCCCTGGTCATCAACCAGCGGCTGGGAATATCCAACAAAAAAGCAATCAGCGCCGCGCCCACAAACAACGCCGGGAACGGTGCCAAGGGCAAGAGCAATTGGCGCAGCACCCACAGGTTGAGCACCAACAGGGGCAGGGCCAGGCCCGCCTTGAGCCAGGGAGGTAACACCAGCCGTTCCAACATCAGCCCATCTGCTCGAGATAGGCCTGGGCGCCAAGGGCCTGCAGGCGTTGATCCTTGGCGCGGACCTGGCCGTGGAGCTCGGCCCGGTAGGCCTCCAGGGCTGTGGCCAAGCCGGGATCGCCAATCGCCAGGATTTGAACGGCCAGCAGGCCCGCATTGGCCCCATTGCCGATGGCCACGGTGGCCACGGGAATGCCAGCCGGCATCTGCACAATTGAGTGCAAGGAATCCACCCCTGAAAGGGCCCGGGTCTGCACGGGCACCCCAATCACAGGCAGGGTGGTGAGCGAGGCCACCATCCCCGGCAGATGGGCGGCGCCACCGGCGCCAGCAATCACCACTTTCAAGCCCCGGGCAGTGGCTTGCTGGGCAAAGTCAACCATCTCCAAGGGGGTGCGATGGGCCGAAAGCACCCGCACCTCCACAGCCACGCCAAAGCGTTCCAGCATCTGCACCGCAGGCTGCATGGTGGGGAGGTCGGAATCACTGCCCATGATCACCGCCACCACAGGGGCTGGGGTGCCAAGGGCCGATGCAGATCCGGAAGCGGCGGGCATGGGCGTCAGCGGCGGCGATGGCGGCGAGAATCCCATCCTCTCCCGTCTTGCCCATGCGCTGGCTGACCAACGTTCGTCTGCCCCAGGCCAAAAGCTGCAGCCATGGGGCCCAGCAACGCTGGCGGGTGGGCCTGGATCACTCCAACCAAATTGAGGCCATCGAGCCCATTGCCCCAGGGGGAGCTGCCGCCGGGATCGACTGGCAGGGGGATTGGCTCAGTCCAGGGGGGGTGGATCTGCAGATCAACGGCGGCCTGGGGCTGGCCTTCCCGGAACTCAGTGCCGGCGATCTGCCGCGGCTGCTGGAGCTGCTCGAGCTGCTCTGGCGGGATGGGGTCGAAGCGATCTGCCCCACCCTGGTCACCTGCGCCGTGGCCCCCCTGCGCCAGTCGCTCGCCGTGCTCGCGGAAGCCCGGGAACGGCATCAGGCCGGCCGGGCCCAGCTGCTGGGCGCCCATTTGGAGGGCCCCTTTCTGGAGCCCAGCCGGCGCGGCGCCCACCCCAAAGAACACCTCTGTGCCCCCAGCCTGGCAGCCCTCGCTGAGCGCATTGGCGGCTTTGAAGCCGATATCGACCTGGTCACCCTGGCCCCGGAACTGCCTGGATCTGAAGCGGTGATTGCGGCCCTACGGGAGCAGGGGATCGTGGTGAGCCTGGGCCACAGCGCCGCCACGGAAGCCCAGGCCAACGCGGCCTTTGATGCGGGCGTGGGCATGCTCACCCACACCTTTAATGCCATGCCTGATCTGCATCGTCGACAACCAGGGGCGATTGCGGCCGCTGTGCTGCAAGGCGATGTGGCGTTGGGCCTGATTGCCGATGGGGTGCATGTGGCCCCATCGATGGCTGTGCTGCTCCAAAAGCTCGCCCCCGAGCAGGTGGTGCTGGTGAGTGATGCCCTCGCTCCCTATGGCCTGAGCGATGGCGAACACCGCTGGGATGAACGCACCTTGTTGGTGGCCAACGGCACCTGCCGGCTGGCGGACGGCACCCTGGCGGGGGTGACCCTGCCCCTGCTGGAAGGGGTACGCCGGCTGGCCCTGTGGAGCGGCCGTCCCGAACGGGCCATTGCGGCCGCCACGCTTTTGCCCCGGCACGTTCTGGGCGATCGGCGCAGCGCCGCCGACATGCTGGTGGGCATGCCCCTTCGCGAGACCCTGCGCTGGAGCGGCAATAGCCAAGCGCTGCATTGGCAGAGGGCCGCCTTGCCAGATCCCACTCCCTAGGATCCGCGCCACCATCCCCTAGGCCCCATGTCCACGGAAACAGCTGCTGAGAAGGCCGTGGTGCAGGCCTACTTCAACAGCACCGGCTTTGAGCGCTGGAACCGGATCTACAGCGACAGCAGCGAGGTGAACCGGGTGCAACGCAACATCCGCATCGGCCACCAAAAAACCGTCGACAACGTACTGACCTGGCTCCAGGAGCAGGGCAACCTGGCGGGCCGCAGTTTTTGTGATGCCGGCTGCGGCGTGGGCAGCTTGAGCCTGCCCTTAGCCCAGCTCGGCGCCGGATCGATTGCCGCCTCCGACCTCTCCGAGGCCATGGTGGGTGAAGCCAGCCGCCGGGCGGCTGAAGCCGGCATCGCCTCCAGCCAACTGCAATTCAGCGCCTCCGACCTGGAGAGCCTGGAGGGCCGTTACGACACCGTGATCTGCCTGGATGTGTTCATCCACTACCCCCAGCAGCCCGCCGAAGCCATGGTGCGCCACCTGGCCTCGATGGCGGAGAACCACTTGATCGTGAGCTTTGCCCCCTACACGCCGCTGCTGGCGGTGCTCAAAAAGATCGGCGAACTCTTTCCCGGCCCCAGCAAAACCACCCGGGCCTACACCCTCAAGGAACAGGGCATCGTGGCCGCCGCCGCCGAAGCCGGCTTCAAGCCGGTGCGCCGCAGCCTCAACAAGGCTCCGTTCTATTTTTCGAGGCTGCTGGCGTTCGAGAAGGCCTAGGGCGCGATCACTTTGGAACTGTTCATCACCGGGCTGATCGCCTCGATCGCCGCCATCGGTTGCGGCCTGGCCAGACGCCATCAGGCTCGGAACCTGGCCGTGCTTTTGGATGCCCACAGCAGCAGCATTGCCGAACTCCACGGGCTGCAGGCCACCGTCGCCGAGCAACTCGGGCCGGGCTCCTTTCGGGAACGGGTGAAGCTTTCGGCGGAAATTGTCTGCGATGAGCCCTTGCTGGCGCCGTGGAGCGGAGAACCCTGCGTGGCTTTCAGCCAGACGGTGACCCACCAGCTGGAAGTGCAAACAGAAACAACCACCACCGACAGCGAAGGGAAAACCCAAAAAACAATTAGCTGGGTACAAAGAGATGAAACCCTGTCGACCCTGGAACGCCGCTGTCCCTTTCATCTTCGCCAGGGAGCTCAAACCATTTCCCTGATCTCCGATGGAGCCGAGCTGGATCTGGAACCCGTGTTTCACCACCTGGATCCTCCCCAGGGCGGCAACACCTCCACAACCCGCAGCCTGGGAGTGCTGCGGGAGGAAGCAATTTTCGGTGCCAGCGGCATGGTTTTCGTGCTGGCCGAGTGCACTGATGCCGGCGGCATGTTGTGCTTACAAGCACCCAGCGAAAGCGGCCTGTTTGTGGTGCGCCGGGGCTCCGAAGACGAGTTCAGCCAGTCGATCCGCTTCTGGCGCCGCCTTTGGGGCGCCGCGGCCTGGAGCTTTTCCGTTCTGGCCTTGGCTCTCTTCCTATTGGCCGCTCGTTAGGTTTGCCGCTCCTAGGCGCCCAAGGAGGGCCTGGCGCAACCGACTTGCAATCGCTGTGAGCTTCTGCATTTCTTCAGATGAGGTGTCGAAGCCGGGATAGCGGCTCAGCACACCCCCATCACTCAATTCCTCCAACTCGTCTTCATCCCAGCTCCAATCAGCATCAGCTTGTTGAAGTAATTGCGACAAAGCCGCAAGGTCGTGGGTCTTCCTGATGGCTTGACCCAGTTGAATCAACCGCGCTTTCAGCAACTTTTCAGTGCATTGCTGGGCATGAAAAACGATGGCGTCATGAAGGGTCTTGGTGCCTTTTCCACCGAGGGTTTGCACAACTTCCCAATCAGCCTCTGCCTTCTGGATCCATTCGGGGACAGCAGACCAGGAGTCATCCATAGAGCACCTCGCCGTGATCAAGGGCTTCACGCACGATCGGATCACCACCGCGATAACGCATCGCGACTTCTTCAGGCCGGCGCACCAAGAGATCCAGAGGGAATCCAGCCCGACAAGCCTTACGAATCTGTCGGATCTGAGCTAGGTGGCGGCCATCAAAGGGCATCACCACAAGGATGTCGGCGTCGGAATCCCAACGTCCTTCACCCCGGGCCAATGAGCCAAACAGGATCACCTTCTCAGGGGCGAACCGCTCCACCAGCTGCTCGGTGAAAGCTTCCAAGGCCTCACGGGTGACGAGCCTTGCGGGGGTTGGACTGGTGGAGGCCATGGCAAGAAGTCTGGCCCGAACAACAGGGCTCTGCATGTTCGACCGCATCACGGGCAGCAAAAGAAACCAGTAAGTCTTCGCCCAGTCACCCCAGCGGCTCAGGCGCCTCCAGCACCAACTGGCCGCCCCCGGGCAGCACCAGCTCCAGGCGAAAGGCCTGCAGCTGGTAGCCCCCATCGCCTGGCAGGGCCCCTGGGCGGCCCATGCCGCCAACGGCATAGAGCGGGTCCCCCAAGAGCGGGGCCCCGGCCGCGGCCATGTGGATCCGTATCTGATGGGGCCGGCCGCTGGCGATCGCCACCTCCACCAGCCAGGCCTCGGCCCGGCGTTCCAGCAACCTCACCCAGCTGTGGGCCGGTAGGGCCCCAGGATCCCCCGGAGCCGCCGCACACCACAACGCGCCTAAGCGGGGGTGGGGCTGCCGGCCAATCGCCGTGGTGATGGCCAGCCCCTCGCCCCTCAGCAGCGCGGCCTCCGCTTGGGCCAAAGCCGAGCCCACGGCCGGCAAAGCCACCAGGGCCCGATAGAGCTTGCGGCAGCCCTTCGCGGGGCCCCCATCAGGCTCTGCGCGGGCTGCGGTGGCTTGCTGAACGGAGCCCGTGCTCTCCCGCAACTGGGCACTCAGCCAGGCCCGGCTCTCGGGCTGGCGCGCACACACCAACAGGCCCGAGGTGAAGCGGCCCAGACGATGCACCGGCCGGGGGATGCCGAGGGGGTCGGCCTGATGGCGCTGCTGCAGCTGGGTGAGCAGGGTGTGCTCAAGAAAGCCCCCCGCCGGCAACACGGGCAGGCCACTGGGCTTGTTGATCACCACCAGGTCGTCGTTATCGAACAGGGGGCCCGGCAGCACCGGCACGGCCGCCTCCTGCCAGGGGGGCCGATGCCACACGAGTTGATCCCCGGCTTGGGCCCGGCCATCGGCCCAGAGCTGCTGGCCGTTGCACCAGACCTCCCCGGCGGCGAGCCGCTCCAACCACACCGCCATGGCCGAGTGGGCATACCTGGCGGCATAAAACGCCGCAATCCCATCATTGGGGGCCACCCCTGCCCTGGGATCAAGCAGGCTGCGGGCCCCAACCCGATCGCGATAGCGGTGGCCCCGGTTTAGGGCCGCCGGCAACCAACCTGCCGCGGGCTCAGTCGACAAGCCCGTGCTCGAGGGCGTAGCGCACCAATTCGGTGCGGCTGGCGGTGCCGGTTTTGATAAACAGCCGGCTCACGTACTTCTCCACATTGCGGATCGACGTTTCCAGGCGGCGGGCAATTTCCTTGTTCATCATTCCCTCCGCCACCAGTTGCAACACGGAGGCCTCCCGGGGCGTAAACACATGCTCTGGAGCTGCGGCAGGCTTTTTGCCGCCGCCGGTGGCCAGTAGCGAGCGGATCTCGGTGATCTGCTTGGCCATCTGGCCGATGTCGGCATCGGCAAACCGGGCAGCTTCCGCCAGCAGCCGCTCCTGGCGACGCACCACGTTGTGCACCCTCGCCACCAATTCATCCGGGTCAAACGGCTTGGGGATGTAGTCGTCGGCACCGGCCTGGAAGCCACTGATGCGATCGGCTGTCATCCCCTTGGCGGTGAGGAAGATCACCGGGGTGCCCCCCAGCCGTTCGTCGGCCCGCAGCAGCTTCAGCAAGCCATAGCCATCGCAGCGGGGCATCATCACGTCGGTGATGACCACATCTGGCAACAGCTCCTGGGCCTGGATCCAGCCCTCTTCCCCGTCGCCTGCGGTGGTCACCTGGAAGCCTTCGTCTTCGAGGTAGGCCTTCACCGCCGTACGCAGGCCGGGCTCATCGTCGACCAACAAAATCCGGGCCGGCGGCTGGGGCTCGCTCGGCAGCTCAGCCAGCTGTTGAGACAACTGGTCAGGCAGCGGCTCTGCAGCCGGATCTAGGGCGAGATCGGCGGGGGAATCTGGGTTCATGGCAGCCAGTGTGAACGCTGTTAGCGGGGCCGTCCAGGCAGGATTTGCTCGGATTCCCGAAGGGCTCCGCTGTAGCCCAATTGGCGGGCCACCGAGCCCAGGGTGGCGGGATCCTTCCCCGCCTGCTTGGGGAAACAGGTGGCCCACCAAACCAGGTGATTGAGGCGGTTGCCGGGGTGGATCGCCCCCCCGGGATTGAGCTCGCGCACGATCAGGTTGGAGCCATTGCTGGTGACCCGCATCGGGGCTTCCGGACTGCAGCGGATCGTTTCGCTGATCACGGACATGTCATTGGGCAACTCGTCCCAAACCTTGATCTGGACCAGGCCGGGGGTTTTGGCATCGGCCTTGACGGCGTACACCCCGATCAGATGGGTGCCATAGGCCACGGGCCGCTGCCAGATCACCATCAGATCCTCCGGGCGTGCCTCGGCCGGATCTGACTTGGTCTGGCTGCCAGCCCAGGCTGGCTGAAGCAAACCGGCCAGCACCAGGAGCCCCATCAGGGGCTTACGCAGAAGGGTTCGCGGGATTGTCAGCATGGAGCCATGCTCGCCTACCTCGACCACCACGCCACCACCCCCTGCGATCCAGCGGTGGTGGACGCCATGGCGCCCTGGTGGACCGAGCAGTTCGCCAACCCCGCCAGCCGCCTGTATCGGCCAGCCCTGGAGGCGGCGGCCGCCGTGGCGATGGCCCAGGGCCAGGTGGCCCGGGCCCTGGGGGCCAGCCCCGAGAGCGTGATCTTCACCAGTGGGGCCACCGAAGCCAACAACCTGGCCCTAAAGGGGGTGTGCGAAGCCGCTCTCCTGGCGGGGACAGGTCCATCCCAAGCCCCGCCCCGGCGGCGCTTGGTGAGCCTGGTGAGTGAGCACCGGGCGGTGCTGGATCCCCTGGCCTACTTGGAGCGCCATGGCTTTCCGCTCACCCTGCTGCCGATCGGCCCCCAGGGCCAGGTGAACCTGGAGCAGCTCGAACAGGCCCTTGGCCCCGACGTGCTGCTGCTCTCGGTGATGGCCGCCAACAACGAGATCGGCGTTATGGCTCCCTTGCAGGCCATCGCCGCCCTGTGCAAGGCCCAGGGGGTGCTGCTCCACTGCGACGCCGCCCAGGCGGCAGGCCATATCCCCCTCTCGATGGCCGAACTGGAGATCGATCTGCTCAGCATCAGCGGCCACAAGCTCTATGGCCCCAAGGGCATCGGTGCCCTGCTGGTGCGCCCTGGCGTGCCCCTAGCCCCCCAACTCCATGGCGGCAACCAACAGGACGGCCTGCGGGCCGGCACCCTGCCCGTGCCCCTGGTGGTGGGCCTCGGGGCTGCCGTGGAGAACGCCATGGCCGACCGCGAGGTCCGAGCACAGCGGCTGGGGGCCCTCCGCGACCAGCTCTGGGCAGGCCTCGCGGCCCTGGGCGGCATACAACGCAATGGCGACCCCCAAGCCTGCCTGCCCCACAACCTCAACATCACGGTGGCCGGGGTCGATGGCACCCAGCTGCATCAACGGCTGCGGCGTCACATGGCGGTGAGCAGCGGCTCGGCCTGCGGCCAGGGCAGCCCATCCCCGGTGCTGGCTGCCCTCGGACGCACCCGGCAAGAGGCCGCCGCATCGATTCGCTTTGGCCTGGGGCGGGCCACCAGCGCCACCGAGATCGCCCTGGCGATTGCCACGGTGCGGGAGGCCATTGACGCGCTGAGGGCCTAGGACTCCCGACGCCTGGACACCCGCCATTTGGCACTGCGGCTCCGGGGGTTGGCCGCTTCTTCTGCTTCCGATGCCACCAGGGGTTTACGGGTCACCCGCTGCAGGCGCTCGTCGGAGCCAAAGGCCGTTTTGACGCGGCGATCCTCCAGGGAATGGAAGCTGATCACCCCAAACAACCCCCCAGGCACCAGCCAATCGGGGGCCCGCTGCAGCAGCTGGTCGAGCACCCCGAGTTCGTTGTTGACCGCAATACGCAGGGCTTGGAAGCTGCGGGTGGCGGGATGGATGCGGCCGCGCCGGGCCTTGGGGGGATAGCAACCGGCCACCACGTAGGCCAATTCCGCCGTTCCCTTGCCCGGGCCACCCCAGGGGCCCAGCTCCTTGATCTTGCGGGCAATCCGCCGCGACAGCCGCTCCTCGCCGTAGGCATAAATCAGATCGGCCAGTTCGGATTCCTCCAGCCGGGTAATCAGCTCGGCGGCCGTTTCACCGCGCTCGGGGTTCATCCGCATATCGAGGGGCCCATCAGCCCGAAAACTGAAACCCCGCTCGGCCCCATCCAACTGGGGGCTACTTACCCCCAAATCAGCCATCACGGCCACCACTGGGGGCAGGCCAGAACTTGGCGGGGTGTAGTCGGCGAAATTGCTGGCCACAACCGTGGCCCGATCGCCAAAGGGGGCCAGCCGCTCGGCCGCCGCCAGCCGGGCCGAGGGATCTTGATCGAGGCCGATCAACCGCAAACCAGGGTGGGCCTCGAGCAACAAAGCGCTGTGGCCGCCGCCGCCCAGGGTGCAATCCAGCAACACCCCTTCGCCATCAGGTTGCAGCGCCAGCAGGCCTGAAAGCTCAGTGAAAGAGGCGAGCACCTGCTCCGCCAACACCGGCACATGGTTGAAAACGGTCTCTGCCATGGGTTCCTTCCTAAGATCCCGACATTGCTTTGCAGATCACGGCCCCATGACGCAGCTGGAGACGCGCACGGAGCCGATGCTGATCAACTTTGGTCCGCACCACCCCTCGATGCATGGGGCCCTGCGGTTGGTGGTGACCCTGGACGGCGAAGACGTGGTGGATTGCGAGCCCGTAATCGGCTACCTCCACCGCGGCATGGAGAAGATCGCCGAAAACCGCACGAACATCATGTTCGTGCCCTACGTGAGCCGCATGGACTACGTGGCAGGCATGTTTTACGAGGCCATCGTGGTGAATGCGCCGGAGCGGCTGGCGAACGTGCCGGTGCCCAAGCGGGCCAGCTACATCCGGGTGTTGATGCTGGAGCTCAATCGCATCGCCAACCACCTGCTCTGGCTTGGACCCTTCCTGGCGGACGTGGGCGCCCAGACCCCCTTCTTTTACATTTTCCGTGAGCGGGAAATGATCTACGACCTGTGGGAATCTGCTACGGGTCAGCGGATGGTGAACAACAACTACTTCCGCATTGGCGGTGTGGCCGCGGATCTGCCCTACGGCTGGCTGGAAAAGTGCCTGGATTTCTGTGATTGGTTTGGCCCCAAGATCGATGAATACGAAAAGCTGATTACCGACAACCCCATCTTCCGCAAGCGGGTTGAAGGATTGGGAACCATCACCAAGGAGCAGGCGATCAACTGGAGCCTGTCCGGGCCCATGCTGCGGGCATCGGGCGTGCCCTGGGACCTGCGCAAAATTGATCACTACGAGTGCTACGACGACTTCGACTGGGCCGTGGCCTGGGAGACGGGCGGTGATTGCTTCGCCCGCTACCGGGTGCGGGTGCAGGAGATGCGTGAATCCCTGAAGATCGTGCGCCAGGCCTGCCAGATGATTCCCGGCGGCCCCACCGAAAACCTGGAGGCCCATCGCATGGCCGAGGGTAAAAGCAGCGATTGGTTTGGCTTCGATTACCAATACGTGGCCAAGAAAGTGGCCCCCACCTTCAAAATTCCCTCGGGCGAGCTCTACACCCGCCTCGAATCGGGCAAAGGTGAAGTCGGGGTGTTCATCCAGGGCAACGACGACGTGACCCCCTGGCGCTTCAAGATCCGCGCGGCCGATTCCAATAACCTGCAGATCCTGCCCCACATCCTCAAGGGCAACAAAGTGGCCGACATCATGGCAATCCTCGGCTCGATCGACGTGATCATGGGCTCGGTGGATCGCTAACTCGGTCAATCCCTGAGCCGTTAGACCCCTGAGTCGCTTTCTCTCCAGGGTCCAGCAAGCCGGCTTCCTGCTGCCGGCCACCCTGACGGGCTACCTCTGGCTGAAGGGCTGGCAACCCCACCTGCCAGGACTGAGCTGCCCCCTGCGAGCCCTCACCGGGATACCTTGCCCCACCTGCTTCCTCACCCGCTCCACGGCCGCCGCCCTCCGGGGCGAGCTGGGGGAATCCCTGGCGCTGCACGCGTTTGGACCGGTGCTGGCCCTTGGCCTGATTCTGTGGTCGGTGGATGCCGTGCGGCGGCGCCAGCTTTACCCGCGAGGGCTAGAGGCGTGGCACCTGGCGCTTCTCAGCGCCGCACTCCTGATCTATTGGGGAGGCCGGCTGGCACTGCACTTTGGCCTGGGCCTGGCGGCATTCCCCTCCGGCTAGGCCTTGAGGATGGAGGCCCATGCATTGGGGCTTCAGGAAATCATCCCGCGGTGATAGGCAGCATTTTGGATATAAAAATTGGCGACTGGCACTGCCACGAAAGCACCGAGGCCGCAGGTGCACACCGAAAAGATCACCACCACGAGCCCAGCCAAAACTTGAATACGGACAAAGGTGAATCCGTTGGAGGATCCATACACCTGGTTGAAAGAAGCTGCAAAGGCATCAAGGATTGAACGATCCGTGGTGAAGATCAAATTCACAAAGACCGGCATCACCAATGAAATAGCGATGCCTGGCAAAATACAAGCAACAAAGCCTACCGTTGCAGCAACGGAAAACAATAAACCCGCAAGAAAATAACGCCAGGGGCGCTTCAAAAGCGATTGGAAGGCCGCAGTTACGGTGATTACTTCACCACTTGAGTAATACATTGCGGGCACCGCAACGGCCAAAATGCTTACCAAGCTGGCAAGGATTCCCAAGGGGAATTGGCCAAGCTGGGACAACAGTGCACTGCCCCCACCGAGGGCGTTGGATGACGTGCCCTGACCAGCATCACCGCCTCCAATCAACATGATCAGGGAAGACACTCCATACCCAATTCCCGTGAGCACAGCACTCACAAGCCAAATCAGAACAATGGTGGGCACATGCAGTAGAACAGCCTGCCAGGCCTTGTTCAAATTGGGCTGCTCGTAGGCGAGGGGGCTGGCCATGCCGCTGGTGATCCTGGGGATGATTTCGCCCGCACCGTATGGCAGAGCCCCCGAACCAGCAAGCACAAAGTCATGACAACATCAACCAGATGAATCCTTCGAGCTGGCTTGAGTTTCACCGCAGGGTGCGTTTCGGCGATACCGACGCCGCCGGCGTCGTGTATTTCGCCCACCTGCTGCGCTGGTGCCACGAAGGCTACGAAGAAAGCCTGGAGCGCTTTGGGGTCGCCGCGGCCAAGGTGTTCCCCACCCCGGGCTCCCTGCTGGAGGTGGCCTTGCCGATCGTGCACTGCAGCGCCGACTACTTCAGCCCAATGGTGTGTGGCGATGCCATCACGATTCGATTGGAGCCGGTGCGCCTCGATCTGGGCAGCTTTGAGGTGCGCTTCAGCTTCACAAGCTCAGACCAAGCCGTGGCCCAGGGCCTCACGCGCCACCTGGCCATCGAAAACCCAAGTCGCCGGCGCTGCAGGCTACCAACGGCCATCAATCGCTGGTTGGAAGCCTCCAACCTGGGCGGAATCCAGCCCGTCTAAAACCACTCTTTTTTGGTGTCGATGTAGCGGGTCTTGAATTGTTGGTGGGGTCGGCGCGATCGATGGATCCCTACGGCCTAACGCTCTGGGCTCTGATCTGCATCTCGCGATTGCAACC
>Ga0310331_10024_pt1 | contig 25422 bp, 21 predicted proteins | sample LakMicMDCLOrngC5_FD_195545 | JGI IMG/M metagenome (GOLD analysis project Ga0310331, IMG submission 195545) | Enriched freshwater cyanobacterial communities from Lake Michigan, Michigan, United States - MI23.DCL.Orng.C5 (v2) (version 2) | ecosystem: Environmental > Aquatic > Freshwater > Lake...
ACGCAGTATGGTTGTCATCGCTGGATCCCGAGGTCCGCAACGATAATCTCTTCATAGATACATCTGGCATTGAGGTGACAGCTCCTGGTCGCTACAATTTCCTACGAACAAAAATAGGCGGAGATGGTGCCGTCTATGAAACATACAACAGAATTATAAACGGTCAAAACGTGCAATACATTAAATCCGTTAATCTTATAATTACGGACAACAAGTTTGGTGATTTTTCTTTGGCTCCAGGGAAAGACTACATAACCGGCGACGGAAGCATCAGCGATCCTGGCGCACCAATCTATACTGCATCAAGTAGCAGCACCAACAGTACTAACAGTAGTAGTAGTAGTACAACCACCACAAGTCTTGGAATCTTTGAGGTTGCCAATAGCGACGAGGGTACTTCATCCACATCTGAAACAGCCACGTCAACGAACCAAGAGAATGCAACCCTTGCCACCGTGACGCCCACTGTCGAAACAGTGACCGTGACCGATACCTCAGGAGGTGGTGGAGAGGGCAAAAACCTGGTCAAGGGTCTCAAGCAAAGTTCCCAGGACGAGCTGCGTGCCTGGGCCAAACGACTTGGCTTACTTCAGGGATTGGATCGCCTTGGCGTGATGGATGAGAATGGCAACGAAGAGAAGCGCAAACCCTCGCCCCTCGATTTCATCAATCAGAAACTCGGTATTGATCCGGAGCGCAGTAGCGACCTGCTCAATGCCCTGGTCTTTGGTGGTGCAAGCATCTACATCATCAATAAAACGAATCCTGGGTTATTCAAACAATGGGCAGATGCATTGTGGAGTACGAAAACAAATCAAACCAGAAATATCAACCGTGCAAACAAGGTGATCGCTATTTTCCTGATGCGCAGCACTGCCAGTCTGGATCGATTGGTAGCCGTGGAACTGCATGATGATGCCATTGAAATTCTTGCCGAAGAAAAACTTCTCTTCAGCTTGGATTCGGCAGCCCAACGCCATCAGGCTAGTTTTGAGAATCAACTGAGAAGGCTATGCCTCAAACTTGAAAATATTGGCTTACCAATCCAAGAACTCCTGCTCCTGGATCCAGAGCTCAAATCTGCAGTAACCATTGTTGAGCACCTAAGCCAGGAAACCAAGATCATGGAGCTCAATTGCCTGGGAGATGTCGTCCAGCAGCTATCCACAACAGAAATGGATCAACTCCAGGCCTGGCTCACTAAACCGAGCAGTAATCCATTAGATGGCCATCCAATCAAATCAAACCTACAAAAGCGCCAAAATGAGCTTGGGCTCCGACTCAGTTCTGAAAAGGCCAATGTGGCAAGCCTGATTGAGCTCAGCCTTGCGATGGGGATCCGCCAACCGGCGATGAGCTTAGTTTAGGCAAAGCCACCAACTCGCTACGGTGCTAGTTACTTACTGGTCATCGTCCAAACCCCATCCCAATCACTGCCTGGTGGATTGGCCTTCAAGATCTCTGATCTCTCTAAATAAATCATGCTCAGCTTGTCTCCTGGATGGAGCTCAATCGCATGCCTGAAGTTAGTCATGGCCTGCTCCCACTGCTGGGCTCTGTAGCTCTGAAGCCCTTCGCCATAGGCCTGCAACACCTGATTGCGGAAAGGAAAGCGTTCTGGGCTATAGGCATCCAAAACCTGGTGAATCTTCACCGGCTGAGACTTACCCTTCACAACGACCAAATCAGCCTCGCGCATGCAATAGCTTGAAGAAAGCCGCTGGGATGTGGCCTCACTAATCAGCAACTCTGCGCCATAGAATTTACAAGCTGACTCAAGCCGCGAAGCCAGATTTACGCCATCGCCAATCACCGTATAATTCATTCGTTTTGGTGAACCAATATTGCCGCTGACCACCTCATCGGTATGCAAACCAATGCCGATATGGACAGGCAATTGCTGATTGGAAGCGCGATCAATGTTGAACTTGTCCAGACTCGACAACATGGCGATACTTGCACGTATGGCCCGATCCTCATCCCCTTCCGCAGGTATCGGTAGACCAAAAATCGCCATAATGGCGTCACCAATAAACTTATCCAACATGCCGCCTTCGTGAACAAGGCAATCCACCATCAAGGTGAAATAGTCGTTCAGCAAGCTCACCGTACCCTGGGCCCCCAAAGCCTCACTGATTGAGGTAAAGCTGCGGATATCACTAAATAGAACAGTGGCCATACTTTCCGTCCCACCCAAGGTCTGGGAGCCCCCACTCAACAACTGTTCTGCCACAACTGGGTCCATGTAACGGGCCATCGTTCCCTTCATGCGTTTCTCCTCACTAATGTCTTCCACCATCAACATCGTGCCAATTTGACCAATCCGTTCATCACGCAAGGGCAGAATCGATAGGTTGGCTGAGCGCTCCTTATCCTGCACACTCAGCTCCGTATCCATCACCACATAGCTTTCACCACTTTTATTCACCCGCTCAAAGCGTTCGATCAACCATCGATTGGTTCCGGTAAAGAATTGCACAGCCTTTTTGCCAACAACGCCAGCAGGCTCAACCTCAAAGAAGGTACAGGCTGCCTGGTTGGCCGTACGGATCAGGCCGTTATCGGCAATGGTGATCACACCATTGCTCATACTTTCCAGGATCGATTCGGCATAGTCCTTCATAGTCTCAAGATCGCCATAACTTTGCCGGAGTTGGCCAGCCATGGAATTAAATGAAATGGTGAGATCGTTCACCTCATCAACACCGGTGCTCCGCAAGCGTTGATCCAAATCACCGCGGGCCATCGCGTCAGCCGCTGAAGCCACCAGGCGCAGGGGGCGTCCCACCAGGCCTGCTGTGGCTCTGCTGACGAACACCATCAAGCCAAAAGTAACAAGTAGAATGAGAAAACTATTGCGCATAGTGGCCTTTACGCTGCCCAAATAGTTATCTTCTGGAGTAACAACGATCACCTGCCAAGTTGTACCGGCAGGATCACTCCAAAGCTTGGTGACCAACATATAAGCCTTACCATCAATATCCCGGCGCTCTGCAAATTCAAGTCCAAAACGATCACGAACGGATTGAGAAGCACCCCGGATCAAAGGATCGGCAGCTGTGGCGGCAGCCTGGCGTTGTACAACACCGTTCACCAATCGAAAAGCCTCTTGTTTGGTGGAGGTCGCCACCAACAAGCCACGACGATCCACGATCATCACCGCTCCGCCCTGTCCAATCTCTAAGCCACGCAGAAACTGACTGATCTGCGGCAACTGAATATCGCCGCCAATCGCACCCCAAGGACGATTCAGGGGACCCAAGGGTTGGGAGGAACTGCTAGGCGTGCCATTCGGGCGAAGGGCCTGACGAAACCACAGCTCATTGCGAACATCAAAGGGGCTGGATCCCAAAATCTGCAGCCGGGAACCGCTCGAGGAGGTCTGCCATGTGGTCAGGGGGCGTAAACCCAGGCCCGCCGGTTGATAGCTGAGCTGTACCCCATCATTGCGATCGCGCTGAACGAGTAAATAGGCACCATCTAGGGTGCCCACCTGAATCGATCCCATGCCTGGGAAGGCTTCCATTTCGGCATGCAACAGCGGCCCTAAACGCTCCAATTGGCCAGGAGAAGCCAAACCGCTGGAAAACAAACGGCTATTGATCGTGTTGATCTGGCGGGGAGCACCAATTCTGGTATCCAGTTCCTGAACCACCCGTCCACCGATCTGCTCACCCAGCTCCTGGGTGAGTTGGTTGATAATGGAGGCTGCCATTTGGTAGCTCAGGCCCATCATCAAGGCCAAGGCCAGAACCAACTGACCAGCAAAGGGGGCAAACATCAAGCCCGGTAGACCAATGCGCTCAGGCCAGAGCCGCTGAAGCCGTTGCCAAGCTTGCCCCAAAGAATCTGCCTTGGAGCTGGCTGACTTCGGGACGCCGCGATGGGGGCCAGGGGTACCAGCCCCTGGCCCGAGCAAGGGATCAGGCGATTTCATGGGCTAGGTGAAGCTTCGGGTCATGGGGCTGTTCCGGGTGCCTTCCAGTCCTCCCATTCCACCTCCACATCGTTGAAGGCTGCTGGGTCAGGGGGAGGAATCCGGGCCACCAAATCCACGGGCAAGCCCAAGCGCTGGAACACTTCTTGCCTTTGCTCCTGGGCCATGGCGCCCAGGGAGCTCACCACATCACGAATTCGCTTTTCCTTATAAACCATGGTCATCAAAATCTCTTGTTCAGCAGAATCAAGAGCTTCAAACCATTGCAGAAAACTGCTGACTTTTTCGCTGGTGCTTCTAGTAGCCATGCTGACGTAAAGGTTAAAAGAAAAGGGAAGACTCAGTGACCCATCTTAAGAGGGAACTGAGCGAATCCGACGCAGGGAGTCCAGGGCCTTCTCGACGGCATCGGTGATTAATGTGATAACCCGTTTTTCACGCAGTACCAAGTTAACCGTCACACTCTGGCCCGAACGCACTGGATAGCGAATGCCATCCTTACTCAGGTACTGGTGCTGAAGCGACACATAGGCCGGAAATCGGGGCTGGGGATTTTGCTGATCAGCCGGCAGGGAGTCGGTAGCAACCGACTTCAACTGGCCTGGAATGGAACCAAACTGGGTGAAAGGAAAGGCATCCACCCGTACCTGGGCCACCTGGCCTGGCCTGGCAAAACCCACATCTCTGTTGGTAAGGAAAACCTTGGCTTCCATGGCTCCTCGGGGAACAACCTTCAAAAGAACTTCGTTCGAATTGGCTGAGTAGCCAGGGCTTGAGGGGACCAAGTTAAACACCAAGCCCGTCAGGGGCGAACGCATGACTTCGTACTGCTGGGCCTTGTTCACCTCGACAAGCTGACGCTCTAGATCACTAATACTCCGCAAGGATTCCTGCTGGGTCTTGATCTTTTCGGCCTGGACCTCCCGAATGTTGGCATCCGCCTGGGCCACTTCTGAACGCAGTTCCTGTACTTTATTCTTTTGCTGCAAAAGCTGAACAATTTGGATAGCTCCAACCCCGACCAAGGGGCCTAGCTTCTTCTCAATAAGAGCTTCCGTATCTGCGGAGCCTTGCAAACTTTTTTTGCGGGACATCAGGCTTTCCTGCCGTGCCTGATAGGCACGATTTTGCTCACTGAGGCGCTGATTCTCAAGCCGGATTTGGTTGCTCAGAGTTGTAGCACGCTTCTGACTCACATCAGCATCAAACTTCAACAGCGGCTGACCCGCCACAACAGTGGCTCCCTCTTTCACAAAGATCTGGCTCACCACACCAGGTGCGGGCGCCATGATCGGCCGAGAAGCGCCCTGGGCCTGGAGATCACCCGTGGCCACAATCACTTCATCAATCTTGGCTGAGCATGCATACACAAAGGCCAAGCTTGCCGTTCCAATAATGCTCCAAACCAACGCCTGGCTCCAGATCGGTGGCGGCTTCAATCTCACCTCCTGGTAGTCCAGGGGGCGCACCAGCTTGGAAGCGCGGGAATGGCGAATCAGATCGCTCAAGTCAACACAGCCTCCTGCTGATGATAAAGAGTGGCGTAGCGGCCTCCCAGTCCCATCAGCTCATCATGGGAACCACTCTCGACCAACGCACCCTGGTCCATCACCAAAATGCGATCGGCATGGCGCAGGCTGCCAAGCCGGTGGGTGATGAAGAGCACGGTGCTACCGCGATAGACCTCCATTAAATTGCGCGTCAGTTGTTTTTCCGTATCCACGTCCAAGGCACTCGTTGCCTCATCCAGGACCAGCAAACGGGGACGCTTAAGCACCATCCTGGCAATCGCGATGCGCTGGCGCTGGCCACCACTTAAACCTGCGCCACGCTCGCCCACCGAACTGCTATAGCCAGCGGGCATCGCTTGTATGAAATCGTGGGCACAGGCCACTTCGCAGGCCCTCGAAATCTCCTCGAATGAGGCATCGGGCCTGGTGAGCGCCAAATTCGCCATCACCGAACCATCAAAGAGCAAACTATCCTGGGGAACCACGCCAATCTGGGTTCTCAGGGAATACAGATCCACCTTGGCAATGTCATAGCCGTCAATACGAATCGTGCCCTCTGTTGGGTCATAAAGACGGGTGAGCAATTTCAGCAATGTGCTCTTGCCAGAGCCACTGGTTCCAACAACGCCAACAAATGATCCCTCTGGGATCTCGAAACTCACATTCAACAACTGAAGGGGGCCGTGGTTAGCAAAGCGAAAATTGACCGCTTCGTAGCGAATGGCGCCTTGGATCGGAGGAAGCGGCGGCAATTGCTCGCCGGCGATTTCAATCTCTTCGGGGTGGTCAACGATGTCGGCGAGCCTTTCAAGTGAAAGGGCTGTTTCCTGGAAGTTCTGCCAAAGCGTTGCCAACCGGAGCATGGGACTGGTCACATAGCCCGCCAAAATCCGGAAGGCGATGAGCTGACCCAGGGTCAGTTCCCCCTTCAGAACCAGCGTGGCCCCAACCCACAGCACGAGAAGTCCGGAAAGCTGCTCCAGGAAGTTGCTAGCCGAACCGGCAGCCGTACTGGTGAGGGTGTTTTGGAAGCCAGCTTGAATTTGGCCGCCATAGAGTTGCTGCCAGCGCCAGCGACTGTGCAATTCCATGCCCTGGCCCTTGACGGTTTCCATGCCGCCGAGGGTTTCAACCAAATGGCTCTGAACCCTGGCATTGGCTTCGGCTTGATTGCGCAGCTGCCGGCGAATCACAGGGGCAGCGGCAACGGTGAGGGCAATAAAGAACGGCACAACCGCCAAAGCCCAAAACGTGAGCTGCACGCTGTAGAGCAGCATGACAGCGATATAAATCAGGGAGAAACAAGCATCCAAAACCACCGTGAGGGCGGTTCCAGTTAAGAAACGGCGTATTTTTTCGAGCTCATTGATTCGGCTACTCACTTCGCCAACGGGACGCTTGGCGAAATACCCCAAAGGCAGTCGAAGCAGATGGTCGATAATGGTTGCCCCCAGGGAAATATCAATACGATTGGTGGTATCCGAGAAGAGATAGGTTCGCAGGGATCCCAACACCGCCTGGGCTACTGCCATGCCCACCAGCAAGGTACCCAGCACGTTGAGGCTACTTAGGTTGCCCTGGCTAATCACCGCATCAATAATTTGCTGAACCAACAGGGGATTGAGTAGTGCAAACAATTGGACAAAGAAGCTCGCAATCAGCACCTGGATCAAGACGACCCGATGCTGCATGAGAGCAGGCAAAAACCAACTCAATCCAAAGCGGGCCTTGGGGCTTGTGGCACTTCTCTCCAGGCAAAGCACCGCCAACTGCCCTTCCCCATTGAAATCGGTGAGGTCGGCATAGGCGAGCCTTTCCTGGCCCCTGCGGGGATTGCCCACCAGGGCTTCTAGGGGACCGGATTGCCAAATAACCAAGGGCCGTCCCTCTTGCACGATGACCGCTGGCGTGGGCAAGCGCTGCAGCTGGGCTTCATTCACTTCCAGCATGGAAGCCCTAAGCCCCATCAGGTCACAGACCGCCGCCAACTGGATCAGGGCAATGCTCTCTGAGCCCTCCCTCTGCAATTGATCGGCCAAAATCCGCCGCAACACATCTCTGCGGAAGGGCAAATCGAAGTGCCTGGCCAGCATCCGCAGGCAAGCCAAGGGCTCATCAATCGGCCCCTCCCCTCGCATCTGGGGGAAGGACCCATCATCGTTGAGACGGCCGTACCAATCTTCGAGGGCATCGGTTTGCCCCTGGAACGCCACGATTGAACCTGGGCTTTCCACCCATTCCGGATCCAAGACAACACTGGGTTCACTGGAATCCCCTTCCAAATCGGGATCCACCACCATGGCGGCGGGTAGCCGCAAGGGTGGCCAGGACGGTGGCTGGGCGAGCAAACGGCCCGGCAACTTGCCCCGCACGGCCAGCTCAACCGGACCTTGAACTTCCCGGCCTGGCTCGAGGCCCTCGAAGTTGTCCGAACTCACCAACCAGGACGCCCAGCCTTCGGGAAAGCTGTGGGTTCCAGGGGGTAACAGCAACACCTGCTGCTCTCCAGGGGCCTCCTGCATCTGATTCGCAGCCCAGTCCCGCAGGAAGGACCTGCTGGGCAATTCGGGCCTGCGGCTCGCCGCCGCCGCCGCATACAACTCTTCGATGCTTGGGCTGGAAAAACTGGCATTCAGCGCAGGATGTTCAGCGAGGGCCTGCAAAAAGTTTTCCGCCGGCAACAGCCACAGCTGGGTCGGCAGTGCGGCAGCCAAGGCCTGGCCCGCGACCCCCCTGAGCAAGGCAACCTGGCCCACCATCACGCCAGCCCCAATCCGCTGAATGGTGAAGGGCTCGCCCTTTTCATCCCGGCCCAAGAGCCTGAGCTGGCCCTTCACCACCAAAGCAATGCCAGGGGGAAGGCTGCCGAAGTCGAAAAGCTTTTGCCCGGGCCGCAAGCGCAGGGGTTGGAGGGACTCAGCTAAGCGGGCCTGGGCGGCTTGAGTGAGCTGGTCAAAGGGAGACCATCCGGCAACAACCCGAAGAGCAAGCGCAAGGTCCAAGGGTTATGGCCTGGGTAGTGCCACCCATCGCAGCAATCGTCCTTGATTTTGCCTTGAAAACCCGAAAAGGAAAGGCGTTGGCAACCCAAACCATCAGGTCAACGGGGACGGCTGCGGCCGCCTTAATCGCCAAAGACCGTGTTCTGCTGAAGCAGTTGGGCGATGGCCCGCTCTCCCTCATCGAGCAGCAAGCGCTCCTGCATCGCCTGATCGAGGATCGCGCCGTGGAAGGCCTCAAGCCGCACAATCACCCACCAACCCTCAAGCGCCTTGGGGGGCCAAAGTTGGCCGGGCTGGCTGACCTGGAGCAACCTGGCCAATCCAGGGTGGGGCTGGGTCAGGGGCATCGGACCCACCAAACCACCAGCTTGCTTCTCCGGACCTTCGGAAAATTCTTGGGCCAATTCCGCAAAGGACGCCTCTCCCTCCTTGATTTGCAAATAGAGCTCAGACGCCAGCTCGCCATTACGGAGGCGCAGCAGGGAATAGGTGACCTGATCAAGCTCAGGCTTGCGTTTTAAAAAGATGGTCTGCAATTCAGCCCCCCAGCGCTCTTGGCACCACAGCAACCACTGCCAGGAGCGGGATGCCATCCGATCGATGGCTTCCTCATGCAATCCATGCAGCTCCATCCAGGCCTCAACCTGCTCTGGGCTGGTCAGATTGTGCTGTTGTTCCCAATCGAGGCGTAGGGGCGCCAACTGATCTGGCTCTGGCAGGGCGCGATCAGCCAACACACCATCCATGCAGCGTTCCCGCAGCACCCGATCGAGCAAACCCCAGCGGGCCAGATCCGTGGTGCTGGCCCCATGCCAATCGGTTGATGGATGCATCCCTGGAGCTACTGCCTACTGGTTGAGCTTGAGCACGGCCATGAAAGCTTCTTGGGGCACGTCCACCTTGCCCATCGCCTTCATGCGTTTTTTGCCCTTGGCCTGCTTCTGCAGCAGTTTTTTCTTCCGGGAGATATCGCCGCCATAGCACTTGGCGAGCACGTCTTTGCGGATGGCACTGATGCTCTCGGAGGCAATCACCCGGCTACCAATGGAGGCCTGGATCGGGATTTTGAATTGCTGGCGCGGGATCAGTTCCTTGAGCTTCTCCACCAAACCCTTGCCCACGTTGTAGGCCTTATCGCGGTGCACGATCGTGGTAAGGGGATCGGCCTTTTCCGCATTGATCAGCACATCCAGGCGCACCAGTTCGTTCTTGCGGTAGCCGATCAAGCTGTATTCCATCGAGGCATAGCCCTTGGTGCGACTCTTCATTTGATCGAAGAAGTCGGTCACCACTTCGGCCAGGGGCATCTCGTAGTGCAGGGTGACCCGATCGGTGGTGATGTACTTCATGTCGATGAACTCACCCCGGCGCTCCTGGCACAGCTCCATCAAGGCGCCGTTGTAGGTGTTTGGGGTATAGATCTCGAGCTTCACGTAGGGCTCCTCAATCGATTCGCGCTGCTGGGGGTCGGGCAAGGTGGCCGGGTTGTCCACCATCAAGGTGGCCCCATCGAGCATGTTCACCAGATAGATCACCGAGGGCGCGGTGACGATCAAATCCAGGTTGTATTCCCGCTCCAACCGTTCCTGCACAATTTCCATGTGCAGCAGGCCCAAAAAGCCACAGCGAAAGCCAAAGCCCATGGCACTGCTGGTTTCTGGCTCATATTTCAAGGCCGCATCGGAGAGCTGGAGCTTGTCGAGGGCTTCGCGCAGGTCGGGGTATTGGTCTGCATCGGTGGGGAAGAGGCCGCAAAACACCATCGGCTTGGCCTCGGTGTAACCCGGCAGGGCCTCCGTGGCCGGATTGCTCACCAAGGTGATCGTGTCGCCCACCCGGGCATCAGCCACGGCCTTGATTGAAGCCGCCAGGTAACCCACCTCCCCGGCATGGAGTGAATCCACCTGACGCTGATCGGGCGCCATCACCCCAACTTCGTCGAGCTCATAGGTTTTCTTGCTCGCCATCAACAGCACCTTGTCGCGCTTGCTGATGGAGCCGGAAATCACCCGGAAGTAGACAATCACCCCCCGGTAGGGGTCGTAGTAGGAGTCGAAGATCAGGGCCCTGAGGGGCTCGGCCACCTTGTCGGGCGGTGGTGGCACCCGATCCACGACCGCCTGAAGAATGTCGGGAACGCCCAGGCCTGTTTTGGCCGAGCAGTGGATGGCATTGGAGCAATCCAGACCAATAATCGCCTCAATTTCCTCGCTAATCCGATCCGCATCGGCACCGGGGAGATCGATCTTGTTGAGAACCGGAATGATCTCGAGATCGTTTTCAAGCGCGAGATACACGTTGGCCAGGGTTTGGGCTTCCACGCCCTGGCTGGCATCCACCACCAAGAGAGCCCCTTCACAGGCCTGCAGCGAACGACTCACCTCGTAGGAGAAATCGACGTGGCCAGGGGTATCGATCAGGTTGAGGATGTAGCTCTCGCCATCGGCGGCGGTGTACGCCATCCGGGCCGCCTGGAGCTTGATCGTGATACCCCGTTCCCGCTCCAGCTCCATGTTGTCGAGGAACTGCTCCTGCATGTCGCGAACCGCGACCGTGCCGGTTTCCTGCAGCAGCCGGTCGGCCAGGGTGGATTTCCCATGGTCGATGTGGGCAATGATGCAGAAATTGCGAATCCTGGAAACGGGCACATCAGTCATGGGACTGATCCTAAGGAGCCACGCCAGCACCGCCAGCCTGGTCGATTTGGTTTAAACCTCGACTAGGACTAAAGAAGTCCTCTTGGTCTTGATCAATGGCCTGCACCGATGCAGTGATCTGCGTCCACCAACGTCCGTTGACCGTCTTCGCCAGCCCCGGGCGTTATGTCCAAGGGCCTGGGGCCACCCATGAACTGGGGCGGGAGCTCCAAAGGTTGGGACTTCAAGGCCCCGTGCTGTTTGTTGCTGGTGGCACAGCCCGGCGCGATCTTGCCCCGATTTGGCAGAGCACCTTGGCCTGCGTGGGGATCGAGCCGGTGATCGAAGCGTTTGGGGGCGAATGCAGCACCGCTGAGATCGAACGGTTGGTAGCCATAGCCCAGTCTCAAAGGTTCTCTGCCGTCGTTGGGGCAGGGGGCGGCAAAGCATCAGACACGGCTCGAGCAGTGGCTGATGCCCTGGAGCTGCCCGCCGTGATCACACCAACCTTGGCGAGCACCGACTCCCCCTGCAGCGCCCTTTCGGTGATCTACACCCCCAACGGCAGCGTGGAGGGCTTTCGCTTTTATAACCGCCATCCGTTGCTGGTCCTCGTGGATACGGAGGTGGTGGCTCGAGCCCCCAAACGCCAATTGGTGGGAGGCCTTGGCGATGCCTTAGCCACCTGGTTTGAAGCCCGCACGGTGCACGAGAGCTGTCGGCACAACGTCTTAGGGGGGCTGCCAACCACGACTGGTACCGCCCTGGCGAAACTCTGTTGCGAGATCCTGTTGGCCGATGGACCTGCGGCCTGCGCCGCCGTGGAAGCACGGGCCACCACCCCAGCATTGGAGAGGGTTGTGGAAGCGAACAATCTGCTCTCAGGACTCGGCTTTGAAAGTGGCGGCCTGGCCGTAGCCCATGCGGTGCATAACGGCATCACAGAGATCCCCGGCAGCCACCGCTGCATCCATGGCGAAAAGGTGGCCTTCGGCCTGCTCACCCAATTGGTGCTCGAAGGCAGGCCCCAGGAAGAGATTGCCGAGATCTTCCGCTATCAAAAGGCGGTGGGGCTGCCGATCACCCTGGCGGAGGTGGGAGTTGATGCCAACAGCGATGACCAGCTGCTCAGGATCGCAGAACGCAGCTGCATTCCAGGCGAATCCAGCCATAACGAGCCGTTCCCTGTCACGGCATCCGCCGTGGTTTCAGCCCTGCGAACGGCTGATCAATTGGGACGCCGGCTGCACTAGCTGGATTCCGAGCGACCATCACCGACCATCCCCCTTCCTAAGCTCCTCGGTAGCAACCTCCCTTGGCCATGACCACCGAAGCCCCAACGGCCTCAACCGAAGCCAACGATCCCCGCGCCCTCACCATGGAAAACGTGGAGCGCACCCTCGACGAGGTGCGTCCCTACTTGATGGCCGATGGCGGCAACGTGGAAGTGGTGGAAATCGACGGTCCCATCGTCAAAGTGCGCCTCCAAGGGGCCTGTGGCTCCTGCCCCAGCAGCACCATGACCCTCAAAATGGGCATCGAGCGCAAGCTGCGCGAAGCCATCCCTGAAGTGGACGAAGTGGTTCAGGTGCTCTGAGGCCCAGCCAGTTGGCAGCAGCTCGCAGATAGGCTTCGGCTCACCCGATCAAAAGCCGTGCTCGACCAGCGTCTGCTGCGCGACAACCCCGAATTGATTAGCCAGCAACTGGGGCGTCGCGGCATGGCGCTTGACCTCACCAAACTGCAGTTGATCGCCAAGCAGGAGCGCGATCTTCAGGAACAGCGCAGCAATCTCCAGGCCGAAGGCAATCGGATCGGCAAGGAAGTGGGTGGCCTGATTCAAGGGGGTGAAGCCTCCAACGGCCCCGCCGTGCAAGGTCTCCGCGACCAGGGCAACCGCATCAAGCAGCAGGTGTCGGTGCTGGAGGAGGAGGAAAAGGAGCTCCAAGCCAAGCTGCGCGACCAATTGGCCGCCCTGCCCAACCTGCCCTCGCCCGATGCCCCGGATGGCAAGAGCGAAGCCGACAACGTCGAGATCAAGACCTGGGGCTCACCCCGGCTAGCCGCTAGCGGTGAAACCCTGGAAGAGCACTGGCAAATCGCCGAGCGCCTGGGACTGTTTGAAACGGAGCGCTCGGTGCGGATCGCCCAGAGCCGCTTTGTGACCTTGATGGGCCAGGGGGCCCGGCTCGAGCGCAGCCTGATCAACTTCATGCTCGATTTGCACACCGGCAAGGGCTACCGGGAGGTGTTGCCGCCGATCCTGGTGAACTCCGCCAGCCTGACCGGCTCGGGCCAGCTGCCCAAATTTGCCGAAGAAAGCTTCCGCTGCGCCGACGACGACCTCTGGCTCACCCCCACCGCAGAAGTTCCCGTCACCTCCTTGCATCGTGATGAGGTAATCCCCGCCGATCAGCTGCCGCTCCGTTACGTGGCCTACAGCCCCTGCTTCCGCCGGGAAGCCGGGTCCTACGGCCGCGACACCCGCGGCCTGATTCGCTTGCACCAGTTCAACAAGGTGGAGCTCTATTGGTTCTGCCACCCCGACCACTCCAGGGAGGCCCATCAGCAGATCACCGCCGATGCGGAAGCGGTGCTCGAAGCCCTGGAATTGCCCTACCGCAAAATCGAGCTTTGCACCGGCGATATCGGCTTCTCGGCAGCTCGCACCTACGACCTGGAGGTGTGGTTGCCTGGGGCCGGCGCCTACCGCGAGATCTCCAGCTGCAGCACCTGCGGTGATTTCCAGGCCCGCCGCTCGGCCATTCGCCTGAAAGACGGCAAGGGCACCCAATTGGTGCACACCCTCAATGGCAGTGGCCTGGCCGTGGGTCGCACCATGGCGGCCCTGCTTGAAACCGGCCAACAGGCCGATGGCAGCATCAAACTTCCGGCAGCCCTCGTTCCCTACTTCGGGTCCGACACCATCGGACTGGCCTAAAGGCCCGGATTAGCCAAGGGGCACAGCCCAGCGGGCTTCGCCCCAGAATGGGCCGACTAAGGGCGCTGCCTGCATGGGGGTTCTGACCGCACTGGCGATCTTGGCTGGATTGGTGGTGGTGCATGAAGCCGGCCACTTCTTTGCCGCCACGTGGCAGGGCATTCGGGTGAGCAGCTTTTCGATTGGCTTTGGCCCGGTGCTGTTCGAGCGCCAGCGGCGCGGCGTGCAATTTGCTTTGCGGGCCATCCCCCTGGGGGGCTTTGTGGCCTTCCCCGATGACGACGAGGACAGCCCGATTGCCAAGGACGACCCCAACCTGCTGAGCAACCGCCCCCTACCCCAGCGGGCCCTGGTGATTGCCGCCGGCGTGCTCGCCAACCTGCTGCTCGCCTGGACCGTGTTGATCGCCCAGGGCTACTTGGTGGGCATCCCTTCTGGATTCAGCACCACCCCTGGGGTGTTGGTCTCGGCCGTGCAGCCCAACCAGGCCGCAGCGGCCGCGGGCCTCAAGGCGGGCGATCGGATCCTGGCCCTGGCCGGCCAGCAACTCGCCGGCGGCCAGGACGCCGTCGCCGATCTGGTGACCACCATCAAAGGCTCCCCGGAGCGCACCCTGACCCTGCTAGCTGAGCGGGATGGCCAGAAGCTCAAGCTCAAACTCACCCCCTCCGACCTGGGGGGGGTGGGTCGCATCGGCGCCCAGCTCCAACCCAATGGCAGCGAAGCCTTCCGCCCGGCCAGGGGCCCGCTTGAGCCCGTGCGGCAAGCCAGCCACGACCTGGCTCTGCTCACCCGCCGCACCGCCGATGGCTTTGTCACCCTGGCCACCCATTTCGGCGAAACCGCCGGCCAGGTGTCGGGGCCGGTGAAAATCGTGGAGATGGGCGCATCCCTGGCCAAGCAGGGCGGCGGCAGCCTGTTTGTGTTCACCGCCCTGATCTCGATCAACCTGGCGGTACTCAATGCCCTGCCCCTGCCCCTGCTCGATGGCGGTCAATTCGTGCTGCTGCTGCTCGAGGGGGTACGCGGCAAGCCCCTGCCGGAGCGCTTCCAAATGGCCTTTATGCAGTCGGGTTTTGTGTTTTTGGTGGGCTTGAGCGCGGTGCTGATCGTCAAAGACACCTCCCAGCTACCCGCTGTCCAGCAGCTGTTCAACCGTTGAAGGGTCCCAAGGTGCGGGCGCCCCTCATCCTTGAGCGGCTAGGCGAGCTCTATCCCGAGGCCACCTGTTCCCTGGATTGGCGCACGCCCTATGAATTGCTGGTGGCCACCATGCTGTCGGCCCAATGCACCGATGAGCGGGTCAACAAGGTGACCCCGGCCCTGTTTGCCCGCTTCCCCGATGCCGCTGCCGCCGCCGCGGTGGAGCCGGGCGATGTGGAGCCCTACGTGCAATCCACGGGCTTTTTTCGCAACAAAGCCAAGGCGATCGTGGGCAGCTCCCGCCTGCTCATGGAACACCACGGCGGCGAGGTGCCCCAAACCATGGAGGAGCTGCTGGTGCTCCCTGGGGTGGCCCGTAAAACCGCTTCGGTGGTGCTCGCCTGGTGTTTTGGCATCAACGCCGGCGTCACCGTGGACACCCACGTGAGCCGCCTCAGCCAACGGCTGAGGCTCAGCAAGAAATGCACCCCCGCCCAGATTGAACCCGATCTGATGAAGCTGGTTCCCCAGAGTGAATGGCAAAACCTCTCGATCCGACTGATCTTCCACGGCCGGGCGGTCTGCAATGCCCGGAAGCCCCAATGCGGCACCTGCCCCATTGGCGATCTCTGCCCGATGGGTGGTCAGCTCGCAAGCTAAGATCACGGATTATTAGTCCGATAGTTCCGCAGCCCGCATGGCGAAGAAGTCGATGATCGCGCGCGATGTCAAGCGCAAAAAAATGGTGACTCGCTTCGCCGGCAAGCGCGCCGCCCTCAAGGCAGCTTTCGATGCGGCCTCCGATCCCATGGAGCGTCTGGAAATTCACCGCAAGATCCAGGGCCTGCCGCGGAATAGCGCCCCGAACCGGGTGCGCAACCGTTGCTGGGCCACCGGCAAGCCCCGTGGCTACTACCGGGACTTCGGCCTCTGCCGCAACCAACTCCGCGAGCGGGCCCACAAAGGTGAGCTGCCTGGCGTTGTGAAGTCCAGCTGGTAGTCAGCTGCGATGGATTGGATCGATCAGATCCCTCTGATGCTTTCGATCGACTCGATCCCCACCTCCATCCCTCCCCCACCGGGAGCTCCAGGGCGCCGCAGGGCGCCTTTTTGATGGCCCTAAGGCGCCGCAGGGCGCTTTTTTAGTGGCCAAGACAGAAGCCAGACCCCACACCAAAACTGGAGCTTTCCAGGGAGGTCAGGGCCGGATGCGAGAATGGGAAATGAAAACAAAAGGACATAAGCCCAAGTGCAAGGACAAACTCAGTCGATCTCCTTCGATGGTCGGGAGATCCGACTGACCACAGGTCGGTTCGCTCCCCAAGCGGGGGGTTCGGTGATGGTTGAGTGCGGAGATACCGCTGTTCTGGTCACCGCCACCCGCTCCGGAGGTCGTGAAGGCATCGACTTCCTTCCCCTCATCTGCGACTACGAAGAGCGGCTGTATGCCGCCGGTCGCATCCCTGGCAGCTTTTTCCGGCGGGAAGCCCGTCCCCCCGAGCGGGCGATCCTCACCTGCCGGCTGATCGACCGCCCCATGCGGCCCCTCTTCCCCAGCTGGATGCGCGACGACATCCAAATCGTGGCCACCTGCCTGTCGCTCGATGAGCGGGTTCCACCCGATGTGCTCGCCGTGACCGGCGCCTCGATGGCCACCCTGCTGGCCAAGATCCCCTTCTACGGGCCGATGGCCGCCGTGCGGGTGGGCCTGCTGGGCGACGACTTCGTTCTCAACCCCAGCTTCCGCGAGATCGAGCGCAGTGAGCTGGATCTCGTCGTAGCCGGCACCCCTTCCGGCGTCATCATGGTGGAGGCGGGCGCCAACCAACTGCCCGAGCATGACGTGATCGAAGCCATCGACTTCGGCTACGAGGCCGTGGGCGAGCTGATCAAAGCCCAACAAAACCTGCTCAAGGAACTCGGTATTGAGCAGGTGTTCCCTGAGGCCAAGCAAGAGGATTCCACCCTGCCCAAATACCTCGAGAAGGAATGCGGCAAGGGCATTGGCGAAGTGCTGAAGCAATTCAGCCAAACCAAAACCGAGCGCGATGAAAAGCTCGATGCCATCAAGGCCGAGGTGGGCGAAAAGATCGCTGCCCTCAAAGACGGCGACGCCATCAAGGTGGCCGTGAGCAGCAACAGCAAGGTGCTGGGCAACAGCTACAAGAGCCTCACCAAGAAGCTCATGCGCGAGCAGATCATCAAAGACGGCAAGCGGGTCGATGGCCGCAACCTCGACGAGGTACGTCCGATTAGCGCCGCCGCCAGCGTGCTGCCCAAGCGCGTTCACGGTTCGGCCCTGTTCCAGCGCGGCCTTACCCAGGTGCTCTCCTGCGCCACCCTCGGCACCCCCAGCGATGCCCAGGAGATGGACGATCTCAACCCCACCACGGAGAAGACCTACCTCCACCACTACAACTTCCCCCCCTACTCCACCGGCGAAACCAAGCCGATGCGCTCCCCGGGCCGCCGGGAAATTGGCCACGGCGCCCTGGCAGAGCGGGCCCTGGTACCGGTGCTGCCCAGCAAGGAATCCTTCCCCTACGTGCTGCGCGTTGTGTCGGAATGCCTGAGCTCCAACGGCTCCACCTCCATGGGTTCGGTGTGCGGCAGCACCCTGGCCTTGATGGATGCGGGCGTGCCCCTGAAGGCCCCCGTGAGCGGCGCCGCCATGGGCCTGATCAAGGAAGGCAGTGACGTGCGGATCCTCACCGATATCCAGGGCATCGAGGATTTCCTCGGCGACATGGACTTCAAGGTGGCTGGCACCGAAAAGGGCATCACCGCCCTGCAGATGGACATGAAGATCACGGGCCTCGAGATGGCCACGATCGCTGAGGCCATTAACCAGGCCCGCCCCGCCCGTCTGCACATCCTCGAGAAGATGCTCGAGGCGATCGACAAGCCCCGCGACACCATGTCGCCCCACGCCCCACGCCTGCTCAGCTTCCGCATCGATCCGGAACTGATCGGCACGGTGATTGGTCCCGGTGGCCGCACCATCAAAGGCATCACCGAGCGCACCAACACCAAGATCGACATCGAGGACGGCGGCATCGTCACGATTGCCAGCCACGACGGTGCTGCCGCAGAAGAAGCCCAACGCATCATCGAAGGCCTCACCCGTCGCGTCAGCGAGGGTGAGGTGTTCCAGGGTTCCATCACCCGGGTGATCCCGATTGGTGCCTTTGTGGAAATCCTTCCCGGTAAGGAAGGCATGATCCACATCTCCCAGCTGTCAGAAGCCCGAGTGGAGAAGGTGGAAGACGTGGTCAACGTGGGCGACCAGGTGACCGTGCGGGTGCGCGAAATCGACAACCGCGGCCGCATCAACCTCACCCTGCGCGGCGTACCCCAGGCCGACGCTCCCGCCCCCGCCTGAACAACCGTCTGATCTACCCGATCAGGCCAGCAGTTCCACTCTCCTTAGCCGGCCCCGAGGGGCCGGCTTTTTTGTTTCGAGCGCAAAACTTAGGGGGCAAAACCCGGATCAATCACCGCCAGCGCCGCTGCCGCTTTCGCGCAAAGGGCCTGGTGGCTGGGGCCATGGCTGGCGATCAGGCAGCCCGCCTGGCGCACATCGCCGTTGTTGTAGCTGAGCGCTCGGCCATCGGCGTGGCTAAAGGCACCGCCGGCCGCCCGCAGGACCGCCTCGGGGGCGGCCATATCCCAATCCTTGGGCGCACTCTTGCCGGAGAGAGAGATGTAGAGATCGGCCTCACCGCGCAGGATCGTGGCCACCTTGCCGCCCACACTGCCAATCGCCTTGGTAGCGCCCAGGGCCAGCGCTGAGAGCAATTGCTCCAACCGCTCGTCGCGGTGGTTGCGGCTCGCCACCAGCACCAACTCAGAGAGCTCCTGGCGGCTGCTGAAGCTCACCGGGAAGCGCTCTCCAGCCCGGTTTTCCCGCCAGGCCTCCCCAGCTGATCCCGTCAGCGCCGGGAGCACGCCAAACCACAACTCCCCCAGCTCCGGCAGCAACACCACCCCCAGCACGGCCTGCTGGCGATGCACCAGGGCCAGGTGCACCGCGTACTCGCCGGTGCCCTGAAGAAAATCCTTGGTGCCATCCAGCGGATCAAGGATCCACAACCATTCGGCAGCAAGGCCTTGGCCGGCTGGCAAGTCAGCCAGCTGCTCCTTGGCCGTTTCCTCGCTGAGCAGGGTCCAATCGGCACCAGGGAAGGCGGCGCCCAAGCCATCAAGCAGCCATTGGTTCACCGCCAGATCGGCCGCTGAGACAGGGCCCTCACCACCATCGTCGACGCTGAGTGCCTTGGCAAAGCCGTAGGGGGGCTGCTCACCCCGGCCATAGGCCAGAAGGATGTCGGCAGCGCCCCAACTCAAGCGCCTTAGCTCCGCCAGGAGGGCATCACGGCCGATGCCCGAGGGCAGAGCAAGGGGAGCCGGCATCATGGGGGGGCTGGAAGCAGCATTGTGCAGGAGCCGCGTGCCGTGCAAGCCACCGAACCCGCCGCCGGCGTGCTCTATCTGGTGGGAACACCGATTGGCAATCTGGCCGACCTCTCCCCCCGGGCCCGCCAGGTGCTCAGCGGCGTGCAACGCATCGCCTGCGAAGACACCCGCCGCAGCGGCCTGCTGCTGCACAGCCTGGGGATCAAAAACCGGCTGGTGAGCTTCCATGCCCACAACCAAACGGCCCGCATCCCCGAATTACTGGCGGCCTTGGAGGCCGGCGAAGCGATTGCAGTAGTGAGCGATGCCGGTCTGCCCGGCATCTCCGATCCAGGTGAAGTCCTGGTGGCCGAAGCCCGAGAGCAGGGCCGCACGGTGATTTGCATTCCAGGTCCTAGTGCCGTCACCACCGCCTTGGTAAGCAGCGGCTTGCCCTGCGGCCGCTTTTGCTTTGAGGGGTTCCTGCCAGCCAAGGCCAGTCATCGACGCAAAAAACTTGAGGAGCTGGCGGGGGAGGAACGCACCGTGGTGCTGTTTGAGGCGCCCCACAGGCTTGTTGATCTGCTGGAAGATGTTTTGGCGGTGCTGGGTGATCGGCCCCTGCGGGTTGCCCGGGAGCTCACCAAAAAACACGAGGAGCAGGTGGGGCCCACGGTGGCGATCGCCTTGGCGCACTTCCGCCAGACCCCCCCGCTAGGGGAATGCACCCTGGTGCTCGGGGGCGCGCCCCCAAAAGCTGAACCCATCTGGAATCCCGAGGCCCTCCGCCAGGAGCTGCAGGAGTTGGTAGAAGGGGGCATGGGCAGCAAGGATGCAGCCAAGGCCTTAGCTGAGCGCAGCGGCCACAACAAGCGGGAGCTTTATGCCCTGCTCCACGCCAGCGAGACGGAGGCGACCTAACCAGGCAAACTCTCAGGGCCCGCTGGCTCGTTGATGGCCCCGATGGTTGTGGTTGTGCGCCTGCGATTGCTGCTCTCCAGCCTGGTGGGCGGGGGCATGCTGCTGCTGATCCTGTGCCTGGGGGCCCAAAACCTGGACCAGCGCACCAGCTTGAACCTCGCCACCAGCCGCACCGCACCCCTACCGACGGGATTCCTGGTGGGGCTAGCGCTGGTGGTGGGCGTGATCAGCGGCGGATGCACGGCCGCCCTGCTGATACCCCAGGGCGATCAGCTACCGGGCAGGGAATAGAGGCTGCCTTCCATCACCACCCGGGTGATGCCCTGGGCCACCAGATAGGGGGCCGTGCGCTCCAAGATGCGGGTGTCGGGCACCTTGATGACCCGCTGGGTGCGGCCGCAATGGCGCTTGGCCTGGCGGGGGTTGGCGAACACCATTAGGGCCTGGCGCCCTTCCTCGTCGGCGGGGAGCTGGCCGAGCTCGGGGAAGTCGGTCAGGGGCTTGACCTGGAGCTCAACGGTCTTATCCACCAGCATGTAAACGCTAGCTGGCAAAGCCGCATCACCCAGGGGTTGGCACGGGACCGGCTGGAAGCTGTGCCCCACCAGGGCGATGGGCACGGCTACGAATTGCTCAACGAAGTCATCGCTGTCGCCATCAGCGTCGTCGCCTTCTGCATCAACGCCATCACAGTCGTCGCCATCGCTGTCGTCAGCGAAGTCGTCGGCATCGGCAATGGCCAAGACCACCGGGGCCTCAAGGGCGAGGTCGGGCTCGGCTGCAAGTTCGCGTTGGATTTCAGCCGCGACCACCACAGGTTCCAACTCGGGCTGGGGCTCTAACTGCAACTCAGGTTGCGATTCAGGCTCCTCAGGCGCCGCGGCCTTGGGGACGGCCTCTTTGGACTGGGTGGGCTTGCTGCCACCCCTGGCCCGTTGCTGCTTGAGCTGCTCGTAGTCCGAGGGAGTCAAGGTGGCTTTCACCACGCGGGTCACCGTGTTGATGCTGCAGCCGTAGGCATCGGCCAGCTCCTGGCTAGCCGCCCCATCGCGATAACGAGCTACCAGCTCGCTTTTCTGGCTATCAGTGAGCCGGGTGGCCGCCATGGAGCACAAGCTGAGCAGCCAGCCACTCTAGGGGCCTCCTGTGGCATCACTGGCACAATGCCCAAAGCGCTGGCATCGGCGCCACATTGCTCCCTTAGCTCAGCCGGATAGAGCAGCTGCCTTCTAAGCAGCCGGTCGTTGGTTCGAATCCAACAGGGGGCGTTGCCAGGAACGAAGCTGCTTCAAGGGCAATGGGTGCAATGACCAATGGCTCCAGAACGCAGATCCAACCAGATCTGATTGGATCTGATCACAGAAACCCGGAGGCGCCCCCCGAAGCGCTTAGCCCCGCCCCTGGAACCAGTCAACTGGCGTAACTGGCGTAGGCCTTTTCTTCGCACAGCTCCGAGCCGTAGGCCTGGTTGATCTGGCGCTTGAGGGCTGCACGCCTGTCGTTCTGGAGATACACCTGGCGTGCGAGTTCCACAAATTCGGCATCAAACTGACCCTGCCGCTCCTTATCGCGAAGGGCATCTTCAATGGTCCAAAGCGATTGATTCACGCTCTTAAGATCTGAAAATCTCTCTTGCTCCACGGGAAACGCCAGGTTCCCCAAGACCTGGCGCAGCAAAGACAATTCCTGAATCCCGTGGGCCAGTCCTTCACCCTTGAGGTGAAGGACCTTGATCTCCAGAATGGTGATCTTATCGAGCAATTCCCCCAGGGATACTGGGATCAGGCAACGACAGCCAGTCATCCGCGGTGAGACTTGAAGATCTGCTCCGTGGGATGGCTCTCACCCACCAAATCACTATCCATGCCGCCGAGGGATGGGCTGAGATCAACCTGGCCATGGACCTGATGCTCCTGGCCGCCCACGAGATCACCATGGCCGTTGCCGTGGCCGTGGCCAGTAGAACCAGCAGCAGCACCAAAGACAACGGCATCGCCCGTGGAGCAACCGCCGTGGGCGCCACCAGCGTGGGAACCACCAACACCGGTCAGCTGTTCACCTTGGGAATCCTGAAAGGAACCAATGTGGAAGCGCTCAAGCTGGTCGTGGACATAGCGATTGATCTCCCGGCCAAGATCGCCATTTCGAATGGCATCGAGTTTTTCAAAAGCATTCTTTCCATCAAGAAAATCAAACAGGCTTTGGCCAATAGCATGGGTAGAACTGGACATAGAGTGTTATCCGTTGTGTAGGGATAGGAATCAATCTTTGATCCCTTTCGGTTGACCCAATCAGCATCCGATCCGCTGCACATTCGTGACAAGGCATTTGTAAATCCATTTACCGACTTCACGCTGAGGAGGCGGCGATTGCTTGTCCCCCCATCGACGGCTGGAGCTGGCCAAGCACCTGCAGCAGCAGGGGTCGTGGCTTGCCGCCGCCGCGGCCTATGCCGAGCTGGCGGCGCTGGTGCCCTCAGACCACCGATTCCTGGCCAACCAGGCCAATGCCCTGTGGTTGGCCGACCTGCCGGAAGCCGCCCATCGCTGCTACCGCCGAGCCCTAGCCCTTCAACCCGACTGCGCCATCAGCCGTCGCGGCCTGGCCAGCTGCCTGCGGGACCTCAATCAATTCGACGAAGCCCTGGAGCTCCACCGGCTCCTGGCCAAGCAAATCCCCCAGGCCTCAGCTGATGGCCAGGCCAACCTTTGGGCCCACAGCCAGGTGCTGATGGGCCTGGAGCGCTACGGCGAGGCCTTTGCCTTGATGGCCAGCCGAACTGCCGCCCCCCAATCCCTGATGGGCGACTTGGTCCTAGTGAGCGAACAGGGCTTTGGCGACAGCCTCCAATTTGTGCGCTTCCTGCCCGGCCTGGTGCGGCAGCGCCAGGCCGCAGGTCTGAAGGGAGGGGTGGAGCTGCTGGTTGAACCGGCCCTGGTGACCCTGTTCATCGAAGGGCTGGCCTGGCTTAGCGATCCCCCCCGGATTCTTCCCAAACCCCTATCCGCGAGCAAGCCAAGCCAGGCCCTTTCCCTGCTGGATCTCCCCCACGCCCTCGGCGGGGATCAGGCCCTGCCATCGGGGCTGGGAAAGGGCTACCTGCGCTCCCCCCTCTGGAGTGGGACGCCCCGCTGGCTGCCTTCAACAGGTCCTGGCCCAGCCATTGGCGTGGTGTCGGCGGCGGGCCGCAAACTCGACGATCCCTTCTGCGCCCGGGAATACCACAAGCGAACCCTGCCGAAGCGGGAGCTTTGGCGGCTCGTGGAAGGGATGAAGCAGCAGGGCGCCCTGGTTTACGACCTGCAATTCGGCTCCGACCAAACCCGCCACCAGGCCCTGGCCCTGGAGCTGCTGGATCCGGGCCTCTCCCTCGAAGGCTTTGCCACCACCGCCCGGGTGCTGGCCCAACTGGATTTGGTCATCACCGTGGATACGGCCATGGCCCACCTGGTGGGGGCCATGGGGAGGCCTGGCTGGGTGCTGTTGCCCTGGAGCGCCGACCCCCGCTGGCTCAGCGCAACGTCCACAACACCCTGGTATCCGAGCTTGCGGCTGTTTCGCCAGGGGCGCGGGGGCGACTGGAACGGCGCTGTCGATCAGCTGTTAGCAGCCTTCCGTGATGCATTCCCTCCCTACGGTCACAGGTGAGCTCCCCCGCCTTGTCCAGCCATGGCAACTTTGCTCCAGCGGTTGGGCTGGGGTCGTCCCCACCACCGGGAGCCCCCCCCCTCGGTTCACTTCAAGAACCAGAGCAGCCCAGGGATCTCCAAGGGGATCAACGGCACAACCAACCATCAAGACCCCGACGGCCCCCTGGGCCTGGAGCCCTCAGACCTGGTGATCACCCCCTGGTCGGTGGCCCGGCTCGATGCCATCGCCACGGCCGTGATTGAGCGCCCCGACCAGGCAGCGCTCGAATCCGCTCGCTCGGCCCGCACCTGCCTGAGCCGCCTGTGGCTGGCAACGCCGGTGGACGGCCTCGAGGCCCTCTTTGAAGGGGCTGTAGGCGCGGTGTATCGCAAGTTCTTAAGGGGGGTTCTGCCGGCCCTTCCCCTTGATGCGGCTGAAACCGCCTGGAAAGCATCCCTCTCCGAGTACCTCCTCGGCGGCTTTGAGCGCAGCGGCAGTCTCAACGTGCTGCTGGCCCTGCTGCCCTACATCGATCGGGAGGGGTTGCAGGTCACCGACCCCTTCCACCACCTACCCAGCTGGCTATTACCCCTCTACGCGGAACGCTGTGATCCAGCCATCGTCGACCCGTTGGAGCCAACCATGGCCCACTCCCTCCCCCGGCTCCAGCCCGGGCGGCCCATGGCCGCGATAGCCGCCAGTCCCCTGCCGATTTTGGCCCCCATCACCGGGGACGCCTGCATGGCCCTGATCGGCGATGCCGCCTTCCTCGGACGGGTGAGTGCCTTGGTCAACCTGTACGCCATTGACCCCCACGACCCCGAGGTGGGCCGCGACCTCAACCGCAGTCGCCGGCAAGTGGCCCAGGTCTGGCTCGACGTGCAGGCCGACCAACTGGAATCCCTCTACCGCACACCCTTTGGCCAACTCACCGACAATCTGATCGCCTCGGACTTCGCCAAGGACCCCCTCGGCAGCGACGACATCACCATGCGCCATCAGCTGGCCCAGGTGGCCTCCGACCTGCGCGATCCCCACGCCCTCAATGCCCTAATGGCAGCGCTGCTCTACTACCCCATCAAGCAGGTGAAGCTTCCAGCCACCAAAGACCTCCTGCCGCCCTGGCTCTCCCAGGGACTCTCCCGACTCGGCGCCAACCTCGAGGGTGACTAGCGATGAAATTCCGACCAGACCAACCAGTAGATCAAGACAGCGAGTAGGGGTGTCAGCAGCAGGGGCAAGAACGCCATCCCCCCCAACACCGCACCGGTTCGAAAACCGAGCAGCAGCACCAGGCAGACATCAG
>Ga0310331_10026_pt1 | contig 24630 bp, 21 predicted proteins | sample LakMicMDCLOrngC5_FD_195545 | JGI IMG/M metagenome (GOLD analysis project Ga0310331, IMG submission 195545) | Enriched freshwater cyanobacterial communities from Lake Michigan, Michigan, United States - MI23.DCL.Orng.C5 (v2) (version 2) | ecosystem: Environmental > Aquatic > Freshwater > Lake...
CCTTTCCCCCAATCCCCGCATGACAGCCAAAACCCTCGATGTCGTTGGCATCGGCAACGCCATCGTGGATGTGCTCGTGCAAACCGAGGAGGCCTTCCTCGACAACCATGCCCTCACCAAGGGCACCATGGCCCTGGTGGATGAAGCCCAAGCCGAACGGCTCTACGGCAGCCTTGGTCCTGGCCTGGAGACCTCCGGCGGCTCAGCCGCCAACACCCTGGCGGGTATCGCCCAACTGGGCAGCCGGGCCGGCTTCATTGGCCGGGTGCGTGACGATCAACTTGGGGAGATCTTTGCCCACGACATTCGCTCGGTGGGCGCCCGCTTCGAAACGCCAGCGGCCACCACAGGAGCCTCGACGGCCCGCTGCCTGATCCTGGTCACCCCCGATGCCCAGCGCACCATGTGCACCTACCTCGGAGCATCGGTGGGCCTGGATCCCGCAGACCTCGACCTGGAGATGGTGGCCCAGGCCCAGATGCTCTACCTGGAGGGCTACCTGTGGGACAGCGATGACGCCAAAAAGGCCTTCATCGCCGCCGCTGAAGTGGCGAGGGACCACGGGGGAGAAGTGGCCCTCAGCCTCTCCGATGCCTTCTGCGTGGAGCGCCACCGCGACAGCTTCCTGGAGCTCGTCGATGGCCATGTGGATGTGCTGTTTGCCAACGAAATGGAAATCACAGCCCTCTATCAAGCCAACAGCTTCGAGGAGGCTGCCGATCAGGTTCGCGGCCGGTGCAAGGTGGCTGCCCTGACCCGCAGCGAGCAGGGCTCGGTGGTGTTGAGCGGGGAGCAAACCATCGTGGTGCCTCCCTACGTGCTGGGTTCCTTGGTGGACACCACCGGCGCTGGGGATCTCTATGCCGCGGGCTTCTTGCATGGCTACACCCAGGGCAACAGCCTCGAGCGCTGCGGCCAGCTGGGATCGCTTTGCGCCGGGTTAGTCGTGACCCAGCTCGGACCCAGACCCCAGGCTTCCCTCCAGGAGTTGGTCGCCAAGCACCTGGGCTAAGGCCGGGCGCTCTCCAGCTTGCCAAAGCGTTCTAGGAGCTGGTTCAGCAGCTCGTCCTGGCCGTAGGCCGGCACCCCTTCAGGCTCAGCGGGGCGTTGCAGCAACAGCAACGTCAACGACAAGCGCTGGGCCACATCCCGCCAGCAGGCTTCAGTGACCCCGCCCGATTGGCGCGCCAGGATCGTTGTGATCCCCCATTGCCGCACCAGGGCCTCCTCAATACTGGCTGCAAACGAAGGCCTCCCCGGCCCAGTGCCCGGCCGCAGGCAGGCCACCCGATTTGGCGCCAACCCGGCGGCCATGGCCTGCTGAAGGCTGGTCCCATGGGGAAGCAGCCGGGCATGGTGCAGGGCCCCAGGGGTGAGCGCCACGGCCCTGGCGAGCTGGCGATGGCCAATGGCAAGCAGCAGTTTCTCCTGGCGCAGGTTGAGATCCGAGAGGCTCTCCAACCCCGAAAGCACCTGCACCCCGTTGGCCTGACTTGGCCCAGGGCCAGCCCCCCCCAGCTCAGGGAAAACTCCCCTACGGCGCAACCGCAGCAGGGGCTGGGACCGGCCCAAACAGACCTCGGCCAGATCCGCACTGATCTGGCAAGCAAAGGGATGGGTGGCGTCGACCACCACCTGGCAGGGCTCCCAAATCACCTCGGCCCGATCCAAGGCCGCGGCGATGGCTGCCGCCGAACCGATCGCCCCAATCGCTGGCTCAAGACGCGGGTGGGGCCCATAGGCCCGCAGGGCCTCCCCACTAACCAGGCTGAGCTTGACGTGCCATCCCATGGCAAGCAGGGCTGAGGCCAGGGAAGGTCCCTCCCCGGTGCCAGCAAACAGCCAAAGACGCGGCGAGGCCTGGTGCAATGGAGGGTCGTGCATCAGGATGGCGCAACCAATGGGTCCTGGGGTGTGAATCACTGTTTGCTCGAGGTTGACGTACTGGAAGCCCCCCAGGTGCGCTACACCCAGGACAACCAGACGCCTGTGGCTGAGATGGCTGTCCAGCTTGAAGGTCTGCGGGCAGACGATCCCCCTGGCCAGCTCAAGGTTGTCGGCTGGGGCAATCTGGCCCAGGACCTGCAAAATCGTGTCCAGGTGGGCCAGCGGCTGGTGATTGAGGGGCGGCTGCGGATGAACACCGTGACCCGCCAGGACGGCGTTAAAGAGAAAAAGGCCGAGTTCACCCTGGCCAGGCTCCATTCCGTGGGAACCCCCGGTGCAGCCATGCCCTCGGCCCAGGCAGCCAACCCATCCTTTCAACCAAGTTCTGCCCCATCGGGGGCCGGTCGACCTGCGGCTCCGGCACCTCGGCGGGTATCTGCCCCAGAGCCGGCGGCGATGGCTGCACCAGCAGCCCAGGAGCCTGCCACCTGGAACACCTCACCCCTGGTGCCCGATCTGGGCGATACCGACGACGAGATCCCGTTCTAAAGGAGGGCTCGGCTAAAGCCGTTCCTCAACCTGCTCGAGCAATTGGCCCAGCTCCCTCTCCAGGGCAGCCAGATCCAGGCGCCATTCGGGCCAGCGGCCCGCATCAATCTGACGGAGCAACCACTGGCGATCGGCGCGCAATTGGGCCACTAACTCTTGGGTTGGAAGCTCGGCAGTGGTCATCGGCATACGGGAAGATGTCCTCATGCAAGCACTTTTCTCACCCGGCAGCCTCGTCACGGTGGCCGGCGCCTTCCTCACGGTCATTGGTTCGATTGCCTATCTCACCGATAGTCCGAACCTGAGTTTGCCCACCATTTTTTATGGGATCCCGATCTTCATCGGGGGCCTGGCCCTCAAATCGTCTGAGTTGCCGCCTGCCCAGAGGCTGACGCCGGCCAGCCAGTTCAAGGCCCTGCGGGAGCAAAGCACCAGCGAGCCCCTGGCCAAGCTCCTGGCGGATGTGGTGCGCTGGCGCTACGGCCAAAAGGCCCACCTCGAGAGCTCCCTGGAGGCCCTGAAGCTCTGGGACGAGGACGCCCCACCCCAGCTGGTTTCCATTGAGGAGCTGGATTGCAGCGGTCTTTATGGCCTGCGGCTGTCCTTCCGCTGCGAAGGCGTTGCCTTCAGCCGCTGGCAGGCCCAGCAGGAGCGGCTGGGTCGCTTCTTTGGTCCCAACCTGGTGGCCGAACTCGAGCCGACTGGTCAAGGATCATTCCGTTTGAGCTTGCTGCCCCAAGCTGGGGTGGCTTAATCCTCTGAGGTGCCTACCGCCTTGTCTTCCGATTCTTTGATCAGCAACCAAGACACGTTGCGGGTGTCGGTCCTCAGCGAGGCCCTGCCCTACATCCAACGCTTCGCTGGACGGCGGATAGTGGTGAAGTACGGCGGGGCGGCGATGGCCTCAGCCGAGTTGCGCGACGCGGTGTACCGCGATCTGGTGTTGCTGGCCTCGGTGGGAGTTCAGCCGGTGGTGGTGCACGGCGGTGGGCCGGAAATCAACGATTGGCTGACCCGACTCAACATCGAACCCGAATTTCGCAACGGCCTCAGGGTCACCACCCCCGCCACGATGGATGTGGTGGAGATGGTGCTCGTTGGCCGGGTCAACAAGCACATCGTCAACGGCCTCAACAAGGTGGGCGGCCGGGCCGTGGGCCTTTGCGGCAGTGACGGGAGCCTCGTGAAAGCACGCACCTATGGCGACGGCTCCAATGGGTTGGTGGGCGACGTGGCCGCCGTCGATCCGGCCGTGCTCCATCCCCTGCTGGAGGCCGGCTACATCCCCGTGATTTCCAGCGTGGCCGCCGATGGCTCGGGCCAGGCCCACAACATCAATGCCGACACCGTGGCTGGCGAATTGGCCGCCGCACTCCAGGCCGAAAAGCTGATCCTGCTCACCGACACCGCGGGCATCTTGAGGAACCGGCAGGAGCCTGGCTCGCTGATCCGGCAACTCACCATGGCCGATGCCCGCGACTTAATCGCCACCGGGGTCGTCGATGGCGGCATGACGCCCAAAACCGAATGCTGCATTCGGGCCCTGGCCCAGGGGGTTGCAGCCGCCCACATCATCGATGGCCGGGTCGCCCATGCCCTGTTACTGGAAGTGTTCTCCGATGCGGGGATTGGCACGATGGTGGTGGGCAGCCAACGCTCGCTGAAGGCCTAAGGCACGGTTGGCCCCTTGAGCACTCCCGATCTCCCGGTCGATCCCTTCTTGCCAGCGCGGATGGGGCTTGAGCGAGGCGACTACGGCTTGGTGGTGCGCTCCTTGGAGGCCCAGGTTCAGACCTTCCCTCCTGCCACGCCCCAAGGGGCTGAATTGCAACTCCTGCTCGCCACCGCCTGGATGGGGCAGGGCAACGGGCTCCGGGCCATGGCCTGCTGCCGCCAGGTCCTGCGCTGCAGCGATGCCAACCTGCGGGCCCAGGCCAAGGACCTGCTCAGCGTGCTGGAGGCACCAGCGTTGGAACGCCCCCGGGACTGGTCGATCACCCTGCCCCGATTGGGGGAGAGCGAGCCCATGGCAGGCCGCATGCAGCAGTGGGCCCAGGGGCGCCGAAAGAAGACAGCCGAAGAGCCGCCGCCCCCGCCCGTTGGCCCCACCCAGGCGCCGGTGGGGTTTGCGGCCCTGGCCGTCGTGGTGTTGCTCCTCGGTCTGTTGCTAAGCGGTTGCGTGGATGTGCAGACCGATCTGCACTTCAAGGGGCCTGGTCGACTGCAACTTGGCTATCAACTCACCAGCAGCCAGGCGCCCATTCCCCCTTGGCAGCGCCAGTTCAGCCAGAGCCTGCGCCGCTCGGGACTACACCAAACCCCTGGGACCGGAGGAAGCGGGGGCCCCGATCCCCGGCGGCAGTCCCTCGAGAGCCCGGTCATGGCCGCAGCGAAAGCCATCAGCTTGCTCCGCACCAATGGGGCCGCTGCCGCTGCCCTGGCAGGGGTCAACCTGCCCACCCCCGAGGTGGAACTCAACGAGCGCAATTGGCTGGTGGGGGTCCGCCAAACCCTGCTGGTCACCATCGACCTGGCCGCGGTGCAGCCCATTCCCGGCGTCAACCTCTCCATGGCCCTGGATCCGGTGGGGATCGCCGCAGTGCGCCTGGCCGAACCAGAATCGGTGACGGCGCTCCCTAAAAGCCCTTCCAAAACACGCCATCAACTGCATTGGCCCCTTCGCTTTGGAGCCCTGAACCATTTGGAGCTGCGTTGTTGGCGCTGGAGTCCCCTCGGCCTCGGGGGGATCGGGATTGGCCTGGCCCTGGTCGTTGTGCTGGGCCTGCAGCGGTTGCGCCTCCTCTTGGGATTTGGCCTTCCCCAGTTGCCGGCCTAGCCGGATTGACGTTTTTAAAGGGCAGTGGGATCCGGATCGATCGTGAGGCCCACGCCTGCAGGTAATCCCTGACGGAGGGCAGCTTCCGTGGGCAAGGGCAGGGGGGCACCGGCGGGTCCATGCAAGAGCACTTGCCAACGGCTCTTGCCCGCCACCCGGGCCACCGGAGCTGGCGCAGGGCCAATCAAAAACCAGCCCGCCGCGTCCACCTCCGGACGAATGCGCTCCGCTAGGGCCGCCGCCGCCGTGGCAGTGCTGCTGGCAGCTGGACCGCTCAGGCGCAGCAAACACGCCCGACTGAAGGGAACCATGCCGCCTTGGCGGCGAATCAGCAGCTCCTCCGCCAGGAACTGCTCGTAGCGGCCGTCGACCAGGTGCTGGATCACCGGATGGTCGGGGCTATAGGTCTGAACGAACACTTCCCCGGGCCATTCACCCCGGCCAGCGCGGCCGGCCAATTGGAGCAGCAGTTGGAGGCAGTGCTCCGAGGCCCGTAGGTCGGGCCGGTGCAAGAGGCCATCGGCCGCCAAAACGGCGGCCAGGGTGACCCGGGGCAAGTCCATCCCCTTAGCCAACATCTGGGTCCCCACCAGGACATCGGCTTCCCCTGCCGCAAACCGATCCAATAGCCGGCGATGGCCCTCGCGACCCTTGGTGGTGTCCCGGTCGAAACGCAGCAGGCGCAGCCCCTCCAGCTCCGTGGCCAATTGCTCCATCACCCGCTGGGTCCCCGCCCCAAAGGGCTTGAACGCCGTGGAGCCGCAGTGCTGACAGCGGTCGCTGATCTCGGCGCGGAAATCACACCAGTGACAGCGCAACCACTCCCGCCCTTGGCCATTGCGGTGGACCGTCAGGGCCACATCGCAGTGGGGGCACATCACCACTTCGCCGCAACTGCGGCAGCTCAAGAAGGCCCGATAACCCCGCCGAGGCACAAGAATCACGGCCTGTTGCTGCTTCTCCTGCAGCAGCTCCAACCGTCCCATCAGGGCTCGGCTGATCAGGCGCCTGTGCCCGTCGGCCAGCTCGTGGCGCATGTCGATCACCCGCACTGGGGGGAGGGGGCGGGTCCCAATCCGTTCCGGGAGACGCAGGAGTTGGGTAGTGGCCTGGGGAGGCTGGCAAGTAAGCCAGGTTTCCAGCGAGGGCGTGGCACTACCCAAAATCAATTTGGCCCCAGAGCGCTTAGCGCGCAGCCGGGCCACATCCCGGGCGTGATAGCAGGGCATCGGGCTGTCCTGCTTGTAGGAGGTGTCGTGCTCCTCATCCAGCACGATCAAACCCAGCTCTGCCAGCGGCAGAAAAATGGCCGAGCGCGTCCCCACCGCCACCACTGGAGTGCCGTCCAGGCAGCGGCGCCATGCAGCCACCCGGTCGGCATCGCCCAGGCCGCTATGGAACTCCACCACCTGCGCGCCAAAGCGTTCCCGGCAGCGATCCAGCAGTTGGGGGATCAAACCGATCTCTGGGGTGAGCACCAAGCTGCTTTGACCCGCCGCCAGGGCCTGGGCGGCAGCCTGGAGATAGACCTCGGTTTTACCGGAACCGGTGATCCCCCAAAGCAACAATGTCTGGGCCGGCAGGGCATCGCGGATCGCCGCCACGGCACCAACTTGGGCCTCGGTGAGTTGCCGCCGGGAATCCGGGGAATCCCCGGCGGGTAAGGCCATCCCATCGCTGGCCAGCAGCCTTTGAACCAGACCCCGCTGCTCCAAAGCCTTCAGCACAGATCGGCTAAAGCCCTGCTCCCCGCAGAGCTTGGTCAAGGGGATGGGCTCCCCCTGCTCCGCTAAATGTTGGAGAAGGTCCTGCTGCTTGGCCGTGGGGGGGGTGTCCCCTGCCGGCGCCGGCTCGACCAGGGTGACCAACCAGCTGGGCCGGCGCGCAAGGCTTGGGGCCTGCTTGCGCTGGCCGAGCCAACCAGGGGGAAGAGCTGTCTTGAGGGTTTTAAAGAAGCTGGTCTGGCAAGCCTGGGCCACATCCTTCAGCAGACCCTGCCAGTTGGGGTCAACGGCCGCGCTCTGGAGCACGGATTCGATGGGTTGAATCGTTTTGCCAGCAAGCTCGACTGGGCAGGCATCCAAAACATCCACCACCAGGCCGACATGGCGCCGACCTTGGAGACGCACCCGAACCAAATCACCCGCCCCAACAGGGCTATCCCCCAGGTTTGAGTAGGTGAAAACCTGGCCCTCCCGGCCCGCTTCCAGCCAAATTTGGAGCCATTGGCTTAGCAAGGTTGCAAAGACCCCTGGCGATTATTAGGATTGTGGTGTTGGGCAGTCCAAACACTGCCGTCGGAACCAAGCAGAGTTCCTTCCAGCGGGAAGACCTGTAGTGAGTGCCTGGGAGCAAGTCTCCCATTTTTTGGCCTCCCGGTCTGCGAACACCCCTGACAGCGCTGCACCGGCTTCGGCCGCCCGACCACGTTCCGCGTCTCCATTCCACCAGTTTCGCCAGAGCCTGGGCTGGGTGCTGTTCTGTTTTGCAGACCTATCGCCGACCACGTTCCCGTTCGTCCACCCGTATTGATCTGATTTCAGGTTTTCCCCGAAGGCGGGGTCTCACTGCGAAGACCACCAGTCGGTCCGGTGGCCTTCGCAGTTGAGGGTTGTGCCTGCGTCCTCTCTATTGCCTGCTTCCCATGAGCCCAGCTGCTGCACCGTTGAAAGACTCCTCAGAAATTCTTGTGGTTGCCACCCCAGATGGGGAACAGGTATCCGTCAAAGTCCCGGCAGCGAAAAAGAAACCAGCCGAAAAGAAAGCGACTAAGGAAGGCAAGGCCACGGCCGCTAAGAAGCCAGTCGCCCCAAAGAAACCAGCTGCCAAGAAAACTGCAGCACCCAAAGCAGCCGCCAAGCCCAAAGCAGTCGCAACCCCGAGCGCAGCGAAGGCAAAGCCAGCTGCCAAGCCCAAAACTGCGGCTAAAGCCCCGGCTTCCCCCGATGCAGCCGCTGATGCCTTGCTGGAAGCATCTACAGATTCGCCCGTCGATCTGGCCATCGCCAATGGCGACAAGGACGACAAGGCAGCTAAGGCCCTAGCCAGCATCAAGATTGGGCCCAAGGGGGTCTACACCGAAGATTCCATTCGGGTGTACCTCCAGGAAATCGGCAGAATTCGCCTCCTGCGCCCGGACGAAGAGATCGAGCTGGCCCGCAAAATTGCCGACCTGCTGCACCTCGAAGAGCTGGCGGCCCAATTCGAAGTCGACAGCGGCCACCTGCCTGACAACAAGGAATGGGCTGGGCTGGTCGAGATGCCCCTGATCAAGTTCCGCCGCAGGCTGATGCTCGGCCGCAGGGCCAAGGAAAAGATGGTTCAGTCGAACCTGCGGTTGGTGGTCTCGATCGCCAAGAAATACATGAATCGGGGCCTCTCATTCCAGGACCTCATCCAGGAAGGCAGCCTTGGCCTCATTCGGGCAGCGGAGAAATTCGACCACGAGAAGGGTTACAAGTTCTCCACCTACGCCACATGGTGGATTCGCCAGGCCATCACCCGGGCCATTGCCGATCAAAGCCGCACCATCCGACTGCCAGTACACCTGTACGAGACCATCTCTCGCATCAAGAAAACCACAAAAACCCTCTCCCAAGAGTTTGGGCGCAAACCCACGGAAGAAGAAATTGCTGAGTCGATGGAAATGACCATCGAGAAACTCCGCTTCATCGCAAAGTCAGCCCAACTGCCGATTTCCCTGGAAACTCCCATCGGCAAAGAGGAAGATTCGCGCCTTGGTGATTTCATCGAAGCAGACATCGAAAATCCCGACCAGGACGTGGCCAAAAATCTCCTCCGCGAAGACCTGGAGGGGGTCCTGGCAACGCTCAGCCCCCGGGAACGGGACGTTCTTCGCCTCCGCTACGGCCTCGATGATGGACGAATGAAGACCCTCGAGGAAATCGGACAAATTTTTGATGTCACCCGCGAACGGATTCGCCAGATCGAAGCGAAGGCCCTACGCAAACTGCGCCATCCCAACCGCAATGGCGTCCTCAAGGAATACATCAAATAGCAGTGAATTCACCGAAAGCGATGAATACAAAGGGAATCAAAACGAGGCCCTAAGGCAAAGATGCCAAATTCACGCGTCGCCACAGACATGGAGACGGACTCAACTATCTTCATGTCGGATGAAGACAAGGAGCTGGTATCGATCATACTCCCGACATACAATGAGGCCGGAAATATTGTATCGATTATCGAGTCCCTACTGAAACTGAAAGATCAATTCGAACTTGAAATTCTAGTTGTAGACGACGACTCGCCCGACGGAACAGGGGATTTGGTCAAGTTACTATCCCGGAAGATTCCAGAGGTACGCCTCATTCGCCGCATGGGGAGGGCAGGCCTAGCCAGTGCCATAAAAGAGGGACTCCTCGATGCCGCAGGAGACCTTGCTCTAGTCATGGACAGCGATGGACAGCACGATCCGGCCGCAGTAACCCTAACTTTGAACACATTAATCAAAGGCAGCTTCGATCTAATCGTTGGTAGCAGGTTCCATGCAGAAGCGGAGATTAAGGGCCTGAGTAGCAGAAGAGAGCAGGGATCAAGCCTAGCCAATGCAACAGCTAGGTATAGTCTCAACAAATCCTATTCCCGACTCACGGACACCATGAGTGGGTTTTTCGCACTACGACTAGACAGGGCAATGCCATTCGTCAGGGCAGTAGACGTCAACGGATTCAAATTTCTCTACGAACTTTTAGCCATTAGCAAAGGAAATCTGAACGTTTCAGAAGTTCCGCTAACCTTCCAACCCAGAACCCATGGGAACTCAAAACTTGACATAGCCATATTCTGGGACTTTCTAATCTCAGTCCTCCACAATCTCACTTTTCGACTACTTCCGCGTCGCGCTATCAGCTTTGGACTTGTTGGCACAAGTGGGGTCTTCGTACAACTGGTTGTCAACCAAGTACTTATGGTGATAGGCGGAATCAATTTTGAGCAGGCCCTACCAATTGCCGTGATAACAGCTGCAAGCTCCAATTACATGATTAATAACGCTCTAACATTTCGATTTCAACGCCTAAAAGGGACGGCTCTCTTCAAAGGCTTATTAAAGTTTTTGATTGTAGCTTCTTTGCCTGTCCTAGCCAATGTAGGGGTAGCCTCAGCATTTCATCGCTTTGTGTCGACTGATTTGATAACGGCCCAACTAGCAGGCATCCTTGTGGTATTTATTTGGAATTATGCTGCCTCCAGTCGGTTTGTCTGGAACACGCCCTAGGTTTTGACAATGAATCCATTCCGTTGGGCAAAAGCAGGTCAAGGGGAGTTCAGTGAGAAAAAGGCGATTGGAATCTCAATCTTGGCCCTTGTAGGTCTTTGCTTCATTGCCTTCTTTAACCAATTAGGCACCCTGGGTTTCATGGATAAAACAGAGGGTTTATTTGCTGAAATTCCACGTCAAATGCTAATAACTGGCGATTGGATAACACCACGCTGGAATACAAAAACTTTTTTTGACTATCCGGTGTGGGGCTATTGGATGGTTGGATTGAGCTATCGACTATTTGGCGTGACAACTTGGGCGGCGAGACTGCCTACTGCGCTCGCTGCAAGTGCAACTGTGTTTGCAGTCTTTGGAACAGTCCTACGGCTATCAACGAAATCTGAAGGCACGCAAGAGCGGGTATCTCGAGCCTTGCTGGCGGCAACAATTCTTGCCTTGAGCCCGGGCTGGATTGGCTGGGGGAGAACCTCGGTCACGGATATGTTTCTTTCCAGCTCAATCACCCTTGCTTTGCTGGGATTCCTGCTGGTTCTTAAATCCGGCGAATCACTGTCTCAACGCAGAATCGGGCATGTATGCATTGCCTTATTCTCTGGCATTGCTGTTTTAGCGAAAGGCCCCGTGGGCGTATTGCTTCCAGGACTTACAATTATATTCTTTTTACTATTAAAAAGACGGCTGATTCAACAAGTTAGAAGCACGCCATGGCTGCCAATGATCGCGTTGTTTTGCGGAGTTGTGCTTCCATGGTATGCAATGGCGAGCGAGGCCAATGGATTTGAATTTCTTAGCAAATTCATTGGCTTCAGCAACTTCGAAAGATTTACATCTGTCATCTATTCCCACCCAGGCCCCCCATGGTTTTACCTACCATGGCTTTTTTTACTTCTGCTCCCTTGGTCTGTTTACTTGCCGGTTGCGCTGCTAAAGCTTCGGTTCTGGAGGCATGAAACCTGGCAATCTAATACAGATTCAGATGACTCTTCGCTTTTTGCACTCGTTTGGCTCGTAGTCATCATTGGCTTCTTTTCAGCTGCAGCAACAAAACTGGCCGGCTATATCTTGCCAGTGGTACCAGCTGGAGGCCTGCTCATTGCATTCTTGTTCATGCCTTTTGGCAACTCAAGACCATTACCGCAGGGAATCCGACTCAGCACGTGGGTTAATTGCGGACTTTTCGCAGTCGCTGCGATAGCCACATCCAGTGCGCAGCTAATCATTAAATCCTCTGCCGATTATCCAAATTTAGCCGCATCAATACTGGCCTCTGAATCACTTATAATATTAATTGCATCGACCAGCGTATCATCAGCATTACTAGCCTGGATTGCCCTTAATCCTTCAAAACTAGGATGGTCCTGGGCACCAAATGCCGCAACAATTTTGGCGCTTCTCTCTACAGCTGTACCCATACTCTCACCAATCATTGACCACGAGCGACTCTTGCCGATCCGTGAGTTAGGGTTTTTAGCTGGCAAAAATGCAAAAACAAATGATTCGATCGTGGTTGTAGGATTTAAGCGCTACAGCGTTCTTATATACAGCAATAAACCTGCAATATTTGCCAATCACCCTCACGAAGTCCTCAGTCAAGTACCCAGCAAGAATCAAAGCGGAGAAATCTACCTCCTGGGAACAGAACGAGAGCTAACAAAATTTGGAATCAATCCCTCTATATGCACAAATACTGACTGTTCAATTATAGGCAGAAAAGATGCTCACTTCTTAATAAAATCATCCATCAAGAATATCCAAAGCATCATAAGCTGAAGCAATGTCAATGGTTTGCAAATCAAAGAAGTCGCTTGAAGCGCTGAGCAAATTCATAGTTTCAACCATCCACTGGTTCGCTAGAAACCCACTGCTTCTACTTGTTTTTGCAGTTGCTGTCGCACGACTCATAGTGCTTGCAAGTTATCCCCTAATGGATACAACGGAAGCTCGCTACGCCGACATTGGCCGGATGATGGCAGAGAGTGGCGATTGGATCACGCCATGGTTTCGTCCGGGGATTCCTTTTTGGGGAAAACCCCCCCTATCCTTTTGGTGCACGGCCCTGAGCTTCAAGTTGTTTGGGGTGAATGAATTCACGGCTCGCCTGCCCCATTGGATCCTGGGGGTTTTAGGGGGATGGTTGGTATGGGACCTGGCCGCCCGCCGTTCCATTCGTGAAGCCGTTATCGCCGTATCCCTGCTGACGGGCTGCCTGATTTATTACTTCTCGTCGGGCGCTGTCATGACCGACATGGCCTTAACGCTCGGCATGACGCTGTCGATGTGGAGCTTCTGGCTAGCCGTCCAACCCAACCAACTGCATGGCCTTCAAAACCGTGCCCGTTGGCTATTTTTTGTGAGCCTTGGCTGGGGATTGCTGGCCAAAGGGCCCTTGGCGCCGGTGTTGGCCGGGTTGGCGATTGGAGCCTGGCTGCTGGCCAGCCGTTCCTATTGGCCGGAGGTGCGTCGCCTGCCCTGGGTCCGCGGTTTCATTTTGAGCCTGGCCGTTGCAGCGCCCTGGTATCTGGCGGCCGAGCAAAAAACCCCTGGCTTTCTGAATTATTTCCTGGTTGGAGAACACATCAAGAGATTCTTGATCCCGGGCTGGGATGGCGATCTATACGGCAATGCCCATATCTATCCACGGGGAATGATCTGGTTGTTTTTGCTCTTAATGCTAATCCCTTGGACCGTAATCATTCCAGGATTCTTATGCTTTGGCAAACGGAGAAAAACAAGCCTCTCGCTGCCCCTGAATTCTTCAGCAGTACTAATCAATTCAAATCAGATAGCCTGGAGAAATTACCTGCTCGCATGGGGGCTCATGCCTGCAGTCTTCTTTACATTTGCGAGCAACATCATCATGCCCTATGTGCTCCCAGGCATTCCGGCACTCGCATTGCTGGGTGGCTACTACCTGGTTCGCAAAGACCCGCGCCGGGTGGATCAGCTGCTGGCCACAGGCCTCTCAATAGTCTTAGTCGTCTCCCTAGTGTTCGTTGTTGTGTTTCCCATGACTGGCTATGGCGAACGCAAGTCTGAGCGCTCCCTCATTCACTACTACCAATCCCGACTTGCCAACGGCAGTACCAAGAGTGGTACCAAGAGTGGCATCAACAGCGCTAACAAGGCTGCGCCATTAGTTTATTTAGGACAGCATCCATACTCCGCATCGTTCTATAGCAATGGCAATCTCTCTGCTATACCAAGCACATCAGCCCTCATCGATCGCCTAGACAAGCAGGATAGTCTCATTGTGGCCATCAGTAATGATCAAGATCCTGAGGTCAGCTCCCTGATTCAAGAACGCTTAAAGAAAATTAAAGCGTTCCGCCGCTACAGCCTTTACTCCGAGAACCCGGATCGCCCAATCCCTTCTGCCAAACCCCAGGGTTAGAAGCAACGTGCTCGCCAATCTCAGTCTCTATGGGCTCGTCGGAGGCATCTCAGCAGGACTGCACGCCCTGGTCCTGGTCTGCTTACCCCGTCTTGGGGTGCCCTTACCCGTAGCGAACCTCACGGGTTTTTTGGTGGCGTCTCTGTGGAGCTACCTGGCCCACTCCAAGGTCAGCTTTCGGAAGCAAACCAAAGGGAAGGTCTTCCCCCGGCGCTGGCTGCTGCTGCAGCTGGCCCTGAATGTGGTTCTAAGCCTGCTGCTACCGGCAGTCTTTGCTCCATGGGCCAAGAGCCCCATGGCCACCCTGATTCTTGTGTTCACGCCAACGGCGGTGAACTACGGGGTTTGGACCTTCGCGGCCAACCATGTGGTCCGACTGCAACCAGGGATTGGCCGCAGGCGGCCTGATTGCCATGCCGATGATCTCGGCCTTGATGAAGCCATCAACGACGCGATTTTCGATCTGGCTGACGCCGGCAAACTCCAGGGTGCCAGCCTGATGGTTGCCGGCCCAGCCGTGGCCCACGCCATGGCTGGGCTGCGCGGCCGTCCAGGACTCAAGGTCTACCTCCATCTGGTGCTGAGCGAAGGCCCGCCGATCTCTGCTCCGGCCGAGATCCCCCTGCTTGTCAATGGCCAGGGCTACCTGAACCTTGGCTTTGGCCAACTGCTCCTGGCCTCCCTTTGGCCAAGAAGGCATACCAGCAACCTCTCTCGCCAATTAGCAACAGAAATCAAAGCGCAAATCCTCAGATTTCAGTCCCTACTTGGCGCCCAATCCATCTACCTGGATGGCCATCAACACATTCACTTGGTGCCGCTGGTCTGGCGCGAACTCCTCAAACTCGAACCAGACCTGCGGCCCGTCTGGCTACGCAGTATCCGCGAACCCTGGCCCACCGCCATCTCCAGCGCGGCCTGGGTTGAAGCCCTCCTGTCGGGTGGATTGCTCAAGTGGCTGATCCTCAGCCTGCTTTCAACAGCATTACGACCATCACTGAAACGCAAGAAGATTGCCACCAACAGCACCTTTGCCGGAGTACTTTTTACGGGTCGCATGGCAGATTCAACGCTTAGGGCTTCTTTTGCGCGCCTCTCGAATCATCCCCCCATGGCTGGTAGCGACAGCGCTACGGCCCCATTGCTATTAATCCACCCTGCCAAGCGATCTCTTTCGAATGGATCAAAACGAGACGGCTCGAATTCCGAAGGGACCATCGATGGTCGCTACAACCTGTCTTTAGGCTTTTACGCTTCACCCTGGCGCCAAAGGGAGTACCAATCCATGGCTCAACTTGCCGAAGACGTAGTAGACGTAGCGACTGAAGATGTAGACGTTTTGGAGCCCTCGATCGACCGGACCAAATAGACGGGCCTGGCCTTGACTTCAAGGAAAATGCGGCCGATGTATTCACCAAGAATGCCAATACCAATCAATTGAATACCTCCCAAGAAGGTGATAGCAACAATCAGGCTTGGGAAGCCCGCCACATCGGCCCCATAGAGCAAGGTATGGACTGCAAAATAGATCGCATAGACAACGCTTGACGCTGAAATAATCGCCCCCAGCCGCGACCAAACCTTCAGCGGAACAAGCGAAAATCCAAAGATTCCATCCAGGGCATAGTTCCAAAGCCTGCTCATCGTCCAGGAGGTTGAGCCGCTTGTCCGGGTCGGACAGTCAAACAGCAGGTCCACATTCTTGAAGCCAATCCAAGGGAATAGCCCTTTGGAGAAGCGCACGCCTTCGCGAAGGCGCGTGAGGGCCTCGAGGGCAGGGGCACTCAGCAATCGGTAATCTCCAGCGCCATCAACAAGCTGAATGGAATCCACCAAGCTGTTGAACAGGGAGTAAAACCAGCGGGAGGTAGCAACCTTCAGGCCCGATTCACCTTGGCGGTTCTTCCTGATGGCCGTGACGATCTCGGCACCGGCCTGAAAGGCTGCCACCATCTCAGGAATCAGCGCTGGCGGATGTTGGAGATCCGAATCCATCAGGATCACCGCATCGCACTGTCCCTTGGCAAAATCCAAGCCGGCGAGCATCGCCGCCTCCTTACCAAAGTTGCGGGTGAGGCCGATCAAGGTGATCTCACAGGGCGACGCCGATCCCCCTTGGTGATCCTGCGTGATCAGGCTGCGAATGATGCCTGCGCTGGTGTCCTTCGAGCCGTCGTCAACAAGAACCAACCGCTCGATCACCGGTTGGCTTCGAATGGCGGCAATGAACGCTCGAATGCCGGCTGCTTCGTTAAAGCACGCCGCAACCACCCAGATCCCTGGGCCTCGAGGAGGGGACAGGACCGGTGATGCGCCGGGGCTGGGGTTTTGCAGTTCCAGGCACAATCCAGCAGGCGTTTGTTGATGCTAAGGCGGCTTGAACCCTGCCTTGGCTCCTGCAAAGTGGCAGGCGATTGTCCTCAGGCCATGAACGTCCCTAGCCCAACCAGCCTGATCTCGCTGCGAGGGTTGCGCACCGCACCCGCCCTCACGGAGGACGAGACCACGGCCTTGGCCCAAGCGTTGCAGGAGGCCATGGGCCGCTGTGAGTGGTTCACCGTGGGGGTGATGGCTCCTTCGGCCAGCCAAGCCATTGCCAGCCTGCGGTCCCTCGAAGGGCGCCTGGGCTGGAAACCCTTGGCTGAATCGCCCGCATCGGAGCCAGCAACTTCCGATGACCAGGCCGGGGGGGTATTCCTGAAGGGCAACCAAAGCACTGGCCTGTATGCGGTTCGCCAGGAAGCGGGGCTGGGGGAAGGGATCTTGATCACCGGCCACAGCAGCAGCGATCCGGCTTCGGAGGACACCTGGGGCCCCCTTCCCCTCGGCTTCTTTGCCTAGGCCCGATTTGCCCAGGGCCGCGTTGCCTTCGGCCGAGAAAGGTTTTCAGCAGATCACGGTTCGGGCCCCAACCCAAGGGGCCACTGCCCATCAATCCTTAGGCTGGGCGGCTGTGACTCGGCACTGATGGCCAACCCCCTGCGTATCGCCTCCCGCCGCAGCCAGCTGGCCATGGTGCAAACCCATTGGGTCCGCGATGAGCTGGGCAAGGCCCACGACGGCCTGGAGATCACGGTTGAGGCCATGGCCACCAAGGGCGACAAAATTCTGGATGTGGCCCTCGCCAAGATCGGCGACAAGGGCCTCTTCACCAAGGAATTGGAAGCCCAGATGTTGGTCAATTTGGCCGACATCGCCGTGCACAGCCTCAAGGATTTGCCCACCAACCTGCCGGAGGGCTTGATGCTGGGCTGCATCACCGAGCGGGAAGATCCCGCCGATGCCCTGGTGGTCCATGCCAAACACCAGGACAAGACCCTGGCCACCCTGCCCCCCGGCTGCGTGGTGGGCACCAGCTCCCTGCGACGCCTCGCCCAACTTCGCCACCATTACCCCCACCTCACCTTTAAGGACGTGCGGGGCAATGTGATCACCCGCCTCGAAAAACTCGATGCCGGCGACTTTGATTGCCTGATCCTGGCCGCAGCAGGCCTGGGGCGCCTGGGGTTGGGGGATCGCATCCATGAATTGATCGATCCCTCCATTTCGCTCCACGCCGTGGGCCAAGGGGCCCTGGGCATCGAGTGCCGGGAAGGGGATGGGGAGGTGCTCGCCCAGATCAAGGTGCTGGAACACCTGCCCACCGCCCGCCGCTGCCTGGCGGAGCGGGCCTTCCTGCGCCAGCTAGAGGGAGGCTGCCAGGTGCCCATTGGGGTGAATTCCCAGTTCGAAGGCGACCAACTGGTGCTCACGGGCATGGTGGCCAGCCTCGATGGCCTTCGCCTGATCCGCGACGAAGCCCGCGGCGATCAAACTGATCCAGAGGCGATCGGCATTGCCCTTGCCGAAGCCTTAAGGGCCCAGGGCGCAGGAGAAATCCTGGAGGAGATTTTTGCAACCGTCCGGCCAGAAGCCTGATTCGGCAGAGCACGAGCTCGAGCTCGACCTAGGGGCTCGGCCGCTGCCCTTTCAGTGGAGCCTGCTGGCTTGGGCTGCCCTGGTGGGCACCCTCACCGGAGGGGCCGTGGTGGCATTCCACGAGCTGCTGGCCTTCATCAATAACGGCCTGTTTGGCACCTTTGTGGAGGGGCTCTTGGCCTTGGGCCAAGGCCAACCTCCCGAACTCCCCCCCGAGCTACCACCGATCGTCCAAGCCACTGGCACGCCCTTGCAGGCCCTGCTGCAGGTGGGCCTGGGCGGCCTGGGCTATCTGCCAGCACCACCGGCGGCACCCGAACCGCCACCGCTGCCCACCTCACTGTTGCCCGATTGGCTGAGCCTCTGGCCGGTGGTGGTGGTGCCAACCCTGGGGGGCTTCGTGGTGGGCCTGATTCGGCGCTTCTCGGGCGACCTGGGCCCTGGCTTGCCCAGCCTGATGGCGATGGCTGATGGGGCCGTCACGGCCAAGCCCAAGCTGCCCTTCCAACGGCTGCTGGGTGCATCGGTGAGCTTGGGGAGCGGGGCCTCCCTAGGACCTGAGGGCCCCAGTGTGGAAAGCGGAGGGAATATCGGCCTCTGGGTGGCCCTGCGGGGCAGCCTGTCCCCCCAGAGCCAAAAAGCCCTGGTAGCCGCTGGGGTGGCCGCCGGTTTGGCCGCGGGCTTTAAGGCCCCCATTGCCGGGGTCTTCTTCGCCTTGGAGGGCAGTTTCAGTGGACTGCAGGGTCGCCCGAGTGTGCGGGCCGTGTTGGTGGCAGCGGTGGCCTCATCGCTGGTCACCCAGCTGGCGCTGGGCGATTCGCCGATCCTGCGCCTGCCAGCCTATGACGTGCGCTCGCCCCTGGAACTGCCGCTCTATCTGGGCCTGGGCCTGCTGGCGAGCTTGATGTCGTGGGCCCTGGTCAGCCTGCTGGCGGCTGGTCGCAGTGAAGGCCTGCAAAGCAGGTTGAACAAGCTCCCCGCCGGGATACCCACCGCCATCGGGGGTGCGTTGGTGGGCCTGATTGCCCTGCTCTTCCCCCAGGTGCTGGGGGTGGGCTACGACACCATTGAGGCCCTCTTGGGCAGCAATGGTGGTGTGCCCTTGGCCACCCTGGTGGCGCTGTTGGGGGTGAAGCTGCTGGCCACGGGGATCAGCAACGCCACGGGGTTTGTGGGCGGCGGGTTTGCCCCATCCCTGTTTTTAGGAGCCGTGCTTGGTAATTGCTATGGCCAATTGCTGGGTGAAAGCGGCTTGCATTTGCCGGTGGCGGAGCCACCGGCCTACGCCATGGTGGGTATGGCCGCCGTGCTTGCTGGCAGCGCAAGGGCCCCGCTCACGGCCCTGCTGCTGCTGTTTGAGCTCACCCATGACATTCGGATTGTGCTGCCCCTGATGGCCGCCGCAGGCTTGAGTGCAGCCTTGGTCGAGCGCTGGCAGGGCTTGGCCGATCCAGGCCTCCTCGGACCCGATCTTCTCGAAGAGAAGCGGCGCCGCCAACTCACCGCCTTGCCTGTGCGGGATGCCTATGAACCGGAAGCCCCCCTGGTGCTCCCCGCTGACTTGCCTGCCCATGAAGCCCTCGGCCAGCTTGTGGAAAGCCATGGCCACTGTTTGGTTGTGGCTGATGGCCCCTGGGTCTTGGGCCTGGTGACCCTGCCCGATCTGCAGCGGGCACTGAGTTCATACCAATCCGCCAGCACCGATCAAAAGCCAACCGCCCAAGAGCCAACGGCCATCCCCACCCTCCAGGCCTGCCGCCGGGGGGATTTGGTTTGGCTACCCGACACGGCCCATCTGGCCCAATTGGAAGATCAGCTCACCCCAAACGGACTCCGCCAAGTGCTGATCTTTGCGGTCCCGGCCGGTGTGGCTGGAACCCTGCCCCACGGTTTACCAAGCGGGGGCCTACCCCTTTCTGCCCTGCGGGGAGTCGCCAGCCGGGATGGCCTATCGAGGGCCCTGGCCAAACACCTCACCCAGGGCAGCGGTAGCGGAACGCCTGACCCAGGTGTGCAGAAAGATTTAGAGGCGCCAAAAGATTTAGAGGCGACCAGGGATTTGGGTTTTTAAAGAGGTATCGGCAGCTCAATCCCGATCAATTCTTGCCACGGGCACGCCCGTGGCCCGGGTCGCAGACCTCTTGGAGGGCCGGATCAACGTCGGCCAACCGGGCCATAATCCTCTGGAGATCAAGGGCCGAGAGCTCCCCATCACTGGCCCACTTCAGCGCCGTGCTGTTCAGCTGGTCGAGGTGGCGTGCTTGGGGTGTGGACATCGGCTAGACCTTGATCCACAAACGTAGGCAGCGAACGAGCGCGCGCCAACGATTAGGCAGCTGATCTACAGAAAGTCTTTCGGGTTTGACTGTTTTGCCGCTGAACTGTTTTGTCGTTGGCGAGGAGGCCAAACCCGAAAGGCTGGACTTCTGGCTTAGTTGACCAACTTGGGCTCAATCGTGGCCAAATAGCGCCCTTCGCAATCTTTGATGATCTTGACGGCCTCAGTGGAATCAAAGAAACCATTCACCTTGCAGGTGCCGGGCTTTTTGAGATCCTTGTAGTGCTCCCAGTAGTACTGGGTTTCCTTGAGCCAATGGTCGCCAAGCTGGGTGTAACTGGTGATGTGGTCCATCCGCTTGTCATCGGCGAGCACGGCGATGACCTTGTCATCCACTTCGCCGCCATCGTCGAATTTCATGATGCCGATAATCCTGGCCTCCACAATCGATCCGGGCACCAGGGGTTCGGTGACACCAACGATTTCAATATCCAAGGGGTCCCCGTCCTCATCCCAGGTGCGGGGAATGCATCCGTAGGCAAAGGGGTAGGACAGCGAGGAATACCCCACCCGATCCAGCTTGAGGTGGCCGGTTTCCGTGATCAGCTCGTACTTGTTGATCGTCATGGAGTTGAGCTCAACGATTGTGTTGAGCCGCAGTTCCGATTCATCGGCGAAGGCCGGCAGCACGTGCAGCAGGTTGAGCATCGTGCGGCTGGGGGCGTGGTCGATATTCGCCATGAAGAAAGAAGCTTTTGCGCCGCGGCATCCTAAGGAGCCACCAACCGCTCCAATTTGGCCCTGAGATAGGCCAGGAAGGGTTCGGCCCTGAGGTCCTTACCGCTTACCTGCTTCACCAGCTCTTCGCCATTGACCTGGCGGCCCAAGGGGTAGACGTGCTCCACAAGCCACTGCTTGAGGCTGGCCTCATCCCCTTTGGCGACCCGCGCTTCGATGGAGCCCGCTCCGCCGAGGTCCCGTTCCATGGCCTCACCCAACTGGGCGCTGATCAGGTGGCCCAGGGCATAGGAAGGGAAATAGCCAAACAGGCCCTCACTCCAATGCACGTCCTGGAGGCAGCCTTCGCTGTCGTGGGCAGGGCGCAGATCCAGAAGCTCGGCCATGCGCCGGTTCCACTGACCCGGCAGCTCCGCCACGGGCAAATCCCCCTCCAGCAGGGCCAGCTCGAGTTCGTAACGCAGCACGATGTGCAGGCAGTAGCTGATTTCATCGGCCTCGACCCGAATCATTCCTGGTTCGAGGGGATTGAGGCAGCGCCAGAAGCCCTGGCTGTTGCGCCAGGGGCTAGAACCAGGGTTCGCCCCACCCCCTGGGTTCGCCAGGTGCCAAGCCGCGACGATCGAAGGCTCCAGGCGCTGGGCAAAGGCCTGACTCCGCCCCACCCTGCATTCCCAGAACAGACTTTGGCTCTCGTGCACCCCCATGGAGGTGGCATCCCCCAGGGGCCAAGGGAAGTAGTGGTCGCCGCTGCGCGGCAGCCCCTGCTCGTAGAGGGAATGGCCCCATTCATGGGCCGTAGCCAGCAGGGCTGAGAGGGGTTGGCCCGCCACCACCCGGGTGGTGATGCGGAAATCAGCCGGCCCCAAGGTGCAGGAAAAGGGATGGGGCGAGCGGGCTGTTTGGCAGCGATTCGGATCAAAACCCCAGCCGTTCAACAGCTCCTGGCAGAGCTTCTGCTGACTGCTCTCTGGCAGATCCCACCGGGCCAATGGCTGCCTACTGGCCGCGGATCGGGCCCGCTCGATCAGGGCCGGAAGTTCATGGCGCAAGGGAGCAAACAGGGCGTCCAGCCGCACCTTGCTGATGTCGGGCTCAAAGGGCTGGGCCAGGGTTTCCCAGCAACTTCGGGGCTCGGCCAACTGGCGAGCCTGCTCCTGGCGAAGGCCCACAAGGTCCTGAAGGGACGGGGCAAACAGACTGAAATCGCCCTTGGCCTTGGCCTCTTGCCAGCGGGCATAGCCCTGGGCCTGGGCCTGGGCGATGTGGCCCACCAGGGCGGCATCGAGGCGGTGCTGGCGATCAAAGTCCTGGCGCAGCAACTGGAGATTACGGCCCATGGGGCCTGGGGTGCCATCCCATTGCGCTTCTGCGGCGGAGAGCAAGTCGGCATAGGCCCCACTGCTCTGGCGGCCATGCAGTTGCTGGGCCAGCAAGGCCAGCTGTTCCCCCCGCCACTCCGCCCCCGCGGCGGGCATGGCGGTGTTTTGGTCGTAATAGAGGGCGCTATGGATCGATCCCAGGACCTGGGTGGTGTGCAGATAGGCCCGCAGCTTCTGAAGGGGCGCCTGACCTGGGTCGCTGGATTGAATGCTGGTCATGGCAGGTGGTCCAGCACAGGTAGGTTTTCGGTACCACTTTGGCCGAACCAACCGTGCATGCCCTGGCCCTGGTTACCACCGCACCGGTTGAGGGGCTTGCCCGGGCGATCCACCTCTCGGTGGCTCCGGTCTTTTTACTGGCGGGGATCAGCGGCTTACTGAATGTGCTGACCAACCGGCTCAACCGAATCATTGATCGGGCAAGACGGCTACAGGAAGGGGCCTCACGAAACAGCAATCGGGATTGTCTGCTTGAGCTGCAGATTCAAAAGAAACGCATCCGCCTGGTGATGAAGGCGATTGAGTTCGCCACCGTCACCATTCTGCTCGTGGCCCTGGTGGTGGCCATCGTGTTTGTGAGCGCAGTCGCGGCAATTGATCTTGCCCTGATCGTGGTGCCGTTGTTTGTGCTTGCTATGGCCTGCCTGATGGTCGCCGTGGTGCTGTTTTTACGCGAGGTGCAACTGGCAACGGGTCAGTTGCGGCGACGTTTCTAGGTTCCTCTTCAGGAATCCTCAACCTATTTCTTACTGCAATAACCCCCACCCACGTTCATCCAGCCGGAGGGACAAGCTTGACCATTGGTGGGCTGAACGGTGTAGTAGGCCAGGCCAAGGGTGCTGCACTTGCCATTGAGGGTGTCCACATAGCCGATGGGGCAAATCGTGCCAATCTTCGGCACCACCCGCTGGGCCTGGGCAGGGCTTTCGAGGAAGGCAACCGTAGCCGCGAGCAACAGGCAAGAGGACAGGCAACGCATGAGAGCTCTTCAACCCCAAAAATCACTCCCAAAATGCTAGATGGCTTCACGGTCTTAGTGGCCTTAGAGGGCCAATGGCGCCTCCACGACCAACCCGTGCTGCATCAAGCGATGGACTTGGTGCGAGGCCACCAGGGCGGGCGCTTGGTGTTGCTCGCAGCTCGGGCGGAGGGCCAGCGCCTCAGGGGGCCCCACCAACGCAAACTCGACCATGACGCCTTGCGTGCTTTGCACGCCCGCACCGAAGCCCTGGGGATCCCCCTGCTTTGTTTCCCCGAGCTCCCAACAGCGGCGGCCCTCGAAGCCTTGGCGCCCGTGCTGCAGCCGGATGCCGTTCTGTATGGCGAGCAAAGCCGGCTGTTTGCCGACTGGCCCGCCAGCAAAGCGAAATTTCCCAGGGTCTTTGGGGAGTTCCGGCGGCAAATTCAAGGCGCCCCGGAACCCCCTCTGCCTGAGCCGGAGATTTCTGTCTTAGCCAACGGACTGGAAGCTTGGTCGGCGGGTGAGTTGGAGACGTTGCGGCACCGATCGATGGGCCCGCCGGCGCCACCCCCTGGCCCGAGCCCTGAGCGGGGCCCTAATCGGGGTGATCCGCGCAGTGCCTTTCCCTTTCGCGGCGATGAAGCGAGCGCCCTCGAGCGGCTGCAGCACTACGTGTTTGACTCCGATGGTCTGAAGACCTACAAGGCCAGCCGCAACCAGTTGGTGGGCAGCGAGTTTTCCTCGAAGTTTTCACCTTTTCTCGCCAACGGCAGCATGTCGGTGCGTCGGATCTGGCACGCCCTGGAAGCCCACCAGGCCATCTTTGGACCCAGCGAAGGCTGCGAGTGGATGCGGCAGGAATTGCTCTGGCGGGAATTTTTTCTGTGGTCGGAACGGGCCCATGGCGAGGCCTTCCACAGCGAATCCGGCATCCAGGGCCGCCTGCCCAAGGCAAACCCGAATCGGGAGCTGTTCCGGCGCTGGACCCGGGCCGAGTGCGGCCATGAACGCATTGATGCCCAAATGCGCGAACTCAATGCCACGGGCTACCTCTCCAACCGCGGTAGGCAGTGGGTGGCTTCCCACTTCGTGAACAGCCTGCAGTTGCCGTGGACCTGGGGGGCCCGCTATTTCGAGTGGATGTTGATCGATGCCGATCCAGCCCTCAATACGGGGAATTGGGCCTACCTGGCCGGGGTGGGTTCAGATCCCCGAAGCTTTGGGGGGTCCCCCAGGCGCTTTGATCTTGAAGGACAGGCCAAGCGCTATGACCCCGATGGAAGCCACATGCAGCTATGGCGCTAACCCTGATCCTGGGCAACCAGCTCTACCGCCAGTGGCTCGGGGGGCCTGATCTCCAACTTGGCCCCCAGGACACCGTGGTCATGGTGGAAGACCTCGGCGTCGCCTCGGCCTACCGCTATCACAAGTTGAGGTTGCTGCAC
>Ga0310331_10028_pt1 | contig 23103 bp, 25 predicted proteins | sample LakMicMDCLOrngC5_FD_195545 | JGI IMG/M metagenome (GOLD analysis project Ga0310331, IMG submission 195545) | Enriched freshwater cyanobacterial communities from Lake Michigan, Michigan, United States - MI23.DCL.Orng.C5 (v2) (version 2) | ecosystem: Environmental > Aquatic > Freshwater > Lake...
CCGCCGGGCAGCCGCCAGATCCCAACCGCCGTTGGCATCCACCTGAAGCTCCTCCCCGCCGTCCAGGGCCGCAGCCACTGCCTCCACCAGGGCACGGTCGTGGTCGAGCCCATCGGGGGAGCCCAATTTGAGCTTCACCCGGCTGGCGGGCAGCTGCTGGCGCCAGCGCTCCAGCCGCGCCAACACCGCCGCCACCGGCCCCAGCCCGAGGGTGACGCTGGTGGCCACGCAGGCCGCCGGATCCAAGCCCCACAGCCGATGCAGTGGCTGCCCCAGGCGCTGGCCCCACCAATCGTGGAGCGCCAGATCGATGCCGCAGCGCGCCGGCGGGCTCAGCCCCTCCAGCAACGGCTCGAGGGCCTGCAGTGGCTCTGGGGACAGGCCCTCCAGCCGCGGAGTCAGGGCCTCCAGCTCAGCCGCAATGGCCTCGGTGCTGAAGCACCGATGACCGGTGTCGAAGCCACCGGTTTCACCGCGGCCCACGAGCCCGCCATGCTCCACCTCCACCAGCAGGTGCTCCACGGTCGCGGTGGTGCCGCGGCTGATGGCCAGGGGCACCGCCTTGCTGAGACGGAAGCGATGCAGCTGCAGGCGCATGGCCCCTCGGCGCTGCCTTCAAGCTGGCACGGCCGGGCCGCGGCGGCTAGCGGCCCCAGCGATGCCGGAAACTGGGGGGATGACGGCGACATTCCTCCCAGCCCCCAGCGCCCCAGCGGCCAACGGCGGGCGGGGCAGCTACTGGATCACCACCTTCGGCTGCCAGATGAACAAGGCGGATTCCGAGCGCATGGCCGGGATCCTGGAATCGATGGGCTACCGCGAGGCCGGCGCCGAACTGGAGGCCGACCTGGTGCTCTACAACACCTGCACCATCCGCGACAACGCGGAGCAGAAGGTGTACAGCTATCTGGGCCGCCAGGCCCAGCGCAAACGGGCCAACCCCAACCTCACCCTGGTGGTGGCGGGCTGCGTGGCCCAGCAAGAGGGGGAATCGCTGCTGCGGCGCGTGCCCGAACTCGACCTGGTGATGGGTCCTCAACACGCCAACCGGTTGGATGTGTTGCTGGCCCAGGTGGAGCAGGGACAGCAGGTGGTGGCCACCGGCGAACACCACATCCTCGAAGACATCACCACCGCCCGGCGCGATTCGAGCGTGTGCGCCTGGGTGAACGTGATCTACGGCTGCAACGAGCGCTGCACCTACTGCGTGGTGCCCTCGGTGCGGGGCCAAGAGCAATCGCGCCTACCGGAGGCGATCCGGCTGGAGATGGAGGGTCTGGCGGCCCAGGGGTTCAAGGAGATCACCCTGCTGGGCCAGAACATCGATGCCTATGGCCGCGACCTGCCCGGCATCACGCCGGAGGGACGCCGCCAGCACACCCTCACGGATCTGCTGCAAACGGTGCACGACGTGGAGGGGATCGAGCGCATCCGCTTCGCCACCAGCCACCCGCGCTATTTCACCGAGCGGCTGATCGATGCCTGCGCCGATCTGGCCAAGGTGTGCGAGCACTTCCACATCCCCTTCCAGAGCGGCGACGACGACGTGCTCAAGGCCATGGCCCGCGGCTACACCGTGGACCGCTACCGCCGCATCATCGAGCGCATCCGCCAGCGCATGCCCGACGCCTCGATCAGCGCCGACGTGATCGTGGCCTTTCCCGGTGAAACCGACGCCCAGTACCGCCGCACCCTGGCGCTGATCGAGGAGATCGGCTTCGACCTGGTGAACACCGCCGCCTACTCGCCGCGGCCCAACACCCCCGCCGCCACCTGGGAGGGCCAACTGCCGGAGGAGGTGAAGGTGGCACGGCTGCAGGAGCTGAATGCCCTGGTGGAGCGCAAGGCGCGGGAGCGCAGTGCCCGCTATGCCGGCCGCCTCGAGCAGATCCTGGTGGAGGGCACCAACCCCAAGGACGCCACCCAGGTGATGGGACGCACCCGCACCAACCGACTCACCTTTTTCCCAGGCCAGAGGCTTGACGGCGGCCACTGGCAGCCGGGGGACCTGGCCATGGTGCGCATTGCTGAGGTGCGGGCTTTCTCCCTCAGCGGCAGCGCCGCCTGAGCCAACCGGCTCAGGCCTGGCCGGGCTCGAACTGCAGCGACGCAGAGTTCACGCAGTAGCGCAGCCCCGTGGGCTGGGGGCCATCCGGGAACACATGGCCCAGGTGCGCATCGCAGTGGGCACATTTGATCTCGGTGCGCACCATGCCGTGGCTGCGGTCCTCCAGGGTGGCGATGGCACCGGGCTTGGCCCCCGCCCAGAAGCTGGGCCAACCGGTGCCCGACTCGAACTTGGCGTCGGAGCTGAACAACTCACTGCCGCAGCACACGCAGCGGTACATGCCCTGGGCCTTGTTGTCCCAATAGATGCCGGTGAAGGCCCGCTCGGTCCCCCCCAGGCGCGCCACCTGGAACTGCTCGGGGGTGAGCTTGTCGCGCCAATCGTCCGGATCGGCCGAGGGCTTGGCCGCCGGCAGTTGATCACAGGACAGGGGGGCGCTGGGGTCGGGGGCGCCAGAGGGCGGATCAACGGCCATCACGGGGGGATCGGGGAGTTGCCGCCAAATTAGGCAGCGTCGCCCGTCGCCGCGGGCAGCAGCTCCCGCACCATCCCAGCCAGGGCGGCCACGGCACCGGGTTGGCCCCGCAGGCTGCGGAGGTCTTCCCGCATCCCCTCCAGCCGCTGCGGATGGAGCAGCCAATCGGCCGCCTCCTCCGCGATCTCCGCGGGGGTGATGGTGCCGACCCGCTCGGGCACCACCGCCCGGCCGGCGGAGATGTTGGGCCAGGCCAGAAAACCGCGGTGCCGCATGCGCCAGGCGGTCATGGCCGCCCCCAGCAACCAGCGCAGGATCGGCAGGCGGGCCAGGATCCCCAGCCCCCCATCCCAGGCCTGCATCACATGGAGATGTTGGGTGGGCACCAGCACGATCATCGGCACCCCCAGGGCCCCCAGCTCCGCGGTGTTGGCCCCCACGGTGGTGAGCGCCAGGGCGCACTGGCTGAGCACCCCATGGGCCGGTTGCTGCTCCACCAGCACGATGCGGGTGCCGGCGGCCGTGCAGAGCTCCTGGCCCTCAGGGCCAGGCTCGAGCCTGGGGTTGGTGGCCGCGTAGTGGGCGGCGATCGGGTTGGCGGGGCCGGCGTAGGCCAGCAGTTCCGGCACGGAGGTGGTGGGGGCCACCGGCAGCAGAAAGCGGCAGCCGGGCTGCAGGGCGGCCAGCCGATCCGCCACCTCCAACAGGAAGGGCACCCCCACCTGCAACTTGGCCCGTTTGGAGCCGGGCATCAGGGCCACCCAGGTGCCGCTGGGCAGGGGGCGCTCGGCCCGGGATGCCTCCGAGAGGTCGGCCATCAGGTCGCCCACCACCCGACAACGGGAGCGCCAACGGGGGGCGAGGCGATCGGCCGCCGTTGGGCCCATGGCGGCGATGCGGTCGTTCCAGCGGGGCCAGCGGGCCACCCATTCGGCATAGGTGAGGTGGCGGTAGCCCAGCCGGGCTGAGAGCAGCACGGTCCAGAACTGATCACCGCCCAGGAACACCACCACGCCACGGCGGGGCCAGGGGCCATGGCGGCGGGGCCGCAGCACCAACCACCAGAAGCGGCCTGCCGGCAGGATCCGCTCAAACAGCTGCATCCGCGCCGCCACCTGATGCTCACTGCCGGTGGCATTGGGGCACGGCACCAGCACCAGCTGCAGGCCGATGGGGGCCTCGGGCTGCAGGGGCCGCAGGGCCAGATCACGGTGCAGGCGCTGCGCTAGGGGGCGCACCCAGGTGGCCAGCTCGCCAGGGCCGTTGCACACCAACACGATGGCCGCCCGCTCGGCTGCAGATCCACCGGCGGAGTTCTCGCTGCGGTCCTCAGGGTTCACGCTGACACCCGGGGCAAGGACCCGTCTGATGGGCCAAATATCCGGATCAAAGAGCCGGAAATGCGGATGGCGAGACTTGAACTCGCAAGACCGAAGTCACACGCCCCTCAAACGTGCGTGTCTACCAATTCCACCACATCCGCGTGGACGGAGCCTGAGCGCCGCCAGCGAACTATACCGGTCAGCCCCCCACCGCCCCAGCGGATCTCACGGTTGCGGCCGACCGCGGGGGGCATCGGTGAGCACTGATACAGTCCCACCGGCCTGCCCCGCCGGACCGCCACTGGATGCCCATCGGCAAACTGCTGATCGCCAACCGTGGCGAAATCGCCCTTCGCATCCTGCGTAGCTGCCGCGAACTGGGGATTCCCACCGTGGCCGTGTACAGCACGGTCGACCGCAACGCCCTGCACGTGCAACTGGCCGATGAGGCCGTGTGCATCGGCGATGCCCCCAGCAGCAAGAGCTACCTCAACATCCCCAACATCCTGGCGGCCGCCACCTCCCGCGGCGCCGACGCCATCCACCCCGGCTACGGATTTCTGGCGGAGAACGACAAGTTCGCCGAGATCTGCGGCGCCCACGGCATCACCTTCGTGGGGCCGTCGCCGGAGTCGATTCGCTCCATGGGCGACAAGTCGACCGCCAAGGCCACCATGCAGAGCGTGGGGGTGCCCACCATCCCCGGCAGTGAAGGGTTGCTGGAGAGCGTCGCGGAAGCCCGCCGCCTGGCGGACGCCATGGGCTACCCAGTGATGATCAAGGCCACCGCCGGCGGCGGCGGCCGTGGCATGCGCCTTGTGCCCAGCGCCGACCAGCTCGACAACCTGTTCAAGGCGGCCCAGGGGGAGGCGGAGGCGGCCTTCGGCAACCCCGGCCTCTACATGGAGAAGTTCATCGACCGGCCCCGGCACGTGGAGGTGCAGGTGCTGGCCGATCGCCACGGCAACGTGGTGCACGTGGGCGAGCGCGACTGCTCCATCCAACGGCGTCACCAGAAACTGCTGGAGGAGGCTCCCAGCGTGGCGATCAATGCCGACCTGCGCCGGCAGATGGGGGATGCGGCCGTGGCCGCTGCCCGCACCATCGGCTACGAGGGGGCCGGCACCGTGGAGTTCCTGGTGGATCGCACCGGCAACTTCTATTTCATGGAGATGAACACCCGCATCCAGGTGGAGCACCCGGTCACCGAGATGGTGACGGGCGTCGACCTGATCGCCGAGCAGCTGCGCATCGCCGGCGGCGAGCCCATCTCCGTGACCCAGGAGCAGATCAAGCTCACCGGCCATGCGATCGAAGTGCGCATCAACGCCGAGGATCCGCGCCAAAACTTCCGCCCCGCCCCCGGCAAGATCACCGGTTGGCTGCCCCCCGGCGGCCCCGGGGTGCGCTTCGACAGCCACGTCTACACGGGCTACGAGATCCCCCCCTTCTACGACTCGCTGATCGGCAAGTTGATCGTCTGGGGCACCGACCGCGACCACGCCCTCAAGCGCCTGCGCAGGGCCCTATCGGAATGTGCCGTTACTGGCATTCCCACCACGATCGATTTCCACCTGCAACTGCTGGACCGACCCGAGTTCATCGCGGGCGACGTGCACACCAAGTTTGTGGAACAGGAGATGCTGCCCCCCAGCTGAAGCCCTTCAGGCCGGCAGCACGCTCAGCCGCAGCAGCACCTGGCTGAGCAGCCCCTGCTGACCCACCAGCAGTTCCCGCAACAGACTCACCAGCCCTACCCAGATCACCGGTGTGACATCCACACCCCCGATCGGAGCCACCAGCCGGCGCGTGAGCGCCAGCAAGGGCTCGGTGGGAGCACCCACCAGCCGCCAGACCCCCTGGCGCAGATCCACCTGGGGGTACCAGGTGAGCACGATGCGAAACAGAAACAGCAGGGTCCAGGCCGCCAGGGCCAGCCCCAGCAGCAGATGCAGCGGCGGCAACAGTTGCCGCAACAGCGCCAGCGCCTCCGGCGACAGGGCGGCTGCGCTGTCCGGTCCCGTCACAAAGCTCTAAGCAGCGATGATCCGATCGTAGGAAGTCGCCTTCACTGCCTAGGATCCCGAGCGGATTCGTCATCGCCATGACCCCCTCCCTCGCCAACTTCCTGAGCAGCCTCGTGTGGGGCGCGGTGATCGTGGTCATCCCCATCACCGCTGCCGTGATCCTGATCAGCCAGAACGACCGGGTCGACCGCAAGCTCTGATCAGCCATCGACGGCCGGCCTAAAGTGACTGAAACACCGGCCTGAAAAGGCGTTCGATCCGTGGTTAACGCCAGCCTGAACTGGGCCAGCATCGTGGGGATCGTGCTGGCCGTTGGCGGCGCGCTGCTCTACTTCATGCGCAGCTTCAAGCCGGCCCTCGCCCGGGATTACGACGTCTTCTTCGCCGCCGTGGGCCTGCTCTGCGGCGGCATTCTGTTTTTCCAGGGCTGGCGCCTCGATCCGATCCTGCAGTTCGGCCAGTTCCTGCTGGCGGGCACCACGGTGTTCTTCGCCTACGAGAGCGTGCGGCTGCGGGGTGTGACCACCGAGCAGGCCCGGCGCTCCTCCTATTTCGACGACGACGAGCCCCCCGCCCGGCCCCGCATGGGCGGCGGCCGCGATTGGGGCGACGACGTGGATCGCTTCGACGAACCCCAGCCCCTGCGCCGGCGCATCCGGTCCCGCGAGGAGGGCTATGGCCCCAGCGAGGACGAGGATTTCTATCGCCCCCGCCGGCCGGCCGCCCGGGCCGCCATCCCCGAACGGGCCGCCTCCCGCGACGACTGGGATCCCCAGCGCAAGGTAGGTGAGCGGGGCACCGATCGCAGCCCAGAGCGCAGCCCAGAGCGGAGTCCTGAGCGCGGCGGCGCCCCCACGGGCAACCGCTACCGGGCGGGTGGCCCCGCCGGCGGTGGCAGCCAAGACTTCGGCGCCCGCCGCCAGGGCCGCGAAGAACAGCGCCGCGGCAGCCGCCCTGGGGCCCCGCCGGAAGGGATGCCGCGCTCCAGCCGTCGCCCACCCGCCCCGGGCATCGACCCGATCGCAGCCGCGGGGAACCCCGGCGTACCCCAGGGTTCCCCCTACCGCCCCAGCGGGGCTGCAGCCCCCGCGGCTGAGGCCGACAACGCCGTGAGTGATGCCGAATTCAGGCCCGTGCCCCCCGCACCCCGCAGCGATGGGCCCACGCCGCGGGATAACAGCTCGCGCTTCGACGACTGATCCGCCCCCTCAGCCTGCTGCTGTTGGCCGCAGGCCTGGGGGGCTGTGCCCTGGTGCCCTGGCGCCGACAACCAGCCCCGCCCCTGGGGCTAGGCGGTGAAACCCGCCAACAGCCGGCCCTCAGCGGCGATGGCCGCCTGCTGGCCTCCTTGGTGGAGCGGGGCGGCCGCACCACCGTGTTGCTGCAGGAGCGCCGCAGCGGCCGGGTGCTGCCCCTGCGCCATCTCCGCGACCACCAACCCCACAGCTCCCCGGCCCTGAGCTGGAACGGCCGCTACGTGGCGCTGCTGGTGCAGCAGGGGGGCCGGCGGCAGGCGGTGATCGAAGACCGGGCCACCGGCCGGCTGCAACCGCTGTTTCTGCCGATGGGGCTAGAGCCCCGGCGCCTCAGCCTGGCGCCGGACGGCCAGCGCCTGGCCCTGGAGGTGATCGCCGGCGGCAGCCAACGGGTCGAACTGTTTGACCTCAGCGGCCTGCTGGAGCCCGACCTGGCTCCGGGGCAGCGCCAGAGCGGCGGCGGGGCGCCGCTGCAACCATGAGCGCCCGATGAGCCCCCGCCGCTGGCATCCCTCCCGGACGGCCTGGAGCATCGGGCTGGCCCTGCTACTGCAGGGGTGTCAGGGGGGTCTGCGCCCCCTGCCGGGCCTCAACCAACAACTGGCCCGCCTGGGCAGCGGCCAGAGCCCCAGCCTGGGCACGGGCTGGCTGGCGCTGATCGCGAGCCGCGAGGGGGGGCGCCCCCAGGTGCAACTGATCGACAGCCAACGGCAACTGCCGGTGCCCCTGCCGGGGCTGAACCGGGCCGACAGCCTGCCGATCCAGGTGAGCGTTGATGCCCGGGGCGAGCACCTGGCGGTGGTGCGTCAGCGCGACGACCGCACCGAGCTGGTGCTCTACCGGCGCTCCCTGATGGCCGTGCAGCCCATCGCCATCGACCCGGCGGGGGTGCCGCGCCAGGTGAGCCTCAGCGCCGATGGGCGGGTGCTGGCGGTGGAAGTCAGCCGCGGTGGCTTGTGGCAGATCGATCTCCTGGAGCTGCCCTAGGGCGTTGGGCGAGATCAGCCCACGAAACCGGCCCAGCGCAGGAAGGTGGTGCCACTGATGGCCTCCACCACCAGGATCGCCACAAAGCCCACCATGGCGAAGCGGCCGTTGACCCGCTCGGCATAGGCGCTCCAGCCGAAGGCCGGTTCATCGCCGGTGGTGGCACTGGTGGCGGGCGTCGTCGGTGGGGTGGTGGACATCGCGGCGTCAGGCTCCGGCGTTGAAGGTATAGCTGGCGGCGGGTTGCAGCTTCCAGCCACCCTGCCCGTCCAGTTCGAGCACGGTGTCATGGAAGGCCTTGAGGGTGGGGCGGTGGCCCACGCTCACAAAGGCCATCTCCCGCTGCACCAGCAACTGGTAGAGGTGCTTCTCCGTGCCCACATCCAGGGCGCTGGTGGCCTCATCCAACACCACAAACCGCGGCGAGTTGAGCAGCAGGCGGGCAAAGGCCAAACGCTGTTGTTCCCCGAGGGACAACAGCCGCGGCCAGTCCTGCTTGATATCGAAATCCGGGTAGCGCTGCACCAGCTCGCTGAGGCGCACCTCCTCCAGGACGCTGCGCAGGTGCTGATCGCTGAAGCGCTGCGGGTCGAGGGGGTAGCAGAGCTGCTCCCGCAGGCTGCCCAGGATCATGTAGGGCTTCTGGGGGATGAACAGCAGCTCGCTCTGGGGCGGGCGCTGCACCACCCCGGCGGCGGCAGGCCAGAGGCCGCTCACCAGGCGCAGGAAAGAGGTTTTACCGCAACCACTGGGGCCCACCACCAGCACCCGTTGATGGGGTGCCACCTCGAGGCTGAGGTCGTGGATCAGCCGCCGGCCGCTCTGGGGGGGCACCAGATCCACATGGCTCACCAGCAGCGCGTTGGACGGCCCCTCGGCGACGGCGGCCGCCTGCAGGGCAGCGGCATCGTGTTGGCCGATGGCATCCACCTTGCCCTGGAAGCTCTCCAGGCGGCTGATGGAGGCGGAGAACGCCGCCAGGCGATCGATGTTGTTGACGATGTAGCTCACCGAGAACAACACCTGAGAGAAGGCGATGCTGGCCTGACCAAACACGCCGAAATCCACTCCCTTGGCGAAGTAGATCGGCGCGATCACCAACCAGGGCAGGAAACGGGAGAAGTAGTCATAGGAGCGCTGAATCACGCTGATCAGCGCTTCCCACACGATCAGCTTGTTGTAGTTGCGGATCGCGCCCCCGAGACGCCGCTCAGCCTCGCGTCCCTCCTGTTGCTCGCCCCGATAGAAGGCAATCGATTCAGCGTTGTCGCGGATGTGCACCAGGCCGTAGCGGAAGTCGGCCTCCAGGCGCAGTTGGTCGTAGTTGAGGGCCACCAGCTTGCGGCTGGCAAACACGATCACCGCAGTGCCAGCCACCGAATAGATCAACAGCCACAAAGCAAGCTTGGTGCTGATGCTCCACAGCACCAGAATGAAGCTCACGAAGGTGAGCAGGGCCGAGACAATCTCAACGCTGACGCTGAGGCTGGTGGTGGTGAAGCTGGCGGTATCCTGGGAGATCCGCTGGTCGGGGTTGTCGATCTCCTCGGCGCTTTCGTCGTTGGGGTTGAGAACGTAATAGGCGCGATTGTCGAGGTAACGGTTCAGCAGACGACCGCTCAACCATTCGCGCCACAACAGACCCAGTTTGGGGATCAGGTAGCTCTGCAGGGCACGGATCGGCAGTGCCAGCACCAGGCAGAAGGCATAGATCGCCACCACCTGCCAGAACTCGTCCTTCTGGTAAGCCACCAGGGCGTTGTCGACATTGCGGGCGATGTAGCTGATGCCCACGTTGATGCCGTTGATCACCAGGATCAGCAGCGTGATCACCCCCATTAGCACCCAGGGCAACCAACGGCCCTGGCGCAACTTGCTGCGCAGGGCGCCGAAGCAACCCAGACCCAGGGCGAACAGCACCATCAGCACCAGCCCCACGGGGCTGCCCCAGATGGCGGCCACCTGCTGGGGCACCCCCGGCAGGAAGCGCGCCTGCAGCGCCGGGATCAGCGACCCACTCAGGGCCACCACCGCCGTGAGCAGCAGCAGGGTGCTACCCACCACCACCGCCAGCAACGCCACGATCAGCAGCAGAAACTGCCAACCGCTGGTGTCCTCAACCGGCAGGAAGTAGGGCTGCGCCAGGCGCCTCAGCTTGCCGAGCTGACTGCGGAAGGCCTGCAGGGGGTTCATGGCGGCATTCAGATGCCGTCATTGTGGCCGTTTAGCCGGGCGGCCAGGCCAGGGGACGGCCGCCGATCACATGCACGTGCAGGTGAAACACCGTCTGACCGGCGTCGGCACCGCTGTTGATCACCGTGCGGAACGCCGTCAGGCCCTGCTCACGCGCCACCTGGGCGGCCACCAGCAGCAGGTGACCCAGCAGCTCCGCATCACCCGCTTGGGCCTCGGCCAGAGTCATCAGCCGGCGGCGGGGAATCACCAGGATGTGCACAGGCGCCTGGGGCGCCACGTCGCGGAAGGCCAGGCAGCGCTCATCGGCGTGCACCGGATCGCAGGGGATCTCCCCCCGCAGGATGCGACCGAAGATCGTGTCGTTGGCAGCAAGATCGGCGGCCAGGTCGGCAGCGAGATCGGTGGGCTCAGCCATGGGTGCGGACGCTGGGGGGCAGGCGCAGGGGTTGCTGGCGCTGGCGATGCAACAGCGGTGGCATTCCACCTCTGTGAATCGCGAATGGGCCGATGTTGGCACGGTGCAGCGGTGCAGCCCTGGTGGGGCTGGAGGCGGTGGAGGTGGCCGTGGAGGTGGACATCGCCCCGGGGCTCCCCGGGCTGCAGATCGTCGGCCTGGCGGATGCGGCGGTGCAGGAATCCCGCGAGCGGGTGCGGGCGGCCCTGCGCAACAGCGGCCTGCGGCCGCCGCTGACGCGGGTGGTGGTGAGCCTGGCACCGGCGGATCTCCGCAAGCAGGGGCCCGCCTTCGACCTGCCCATCGCCCTGGCGGTGCTGGCCGCCAGTGGCCAGCTCAATCCGCTGCTGCTGCAGGGGATCTGGTGCGCCGGTGAACTGGGGCTGGGGGGAGCCTTGCGCCCCGTGCGCGGGGCGCTCTCCCTGGCGCTGGCGGCCCAGCAGCATGGGGCCAGGGCCCTGCTGCTGCCCGAGGCGAATGGCCCGGAAGCCGCACTGGTGACGGGGCTGGCGGTTTGGCCGGCGGCGAACCTGGAGGAGGCCCTGGCCCTGCTGCACAGCCCCCCAACCGCCCTGGCCCGGGTGCGCGACTGCGGCGATGGGCATCCCGATCCCCAGGCGGAAGCGGGCCGTGATCTGGCGGAGGTGCAGGGTCAGGCCCATGGGCGACGGGCCCTGGAGATCGCCGCGACGGGGCAGCACCATCTGTTGCTGGTGGGTCCGCCCGGCAGCGGCAAGACCCTGCTGGCCCGCTGCCTGCCCAGACTGCTGCCGCCCCTGCAGCCAGCGGAACAGCTGGAGCTCACCCAGCTCTATTCGGTGGCGGGGCTGCTGCCGCAGGCCCATGGCCTGATCCAGCAACGGCCCTTCCGCAGCCCCCACCACAGCTGTTCGGCCCCAGCCCTGGCCGGCGGTGGCAGCACCCTGCGCCCCGGCGAGCTGTCCCTGGCCCACCGGGGGGTGCTGTTCCTCGATGAGTTGGCGGAATTTCGGCGCGATGTGCTCAACCAACTGCGCCAACCGCTGGAGCAGGGGGAGCTGTGGCTGAGCCGGGCCCGCCAACGGCTGCGGTTCCCCTGCGCCATCACTCTGGTGGCCGCCACCAACCCCTGCCCCTGCGGCTGGGCCGGAGACCCGGACCACCCCTGCCGTTGCGGCACTGCCCAACGGCTGCGCTACTGGGGCAGGCTGGCGGGCCCCCTGCTGGATCGCATCGATCTGCAGGTGGTGATGCGGCGGCCCTGCGCCAGCCAGCTGCGGCCCGGCCTGGAGCGACCCAGAGGGGCTGAGGAGACCAGCGCCGTGGTGGCCGAACGCGTCGCCGCGGCGCGCCAGCGGATGCTGCAGCGCAACCTGGACGGTCTGAGCAATGGCCAACTCAGCGGTCACCAGCTGGGGCAGTGCGGCCGCATCAGCAGCGCCGCCCTGGATCTGTGGCAGCAGGCGGTGGATCAGCGGGGCCTGAGCGCCCGGGCAGCGGAGCGGTTGCTGCGGGTGGCACGCACCATTGCCGACCTTGAGGCCAGCCTCGAGGTGGAGGCTTCAGCCCTGGCCGAGGCCCTCAGTTACCGCAGCTTTGACCAGCCGCCTCAAGGCTTGTGAGGGTGGTCGCGGTAGGGCTGAACCCCAACGCTGGGCGGCTGATGCAAACGCTCCTCCAGGGGGTTGCCGAACGCATTGCCCACGCTGCTGCCGAACCACCGGTTCAACGCCTGAATCAAACGCCTCATGGGACTCCTCGCCAGGGGTAATCCCATCATTGACACGCCAATAAAAAGCGGGAACCGGTAGAAACACCGGTTCCCGACTGAAGGGTTCTAAAGCCAAAAGATCGTTCGGGATCCGGCGATCAGCGGCGGCGGCGGCGCTGCTGGGCCTTGCGCTTGTACTTCTCGACGGGGGTCTCGTGGTGACGCAGACGCTTGAGGTCGGCGAAGATCCCGGCCTTGGACACCTGGCGCTTGAAGCGGCGCAGGGCCGATTCGATGCCTTCGTTCTCGCCAACGGTGACCTGGGTCATGAAGCCGTCAAAAGTCTGTGCAGTTTGACGATGGTAGCAAGCGCTCCACCCCTCACCAGAGACCGCGGATGGGGGTGGCGCCAGGGGTGGCCGCCGGGGCGGCTCCAGGCGTTGCTTCAGGCCAGCTGTCGCGGTAGAGGTACACATGCCCGAGCACCCGACCGCCGAACTGGCGGCGCATCAGCTTCCAGCCGGGCTCCGGCACCAGCAACAGGAAGGTGCTGCCGGGGCCAGCGGTGCGTGCCACCACCATTTCCGGGCCAGCGCCGGCTTTGGTGGGCAGGGCCATCAACAGGGTGTCGTTGGCCTGCTTCACCACACTGAGCCGATACACGGTGCCCAGATCGCTGGTACCCACGCGCACCGAGTAGCCATTGCCATCGATGAAGCGGTTGCAGATACCCGTGAAATCGAAATTGGAGAGCAGCGGATTCACCGCCGCGGGGGCGCTGCCCTGAACGCTGAAGCAGGGCCGGGCGGCCGTGCGCTGCTCGTAGATGTTGAGTTGGGCGCGGCTGCCATCCCCAATCGGCGCCGCCACGATCACGAATTTGGTTTGGTCCACATCCACCGCCTGAAACAGGGCCTGGGCCGCTGCGGGGCGCGGGGAGACCAGGCCGACCGAGGCCACCAAAGGCACCAGGGCAGCCAGGGGGCGGACCGTTTGGATCACAGATGAGGAAGGCAGCGCAGGGATCGTAGAAGTGCCAGCTGGAGACGCCAGTCCCCTACAGCGGCTTGTTGATCCGAATCGCCAGCAGCAGGCTGAGCACGGTGCCGGGCAGGGCCAGTCCCAGGATCAAGCGGGTGGTGCCCACCCCCAGATCAGGCTCGCCGTAGGCGAGTTCAAACACCGAACCGGTGGCGGCGATGCCCAGCAGGCAGGCCAGGGCCAGGAAGAGGCCGGCCAGGGGTTTCATGGGCATGGGGAAATCGTCAGGGTCCTCGGCGTGTCAGGGTCGGCGACGGGTCAGCCGATGGAGCGCACATCCGCGGGGTTGAAGCCCTGTTCATCGAGCCCCTCCCGCAGCTTGTCGTGGTCGGTGACCCGGTCCACGAACAGCACGCCATTGAGGTGATCCATTTCATGCTGGATGCAGCGGGCCAGCAGGCCATCGGCCTTGGTGCGCTTGGGGCGGCCCAGCTCGTCGCGGTAGCTCACCTCCACCACGCTGGGGCGCAGCACATCCAGATACACACCGGGGATGCTCAGGCAGCCCTCCTCATAGGTGCAGAGGCTGCCCCCCACCGCACTGATCTCAGGGTTGATCAGCACCAGCGGCGGGCTCTCGGGATCCTCGAGGTCCAGATCAATCACCAGCAACTGCACGGGCTCGCCGATCTGGGGGGCCGCCAGGCCGATGCCCCGGGCCGCATACATGCTGACCAACATGTCGGCGGCCAGCTTGCGCACGGCGTCATCCACCTTGCCGATGCGACGGGCGGGGGTGCGCAGCACCTGATCCCCCAGCTTGTGGATGTCGTAGGGGGGGTTATCGACAGGCTGCTTAGACACCTGCAGGCGACCGGCCCGCTCGGCCGAACGGGCCAACTTGGCGAAGCTGCTGGCCAAGGCCTCTCCTCTAGAGCGGTTGCGTCAAGGCGATTCTAGAAGCCATCCCCGGAGGATTCCGTTGCGCACCAGCCCCGCACCCCTCTCCGCTGAACGGGTGCTGGGCCGAACGCCGGCCCTGAAGGAGCCCCGGCTGCTGAATGGCGTTCTCCACTGGCTGGAACAACGGCCCCAGGAGCAGGGGCGCACCACGCTGATGGCCCGGCGGCCGGGGGGCGTTGCCGAAGAGCTCACCCCCGGCCCCTGGAACCTGCGCTGCCGGGTGCATGAATACGGCGGCGGCGCCTGCGCCATCGGCCGCAACGGTGCAGGCAACGGCGTGGCGGTGTTCGTGCACGACGGTGACCGCTGCCTCTGGCGCCTGGATCTCGAACGACCCGGAGCCAAACCGCAACGGCTCACCCCCTGCCCTCCGGAGGGACGTTTCAACGGCGCCCTGGGGGGAGGGGTGATCGACCCCCAGCGGCAGCGCTGGATCGGCGTGCTCGAACAGGGCGGCCGCGACCAGTTGGTGGCGGTGAGCCTGGAGGGCGGTGACCCACAGCTCCTCCATGCCGCCCAAGATTTCTGCGGCTACCCGGCCCTGTCTCCCGAGGGCTCGCGGCTGACCTGGGTGGAATGGCAGCAGCCCCACATGCCCTGGGAGCGCAGCCAGCTGTGGCTGGCTTCCATCGATGCGCAGGGACACCTGGAGGCTGCGCGCCCCGTGGCAGGAACCGGCAGCGACCACGGCAACAGCCACGGTGGAGATGGGCCTGCGGATTGCTCGGTGTTCCAACCGCTCTGGGCCGGCGCCGATCTGGTAGTGGCCAACGACCGCAGCGGCTTCTGGAACCTGGAGCGCTGGCCCCAGGCGGCGGTTGCCTCACCCTCCACGGCCCCCCGGTGGCAGGCGCTGCTGCCGATGGCGGCGGAATTCGCCATGCCCCAGTGGGTGTTCGGCATGGCCACCACCGCCTGGGATGGCCAGCGACTGCTGGCCATGGCCTGCCGCAACGGCCGCTGGCAGCTGGGTCAGGTGGACCTGCCCAGCCCTGCCGACACCAGCGGCCACTGGAGCCCCATCGCGCAACCGTTCTGCGATCTGGCGGGCCTGAGCGCCGAAGCGGGCCGGATCGCCTGCGTGGCCAGCAACCCCAGCCAGCCCTCCGGGCTGCTGGAGCTGGAGTTGGCGCAAGGCCACTGGAGCCACACCCCAGCCGCCCCCTGCCCCCTGCCGGCGGAGGCCATCAGCCAGCCGGAGGAGCTGTGGTTTGCCGGCCATGGCGACCAGCCCACCCAGGCCTGGTACTACCCCCCGCAGGGCGGCGGGCACCCCCAGGCGCCGCTGCTGGTGAAGGGCCATAGCGGCCCCACCGGCATGGCCCGCACGGGGCTCAGCCTCAGCATTCAGTACTGGACCAGCCGCGGCTGGGGGGTGGTGGATGTGAATTACGGCGGCTCCACGGGCTTTGGCCGCGCCTACCGCGAGCGGCTGCAGGGCCAATGGGGCGTGGTGGATGTGGCCGACTGCGCCGCCGCCGCCAGCGCCGTGGTGGAGCGCGGGCTGGCCAGCGACGAGCGGATCGCCATCGAGGGGGGCAGCGCCGGCGGCTTCACCACCCTGGCGGCCCTGTGCTTCACCGATCGCTTCCGGGCCGGAGCCAGCCGCTATGGCGTGGCCGACCTCAGTGCCCTAGCGGCGGACACCCACCGCTTTGAAGCGCGCTATCTCGATGGCCTGGTGGGGCCCTGGCCGGCAGCGGCGGCGACCTACGCCGCCCGCTCGCCGCTGCAGCATGCGGATCAGATTCGCTGCCCTGTGATTTTTTTCCAGGGGCTGGAGGATGTGGTGGTGCCACCGGAGCAAACCGAACGCATGGCCGACGCCCTGCGCCGCAATGGCATCCCCGTGGAGGTGCACCTGTTCGCCGACGAGGGCCATGGGTTCCGCAACGGCGCCACCCAGGTGAACGTTCTGGAGGCCACCGAGGCCTTCTTCCGTCGGCACTTCCAGCTGTGAGCGAGCTCCTCGGCGGAACGGATCTGCTGCCGCTGCTGCTGCCCCTGGGTTGGCTGGCCCTGGCCATGGCTGCCCTCAGCCTGATCCTCACCCTGGGGCGCCGCATCGGCACGGCGCTGCAACTGCGCCTGTGGGGCATTCCGGAGGCCTTGGTGGCCGGTTTGCTCGGCCTGCTGCTGGCCCCCTCCGGACCGCTGCCGCTGCTGCCGGAACCGGTGATGCGCCTGTGGGCCGACTTGCCCCTGGTGCTGCTCACCCTGGTGTTTGGCTCGCTGCTGCTGGGCAAACCCCTGCCACGGCTCCAGGCGCTGTGGAGGCCGGTGTCGGCCCAGGTGTCGTTGGCGCTGATGCTGGCCTTTGGCCAGTACGTGGTGGGCGGCCTGGCGGTGTTGCTGGTGTTGCAGCCGCTGCTGGGGGTGAGCCCGATCATGGCTTGTCTGATCGAGGTGGCCTACGAGGGGGGCCACGGCTCCGCCGCCGCCATGGGCCCCAGCTATGCCGCCCTGGGGTTCCCCGGAGGCCAGGACTTCGGCCTCGCCATGGCGACGGTGGGGCTGCTGAGCTCCACCCTGGTGGGCGGCCTGGTGGTGGTGTTGGCGCGCCGGCGGGGTTGGCTGCTGCAGGACAGCCCCAACGGGCCATCCGCCCAGATTCCAACCGCCGCTGCGCCCCCGACCGGGCCACCCTCACGCGGGGCCGCCGCCTGGGCGGTGAACCTGGCGCTGGTGGGGGCCGCGGTGCTGATCGGCGAGATGCTGCTGCTCGCCCTGCGGGCGGCCACGGCACCGCTGGGGGGCACCGTGGCCACGGTGGTGGACAGCCTGCCGGTGTTTCCCCTGGCGATCATCGGCTCGCTGCTGATGCGCTGGGGGCTGGAGCGCAGCGGCCGCAGCCACTGGGCCTCAGCCCCGATCCAGAGCCAGGTGGGCACCCTCTCGGCGGATCTGCTGATCACGGCCGCCACCGCCGGCCTCAACCTCAAACTGCTGCAGGCCGACTGGCTGCCGCTCACGGTGCTGGCGGTGGCGGGGCTGGCCTGGAATCTGGGGGTGGTGCTGCTGCTGGGGCCGCGGCTGCTGCCGGCGGATTGGTTTGAGCGGGCGATCCTTGAGTTCGGCCAGGCCACCGGAGTAGCGGCCTCCGGGCTGCTGCTGCTGCGCATGGCCGACCCCGACGACCGCAGCGAGGCGCTGCCGGCCTTCTCGATCAAACAGTTGTTGCTGCAGCCCTTCGTGGCCGGCGGTGTGGTGACCGTGGTGGCCCCCCTGGCGGTGGCGGGTTGGGGGCTACCCGTTTGGACGGGCGTCTGCCTGGCGGTGGTGGTGGTGGCGGGCGGAGCTGGCCTGCTGCTGGCCCGGTTTCAGCCGGCCGGGGGAGCTGGCGGCGCCCCATAGAGCAGGGTGCGGAACTGGTGATGCACGGCGGCCATCTGCTCGGCGCTAAGCAGAGGCGGTTCCCCCAGCTGCAGGGCCTGCAGATACATCTGCGCCAGGGTTTCCACCTCAATGGCAATGCGCAGCGCCTGATCAAGACTGCGGCCCAGGGCCACCTGGCCGTGCTGGGCCAGCAGACAGGCCAACCGATCCCCCAGCGCCTCCACCGCCCGCTGCGAGAGCTCGGCGGTGCCGAAGGTGGCGTAGGGGGCGCAGCGGATGCTGTCACCGCCGGCCACGGCGGTCATGTAGTGAAAGGGGGGAATGTCGCGGCCGTGGCAGGCCAGGGCCGTGGCGTGAATCGAGTGGCAGTGCAACACCGCCTCGATCTCAGGGCGGCTGGCCAGGATGTCGGCATGGAGGCGCCACTCGGAGGAGGGGCGGCGCGGCGCAGCGCCGCTGGCACCGGGCAACGGCTGACCCGCCAGATCCAGGGCCACCAGATCCTCGGGCTGCATCTGGTCGTAGGGCAGGGAGCTGGGGGTGATCAGCATCCCGCCGGCGATGCGCACCGACAGGTTGCCGGAGGTGCCCTGGTTGATACCGCTGGCGTTCATGCGCCGGGCCACCGCCACCAGCTGCTGCCGCAGGGCCGGATCAGCCATGGCCGTAGAGCCCCCGCAGGCCGGCCTCCGTGGCGGGCGACACCCCCCGCTCGGTGATCAGGGCCGTCACCAGCCGCGCTGGGGTCACATCGAAGCCGGGGTTGAACCCGGGGCTGCCGTCGGGCGTGAGCTGCACACTGGCGAGCTCACCGGCGGCGGGGCCCGCCAGCACCCGCCCCTGGATGGCGGTCACCTCCTCGGGGCTGCGGGCCTCGATCGGAATCTCCGCCACGCCGTCATCGAGGCTCCAGTCGATGGTGGAGGCGGGCAGGGCCACGTAGAAGGGCACACCGTTGTCGTGGGCCGCCAGGGCCTTGAGGTAGGTGCCGATCTTGTTGCACACGTCGCCGCGGCGGGTGGTGCGGTCGGTGCCCACGATCACCGCATCCACCTGGCCGTGCTGCATCAGATGGCCGCCGGCGTTGTCCACGATCACGGTGTGGGGCACCCCCTCCCGGCCCAGCTCATAGGCGGTGAGTGAGGCGCCCTGGTTGCGCGGGCGGGTTTCATCCACCCACACGTGCAAATTCAGGCCAGCGCGGTGGGCCTTGTAGATGGGGGCCAAGGCCGTACCCCAGTCCACCGTGGCCAGCCAGCCGGCATTGCAATGGGTGAGGACTTGGAAGGGCTGCCCCTGGCGCTCGGGCGGACGCGCCGCCGCCAGCCGCTGGAACACGGTGAGGCCGTGCTCGCCGATGGCCTCACACATGGCCACGTCCTCATCGGCGATGGCGGCGGCTTCCCGCTGCGCCGCCTCCGCCCGCTGCGCCGGCGGCAGCGGCTGCACCCGATCACGCACCCGCTCCAGGGCCCAGCGCAGGTTCACCGCCGTGGGGCGGGTGGCATTGAGCTGCTCGAAGGCCGCCGCCAGGGAGGCATCACTGGGATCGGCCTGCAGGGCCAGCATCAGGCCATAGGCGCCGGTGACGCCGATCAACGGCGCCCCGCGCACCACCATCGTGCGGATCGCCGCGGCGGCAGCCTCCACGCTGGCCAGGCTCCGGGTGGTGAAGTGGTGGGGCAGCAGGGTCTGGTCGATCACGCCGACCGAACGGCCCTCCGGCTCCAACCAGATGGTGCGCCAGGCCTTGCCGTCGATGTTCATGGCCGCTGCAGCGCCGGGAGGTCACAGCCCCGATCATCCCTGGCGGCGGCGCGGCTGGCCTGGGGTGAGGGGTCAGATCGGCCGGTAACCAAACCAATCGGGCCGCTGCGGCTGGCTGCGACCCTCGGGATCGGGGCTGAGCTGCACGTGCCAGCGTTCACCCCCCAGCAGCTCCAGCTGCTCCAGGGCCAGGCAGTCATCCACGGCGCAGAGGTCGTCCTTGTGCTGCTGCAGCCCCCCTTGCAACCACTGGCGCTTGGCCGCCGCCTTGGCCGCCGCCGCGGAGCGGGCTACCACCAGGCCGAAGTGGTGCAGCTCCGCCAGGCAATCGGGGCGGTAGGCGCCCAGGTTCACAAACCACAGCCGCTCGGGCCGGGGCGCGGCGGGCTCCCGCCCCAGGCTCACGGTGTAGCCATCCACCTGCCGCACCGCCATGTAGGCATCCAGATGCAGGCCCTCACGCCTCCCGAACCACTGGCGCCTCAGGTCCGGAAGCGTCTCCTCGATGCTGTGGCCGGCCACAAAGCGAACATCGTGCAGCTCGATCAAGCTGGTGGCCGTGCGGCCACCGAGCACCACCAGGAACAACATGGGCTCAGGGGCCGTTGCAACAGCAGAGGGCACGGGCAGGCGGCGGCCGTTGGCCAAGCCTGCCAGCCGGGCCAGAGTGGAGTGCACTCCCCTAGCCATGGACTTCTTCGCCCAACAGTGGACCACCTACCGCACCGTGGTGGACCACGACCTGATGGAGCACCAAGGCCTGCGCGAGGCCCTCAGCCAGGCCCTGGCGGCCTGGTTCCAGGCCCGCAGCGCTGACGCCCTGGCCCCGACGCTGGTGGACCTGGGCTGCGGAGACCTGGCCCAGCTGGGGCCCCTGCTGCAAGCCCTGCCGCTGGCCGGCTACACCGGCCTGGATCTCACCGAAGCGGTGCTGCCCCTGGCGGCCGCCCAGCTGGAGGGGGCGGCCTTCCCCCGCCACTGGCGCTGCGGCGACCTGCTGGCCTGGGCCCAGGGGGATCTGGCGGATGACCCCAACCCCGAACCGGTGGACCTGATCCACAGCAGCTTCGCGGTGCATCACCTGGCGGATGCCGACAAGCGGGCCTGGCTCGAGGGCTGCCGGCACCGCATCCGTCCGAACGGCCTGCTGCTCTGGGCCGATGTGTTCCGCCCCGCCGGCGAAACCCTGGAGACCTACCTGCAGCGTTACCTGCAGCGGGTGGGGGAGCGCTGGCTGGTGCTCAGCGACGCGCAGCGCCAGCTGGTGCAGCGCCATGTGGGGCAGTTCGACATGCCGGCCGAACGGGGTGTGATCGAAGCCGCGGCCGCGCAGGCCGGCTGGCACTGGCGCTGGGCCTGGCAGGGTTCGCACAATGCCGAAGCGATGGCGGTGCTCACACCGGCCTGAGGCCCCTCAGCAGATCAACTGTGCTCGCGCAGGAAGCTGATGGCCCCCTGCAGCTCCTCCGCGAAGCGATCGATCTCCTCGGGGGTGGTGGTGAAGCTGAGGCTGGCTCGGGCGGAGGCGCTCAGGCCGTAGTGGCGATGCAGAGGCTGGGTGCAGTGGTGACCGCTGCGGATGCAGATGCCGGCGGAATCCAGCAGGGCGGCGATGTCATGGGCGTGCACGCCTTCCACGTGGAAGGCCGCCAGGGCACCGCGGTCGGGCTGCTGCTGCGGGGTGGGGCCCAGCACCGTCAGCCCCTCCACCGCCTGCAACCGCGTGAACAGCTGGGCGGTGAGCTGCTGCTCCCAGGCGTGGATGCGCTCCAGGCCGATGGCGTTGAGGTAGTCGAGGGCCGCACCCATGCCGATGGCCTCACCGATGGCCGGAGTGCCCGCCTCAAATTTGTGGGGCAGGCCGGCCCAGCTGCTGTGGTCGAGGTAGACGTCCTGGATCATTTCGCCACCCCCCAGAAACGGCGGCATCGCCTCCAGCAACGCCTCGCGGCCCCAGAGGAAGCCCATACCGGTGGGGCCGCAGAGCTTGTGGGAGCTGCCCACCAGAAAATCAGCCCCAAGGTCGGCCACGTTCACCGGGAGGTGGGGCAGGCTCTGGCAGGCGTCCACCAACAGCAGCGCTCCGACGCCATGGGCCAGGGAGGCCACCTCCGCGATGGGGTTGAGGCAGCCGAGGGTGTTGCTCACCTGCACCAGGCTCACCAGGCGGGTGCGTTCGCTGAGCTGGCTGCGCAGGTCGTCGAGGTCGAGGCCGCCTTCGGGGGTGACCCCGGCGTGGCGCAACACGCAGCCGGTGCGCTGGGCCAGCAACTGCCAGGGCACCAGGTTGCTGTGGTGCTCCATCACCGTGAGCAGCACCTCATCGCCGGGGCGCAGGTTGGCGTCCCCCCAGCTACGGGCCACCAGGTTGATGGCCTCGCTGGCGTTGCGGGTGAACACGATTTCGTTGGGGGAGCTGGCGCCGATGAAGGTCGCCGCCTTGGCGCGGGCCCCCTCAAACCCCTCGGTGGCCCGGGCGCTCAGCTGATGGGCGCCGCGGTGCACATTGGCGTTGTCGTGGTCGTAGTAGTGCTGCAGGGCCTCAAGCACCTGGCGGGGCTTCTGGCTGGTGGCGGCGTGATCGAGATAGATCAATGGCTGGCCCAGGCAGGCGGTCTGGGCCAGCAGCGGGAAATCCGGGCGGGTCAGGGCCGCCAGATCGGTGGCCCGATCGAACGGGGTGGCAACGGCAGCGGCGGAAGCGGTGCTGGTCATCGCGACTCCAGCTGCAGCCGCTCCTGGGGGCAGCAGGCACGGGCGGGGGGTGGCAGCTGGCGCAGCACCTCCTCACAGAAGGCCCGCTTCAGCAGACCGGCGGCCTGATCCGCATCGATGCCACGGCTCTGCAGGTAGAAGAGTTCCTCCGTCTGCAGGCTGCTCACGGTGGCGCCGTGGGCGCACTTCACATCGTCCGCCACGATTTCCAGTTCGGGCTTGGTGTCGATCCGGGCCCGGTCCGAGAGCAACAGGTTGCGGCTGAGCTGGGCGGCATTGGTGCGTTGGGCAGCGCGGGGCACCCGCACAGCGCCGTTGAACACACTGCGGCCCTGGCCTGCGGCCACGGCTTTGTGCAATTGATCGAGCTGCCCCTCCGGGCCGCCGAACTGCACATGGCTATGGGTGTCGGCGATCTGGCGGCCCTCCACCAGCTGCAGTCCCCGCAGGGTGCTCTCCGCCTGGCCATCCACCTGCAGCAGCCGCGGTTCCAGCCGCGCCAGGCCCCAACCCGCCGTCACGGTGGTGAGGGCCACCGTGCTCTCGGGCTCCTGCTCCAGGGCGAGGTGACCGAGCAGCGCCGCCTGCGGCGACCCCAAGGCCACGAGTCCGTAGTCCAGCCGTGCATTGCGGGCCAGGTGGGCCTCCAGCACCAGGCTGGTGAGGCCGGCCTGCTCCGCGAGAAGCAGCTGGCTCAGCTCCAACTGGGCCTTCTCCTCCAACACCAGCAGCACACGCAACGGCAGCAGGGCCTCCGGCTGGGCGCTAACCAGCTCCAGCCGCACCCGGGCGCGGCTGGCCACCCGCAGGGCCAGCACCCGGCCGGCGGTGGCGTGATTGAGATCCACGGGCCAGTGGTGCTCACA
>Ga0310331_10029_pt1 | contig 23039 bp, 24 predicted proteins | sample LakMicMDCLOrngC5_FD_195545 | JGI IMG/M metagenome (GOLD analysis project Ga0310331, IMG submission 195545) | Enriched freshwater cyanobacterial communities from Lake Michigan, Michigan, United States - MI23.DCL.Orng.C5 (v2) (version 2) | ecosystem: Environmental > Aquatic > Freshwater > Lake...
CACCGAGCCCACATAGCCGAATTCTTCTGCAAAGACAGCAAAGATGAAATCGGTGGATTGGATTGGCAGGTACTGCAGTTTTTGGGTGGAGAGTCCAAAGCCGGAGCCGAGGAAGCCGCCGGAGCCAATGGCCAGAAGGCTTTGCACGAGTTGATAGCCATCCCCTTGGGCATCGCGCCAAGGGTTGAGAAAGGAGATCACGCGAATGCGTTGGTACTCATTCAGCAAGATGCTCGCCGTACCCACCAGGCCTCCTGCTCCGGCGGCACCGAGCAGCAGGGTTTTGGAAAGGCCGCCGGCTAGGGCCATCAGCCACAGCAGCAGGCCAATGAGGGCAGCGGTGCTCAGGTTGGGCTGCTTGAGAATCAGCAGGATCAAGGCCCCCAGGATGCCGAGCCAAAGCAGTTTTTGGTCGCTGCCACTGCGTTTCCAATGGGCGAAGAGGGATGCCCCTTGGAGCACCACAAAGGGTTTGACCAGTTCCGAGGGTTGAATTTGGATCGGCCCAATCACCAGCCAACGGCTCGCCCCATTCACGGTGCTACCCACCACCAAGGTGGCGGCCACCATCAGAAGGCAAATCAAGAGGGCCATGGGGGCGATGTGCAGCCAGCGGCGCAGGCTGGTGCGGAGGCCGAGCCAAAGCAGGCCCCAGCTGGCCACCATCCAAATCAATTGCCGCTTGAGGTAGTAGGCGGCATCGCCCATTTCCCGTTCCGCCACCCACCAGCTGGAGGAGGTGAGCACCAGAACACCCACCACGCTCCAGAGGGCCACCATGCCGAGCACGAGGCGCGCCTCAGCGGGCCAAAGGTGCCATGGCAGGGGCAGCAAGCCTTGGGCCGCGCTGGCTTGCACGCCAGCAGCTGGGGGATCACGCCGGGTGCTGGATCGGGGCAAGGCTGGTGGGTCGGGGCGGCGAGGGTTGTCGATGGTCCTATTGAGCCGTGAAAGCTTGCTGCTGGCTAGGGATCAGACCACAAAAAAAGCCCGGCATGGCCGGGCTTGCTAAGCAGGGGTTTGGGCTCAGTTGCCAACGTTCTGTTGACGTCGACCTGTCACCAATTCGACCTTCAGGATCTTTCCGCCCTGCTTCATGATCCGCTGCTGCTCAGCAAACCAACTTTCGTAGGGAACCCACTTGGTGAAGAAGGTGTTCTGGAGCTCACGCTGGGTGCGTGATTTCTCAGGGCTGGGGATGCAGGCTGTGATCTTGAACAGGCGCATGGGAACGATCCGAGGGGTTGTGCCTAAGCGATTGGATCAGTTGCCCAAGCCGGAACTGATGTAATCGAAGTAGACACCCATCTCACGACCGGCATCAGGACCCACCAAGGCAGCGGTGGTTTCCTTCATGGCTTGGATTGACTGCACGGTGGCGCCAATGGGCACGCCCAGGGAGTTGTAGGTCTCCTTGAGGCCATTGAGAACACGCTCGTCGAGGATCGAGGTGTCACCGGCCAACATGGCGTAGGTGGCGTAGCGCAGGTAGTAATCGAGGTCGCGAATGCAAGCTGCATAGCGACGGGTTGTGTACATGTTGCCGCCGGGACGGGTGATGTCCGAGTACAGCAGCGACTTGGCCACGGCTTCTTTGATGATGGCCGAACCGTTTGCGCTGATGGTGGCAGCTGCACGAACGCGCAGCTCACCGCTGGCGAAGTACTGCTCCAGGCGGCCCATGGCAGAGCCGTCGAGGTACAGACCTTGTACGTCGGCCTGGTTAATGACGTTGGTGATGGCGTCTTGCATGAATCCTGCTTAGGGCGAAAAGACGGTGCGGAACAAAGGTGGGGTTCGGGGCCTCAGGAGAGGGCGCCAACCACGTAGTCGAAGTAAAAGCCAGCTTCTTCAGCATCGGCGCCGGTGAGCAGGCCCATGGCGGCGGACTTCATTTCGCGCACGGACTCGGCCATGGCCTCGAGGGGCGTGCCCAGGGAGCGATACATCTCGCGGGCTCCGATCACGCCGATCTCTTCGATCGGGGTCACGTCACCAGCAACCACGCCGTAGGTCACGAGGCGGAGGTAGTAGTCCATGTCCCGCAGGCAGGACGCTGTCATTTCCTCGCCGTAGGCGTTGCCGCCAGGGGAGATGACATCAGGACGCTTCTGAAACAGGGCGCCGCCGGCCTGTTTGACGATGCGCTCACGGCTCTCGCTGAGAACCTGCGCGACGCGGAGGCGACGCTGTCCAGCCGAGACGAACGACTTGATTTGATCAAGTTCGCCAGGGCTTAGATAGCGGGCTTCGGCGTCCGCGTTGATGATCGAGTTGGAGACGATGCTCATGCAGTTCTGCCTCGAAACAAGCGGCCGCCTTGACGGTGACCGGTATCCGGTGGGTAAGTGGAGAAATCGACTTGCGCCGATCGCTGAAGCATTCTGTGCCAAAGACCTTCGCTGTCCCCGGGCCCGGTAACAGTTCTTCACGGCCTATCTGTTTTTCAGATCCCTTCCGCCGCAAGGGCTCTGGCAAGCGACGCTAATGGCAACATGGTGTGGTAAATGTTCATCATTTTGTCTTACTGATTGGCGCACTTGTTTCACGATGCGACCACAATTTTGCGTTGATTTGTGTAGCTCAGCATAAAAACCTCCCAGCTGTGAAGTCGGAAGGTTGAGGGCTGAAGCCCGCTTTGGGTCTGGTCTGGGGGCGGGCCAGCCGACTTAGATGGCGGCCTTGCCAATGGTGGTTGGACGCCAACGCCGTGTGGGGGCAGGGTCTTGGCGGATGCTGCCAGGTCCCTGGCTTGGGGAGGGGCTACTCGGTGGGGCAACCACCGCACCACCGGAGAGTTGGGCAGCCCAGCTGCCCACAACCACGCGATTGCGATCGGTCAGGTTGCGCTGGATCAGATCGCCCGTGCTCCGGAGAGCTTGGGGCGGCGTCACATCAGGCCGCAGGCCTGCAGGCTCGACATAGGCGGCTGTCTTGAGGGACCTGTTGAAGCTGGGCACCTGCCGGGCGTTGCGGTCGGCGGGGGTGATGAAGCGTTCGAAGGGAACGGTGTCTTCGCCGAAGCTTTCGTTGTATTCGGAGCTGTTCAGCATGGCGTCAACCACGCCATAGAAGCCCTTGCGAGCCGCGGTGTCGAAGTAGGCGTTGATTTCCCAGCGACCAAGGGTGGGACGGCCCAGGATGCGGCGGTGCATCACCTCAATGGCTTTGGTGATGTAGAGGCCACTCCAATAACGGCGCCGGAACGCGTTCGAGCGGGCCACCTGGCGAATGAATTCCCGCAGGCTGATGTTGCCGTTTTCGAGCTTGATCTCTTCAACGGTGGTGCGTTCGCCGGCGTAGCCGGTATTGCCAAGGATCTGGTTGTAGACAGCCCGAATCACCGCCTGGGTGCTGGCCTCTGTGCCGCGAACACTGGGCTGGCCTCCGCGGCGGGGCACCGATGCTCCACCCGTGGCGATTTGCTGCAACCGCACCACCTTGGGCCCCACGCGCCTTGGGGTGGCCTTGCGGAATTGGGCCGTGTTCATTTGGCCCGGCTGATTGAGTCCGTTGCCAATCAGGATCCGACGGGAGTCGTAGCCGTAGGGCGCAGGCCGGGTGGCCACGGAAGCCCTGCTGGAAGGGAAGATCGCGCCGTAGTTGAGGGCTAACGGATCATTGCCACCGCCATAGACGTGCTGGTCGGGGTGGGGCTGGCGGTAGGCGGCGTAAAGGGTGACGTATTGGGGCGCGCCTTCAAACGGAGCGCTGAAGCGGAACAGCTTGCGGTTGGATCCCCAGCCGGCGCTCTCCTGGGCTTCTTCACCGAGGTCGCGGAGGTAGGGAACGGTTTCCTCGCCGAACACCTGGGCGTATTCGCTGGTGTTGATCAAGGCATCCACCAGGCCCTTGAGCCCTTGGGCGCTGACGATGTTGAAGTAGCGGGTGAATTCTTCCCTTGTGCTGATCCCCCGGCCAAGGAAGTGGCGGAAGGCCAATTCGACGGCCCGGCTATTGGAGAAGCGGCCGAAGAACTGCTGGCGGTATTCCTTGCTGTGGCCTAGGGCGCGGACGAATTCCCGCATGGAGATATCCATCTGCCGCACCTGGGTGGCCTCCACCGGGCACACCACTTGGGAGTAGGCCTTGGCGATGTCCCGTTCAAAGATTTGGCGGTAGGCAGCCCGCACCACTTCGGCCTTTTGGCTGCCGGTCATGCCGGGCTTCATGTTGAAGCGCTGGGCACTTTCTGCCGCGAGGGCATAGGTGGCGGGTAATTGCAGGCCCTGGTTTTCGGGGCTGCCAAGCCGCTGGCGGGTGGAAGGGGTGGGAACCTCCAATTCCTGAATCAGGACGTTGAAATACTGGATGACCAGCTCGCGAGCAGCTGGAGTGTCTTTCAGGAGGCCGGCTGCGGCAGCGCGCATTTCCTGCAGGGCCACGTTGGTGGCCGCTAGGGAGCAGGCTTTCTCAAGCACGTCCCGCAGGCCACGGGTGTTCACCGACAGGATGCTGGGGTCACCTGCCACCAGGGCATAGCCCACGTAGCGCAGGAACCAGGCGAGGTCGCGGATGGATTTTTTCATCCGGTCGGTGCCGTAACTGCCAACCGAAATTGGGCTGAACCCCGTGGGCAGCACGACGCGCACATCGGCATCGCCGCCGGCGCCATCGAGCAACCGGGTGAAGATGTTGCCCCCGGTACTGCCGGTGCCCTGGGCAAAGGTTTGAACCGATTGCTGGAAGGCTGCCTGGTCGGCGGCAAGGGCTTCGCCCCCGCCTGGGGCCTTAGGGGCACTGCCAATCGGCCCATCCAAATAGGAGAGGGGGGTCCCACCGGCAAAGATGCGGTTGGCCGCCCTGGCAACGATGAATTCGGCGTTATCCGAAAGACGACGGGCAGCTTGAACGCGCAGCTGTCCGCTTTGGAAAAAGGTGATCAAGCCTTGGAGTTCGCCCCCATCGGGGAAGCGATCCTGTTGCTCCGCCTGACGGACGCTGGAGAGCGGCAGGGTGTCGTAGCGCTGGGGAGCAACCCTGGTGCTGCCGCTGCTGGCGGTCACGGTCATTGACGAGAGCGAACCGGGTTTTGCCACGTTACGGCCGGCGGTCTGGGCCTTAGGGGTGGCATGAACAAATGTTTGCAGCTCGATGGGTTCGGGTGCTGGTTCAGGGGGGAGTCCATGAAATGCTCCCAAAGCTCGCCCCATGCCCGTTCGAGATCCCGTGACCGCTAACACCGATGCCGCCACCCCTGTGGTGAGTGCCTTTTACGACCGCTTCCCCTACCCCGGTGATCCCCTTCAGGACGGCGCACCGCCTGGATACAACTGGCGCTGGTGTATCGATAGTGCCCGCGCCTTTGTGGCCGGCGCCCTCCTCCCCCGGCCGGCGGAAGGCCCCAGGCCCTGGCGGATCCTGGATGCGGGCTGCGGCACGGGGGTCAGCACCGATTACCTGGCCCACCTCAATCCAGGTGCCGAGATCCTCGCCGTGGATATCAGCGCTGGAACCCTTGAGGTGGCCCGGGAGCGCACCCGCCGCTCGGGGGCCGCTGGCCAGGCCAGCTCGCTGCGCTTTGAGCAACGCAGCCTGCTCGACCTGGGCGGGGAAGCCCCCTTCGACTACATCAATTCCGTTGGGGTGCTCCACCACCTCCGGGAGCCTGAGGCAGGCCTGAAGGCCTTGGCCGCCCTGTTGAAGCCCGGTGGAGTGCTGCACCTCTTCCTGTATGCCGATGGCGGCCGCTGGGAAATTCACCGCACCCAGCGGGCCCTCAGCCTGCTGGGGGTCGGCACGGGTCAGGAGGGCCTGCGCCTGGGGCGAGGTCTGGTTGAAGCCCTGCCCGCGTCCAATCGACTGCGCCGTCACCACGAGCAGCGCTGGGCCCTCGATACCGCGGCGGACGCGAATTTCGCCGACATGTACCTCCATCCCCAGGAGACGAGCTACAACCTCCAGCGGCTCATGGCCTTTGTGGCCAGTGCCGACCTTCGCTTTGCGGGGTTTTCCAACCCCGAGGTGTGGAATCCGGCCCGATTGCTCCAAGGCGAGCTGCTGGAGCGGGCCCAGGCCCTGCCGGTGGAGCAGCAATGGGCCCTGATCGAAGACCTCGATCCCGACATCAGTCACTTCGAGTTTTTCCTGAGCCAGGGCGAGTTGGTTCGGCCCGACTGGGGTTCAGATGGGGCCCTGCTGGCGGTCACGGGTGAGCGCAACCGCTGCCTTTGGGGTTGGCCGGGCCTGACCCTGCTGGATTCCGATATGGCCCCCCTCGATCTCAGCCCGGATGGTTTGGCCTTGATGCAGGCTTTGGAGCTGGCGCCAGCTGGTACTCCCCTGGGGCAGCTTGCCCTCGGCTGGGAGGCCCAGCGGCAAGCGGCGGTGGCGCGCACCTTGGTGGCCCAAAGGGTGCTGCTGCCCGTGCTGGCCTAACCGGCGAGATCGCTTTCTCGGCCTGGGACCTGTCGAGGTCGTGATAGATTCCGCGCGCCTTTTGAGGGCTGAGATTCGTTTGTCGGTTTCCGTCCCCTGCTCGCCTGATGCCGGTCTATCGGCATCCGATCCCTTCGGGGAAGACGGGCTCGGGGATCAGGCCAACAACGACCTGGCCCGGCCCCATGGCCTGGCCCTGCCCAATGTCGACTGCGCGGTTGCCGATTCAGCTCCGGCTGATCCGAGCAATGGCATGGACGACTTCTTCAGACTCCAACGGCGCTTGTTGCTGTTCACCCTGCTGCTTTCAGCCGTAGTCGTGGCCATCACAGCAGTCGTTGGTCGTCCCTCCACGGCTTTCAGCCTGCTGGTGGGGGCACTATCTGGATTCGTTTATCTCTGGCTTCTCTGCCGGAGTGTCTCCCGACTTGGAGAAAACTCCCGGGGGATCAGCAAGGCCCAGTTCCTGGTCCCAGCTGTCTTGGTTTTGGTGGCTTCTAAGGTTCCCCAGTTGTCGATCTTGCCGGCCCTGCTGGGCTTCTTGATCTACAAGCCTGCTGTGATCCTTCAGGTTCTGCTCGATCGATCAACTGATTGATCAACTGTCATCGGCAGTTCATCACCCAGTCGTCCTTGACGGTTCGCCGTCCCTGACTCCCCTCCCCGTTCCGTCGCCCTTGCGACCCTGAACTCCCCATTGCTGGCTCCAATGCCTTTCATCCTTCCCTTTGCCGAACTGGAGGTTGGTCAACACCTCTACTGGCAACTTGGCAATTACAGAATCCACGGCCAGGTTTTTCTGAGCTCCTGGGTTGTGATCGGCGCCCTGTTGGCCCTGGTGGTGGTTGGTACCCGCAAGTTGGAGCGGGACCCTCGCGGCGTTCAAAATCTGTTGGAGTTCCTTTGGGACTACATCCGTGAGCTGGCCCGGGAGCAGATCGGTGAGAAGGCCTATCGCGATTGGTTGCCCTTCATTGGCACCCTTTTTCTCTTCGTCTTTGTCAGCAATTGGGGGGGAGCCCTGATTCCTTGGAAGTTGATCCACCTTCCCAGTGGTGAACTCGGTGCCCCCACGGCCGATATCAACACCACCGTGGCATTGGCTCTCTTGGTGTCGTTGGCCTATTTCTACGCGGGTTTGAGCCGCAAAGGTCTGCGGTACTTCGAGTACTACGTGGAGCCAACGCCGATCATGGTTCCCTTCAAGATTATCGAGGACTTCACCAAGCCCCTGTCGCTGTCCTTCCGTCTCTTTGGCAACATCCTTGCCGATGAATTGGTTGTGGCTGTGCTGACGTTTTTGGTGCCCTTGATCGTGCCCCTGCCGGCCATGTTCCTAGGCCTGTTCACCAGTGCGATCCAAGCTCTGATTTTCGCCACCCTGGCGGCCTACTACATCGGTGAGGCGGTGCACGAAGAGCACCACTAGTCACTCTTCCCTTTTGCAGAGTCGTCCCACGCTCTGCTAAATCTCCTGCGCGCAGGTCCGGTTGCACCCCGGGCCCATCCCTCGAGGGATGTCCCAGGCGCAGGGTTTTACTCCCGGTCCACCACGCGCTGTTTGGCGCCTCCCATTCCCCACTCCACCATGGATTCCATCACCTCCGCTGCGTCGGTTTTGGCCGCTGGCCTGGCTGTCGGCCTCGGTGCCATCGGCCCCGGCATCGGTCAGGGCAACGCAGCTGGCAGCGCCGTTGAAGGCATTGCACGTCAGCCTGAAGCCGAAGGCAAGATTCGCGGCACCCTGCTGCTGTCCCTGGCCTTCATGGAAGCTCTCACCATCTACGGCCTTGTGGTCGCTCTGGTGCTGCTGTTCGCCAACCCCTTCGCTGGTTGATCGCAAGGTGAGTGGCTGGATGGTGGGGGCTTGAGCCCCTCCCCTCCAGATCCCCACTTGCCGCTTCCCCGCCCGACCGTTCCAGCGCCCTCGCCCCAATGTCCAGCTGGCTTCTGCTTGCCGAAGCAGGTGCTCAAGAGGGAGGTCTCTTTGACCTCGACGCCACCCTGCCCTTGATGGCAGTTCAGGTGGTCCTCCTCACCTTCATTCTGAATTCGCTGTTTTTCCGCCCGGTCGGCCGGGTTGTGGAGGAACGCGAGAGCTTCATCACCACCAGTCGTGCCGATGCCAAGCAAAAGCTGGCCCAGGTCGAGCGGCTGGAAGCCGACCTCAAGGAACAGCTCAAGGACGCGCGTCAGCAGTCCCAAAAGCTGATCCAAGAGGCCGAGCAGGAGATGGACCGTCTCTATCGGGAAGCGATGGCAATGGCTACGGCCGATGCCAATGCTTCACGGGAGCAGGCCCGTCGCGAGATCGACGCTGAACGCGATCAAGCCGTGACCAAGCTGAACGCTTCTGCTGACCAGCTCGGTGCCCTCATCGTGTCCCGCCTGTTGGCAACGTCATGAGCATCGTGTTTTCTTCCCTGCCCATGAGCCATCTTTTGGCGGCCCATGGAACTTTTGGTCTCAATCTCAACCTGTTTGAGACCAACATCGTCAACCTGGCGATTGTCATTTTCGCCCTCTGGAAGTTTTTGCCAGGCTTCCTTGGCGGCATCCTTGAGCGTCGCCGTAGCGCGATCCTCACGAATCTCAAGGACGCTGAAGACCGCCTGGTCCAGTCCACCGCTGCGTTGGCCCAAGCCCAAGCAGATCTGGCGGCTGCCCAGCAGAAGGCTGAGCAAATCCGCGCCGATGGTCAAGCCCGCGCTGAGGCCCTGAGGCTTGAGAGCGAGAAGCGCACCATTGAGGAGATGGCCCGCCTCAAGCAAGGCGCCATGTCCGACCTCAGTGCCGAAGCCGCCAGGGTCACCGACCAGCTGCGCCGGGAGGCTGCCAACCGAGCCATTGAAAAGGCTTTGGCCATTTTGCCCGGAAAGCTGGATGCAGCAGCCCAGGCCCGACTCATTGATCAGTCCATTAATACCCTGGAGAACGCCTGATGCCTCTCCTGAATTCGATCGCCACCCCCTACGCCGAAGCGTTGCTTCAGGTGGCTGAATCCCGCAAGGAAACCGACGCGGTGGCTGAGCAGGTCAAGGATTTGCTCGCCATTTGGAAAGAGAGCGCTGCGTTGCGTGAGGCCATGGCTTCCCCGGTGTTGGAGCCCGAAGCCAAAAAAGCTGCTTTGGCGACCTTGTTCGCCGATCAGCTGACGCCTTCGATGCAGAACCTGCTCAAGCTACTGGCAGACCGCCAGCGGATTGCCGCGCTTGATGCGGTGCTGCTGCGGTTCCTCGAGCTTTATCGCACGCTTCGCAACATCACCCTTGCGAAGGTCACCTCAGCCACTGACCTCACCGAAGATCAGCAGGCCCAACTCAATCAGAAGGTCCAGGCGATTACGGGCAGCCAAGCTGTCGAGTTCGACCTCTCCGTCGATCCGAGCCTGATTGGTGGCTTCATCGTCAGCATGGGCTCCCAAGTGATTGATGCCAGCCTGTCTGGTCAAGTGCGCCGCCTTGGCTTGGCGCTCGCCAAGGTGAGCTAGCCCACCTCCAGGCGACCAGCTTGTCGCTGGCAACTCCGTTTCAACCATCTCCGCTTCCCAGCCTTTCCTCTCATTCGCCCCGCCTGCGGGGACTTCCTCCCATGGTTTCCATCCGCCCCGACGAGATCAGCGCCATCCTCAAGCAGCAAATTGAGGACTACGACAAGTCGGTTTCGGTCAGCAATGTCGGAACTGTGCTCCAGATCGGTGATGGCATCGCCCGGGTCTACGGCCTCCAGCAGGTGATGGCCGGCGAGCTGGTTCAGTTCGAAGACGGCACCGAAGGCATTGCCCTGAACCTCGAAGACGACAACGTCGGCGTGGTGTTGATGGGCGAAGGTCGCGGGATTCAGGAAGGCAGCACCGTGAAGGCCACCGGCAAGATTGCCGCTGTGCCCGTAGGCGACGCCATGCTGGGCCGCGTGGTGAATTCCTTGGGCCAGCCCATCGATGGCAAAGGCGACATCGCCACCACCGAAACCCGGCTGATTGAGTCGATGGCGCCTGGCATCATCCAGCGCAAGTCGGTGCACGAGCCCATGCAAACGGGCATCACCGCGATCGACGCCATGATCCCCATCGGCCGCGGCCAGCGGGAGCTGATCATTGGCGACCGTCAGACCGGCAAAACCGCTATCGCGATCGACACCATCCTCAACCAGAAAGGTGAGGACGTGGTGTGCGTTTACGTGGCCGTGGGCCAGAAAGCCGCTTCCGTGGCCAACGTGGTGGAAGTGCTCCGCGAGAAAGGCGCCCTCGATTACACCATCGTGGTTGCTGCCAGTGCGTCCGAAGCCGCCGCACTCCAATACCTCGCCCCTTACACCGGCGCAGCCCTGGCTGAGTCCTTCATGTACAAGGGCAAGGCCACTTTGGTTATCTACGACGACCTCACCAAGCAGGCCCAGGCCTACCGCCAGATGTCGCTGCTGCTGCGTCGTCCCCCAGGCCGTGAGGCCTATCCCGGCGACGTCTTCTATTGCCACAGCCGTCTGCTCGAGCGCGCCGCCAAGCTTTCCGATGCCATGGGCAAGGGCAGCATGACCGCCCTGCCCATCATCGAAACCCAAGCTGGAGACGTTTCGGCCTACATCCCCACCAACGTGATTTCGATCACCGATGGTCAGGTCTTCCTCAGCTCCGATCTGTTCAACTCCGGTCTGCGTCCCGCGATCAACGTGGGTATCTCCGTGAGCCGGGTCGGTGGCGCAGCCCAAACCAAGGCGATCAAGAAAATTGCCGGCACCCTGAAGCTGGAACTCGCCCAGTTCGACGAACTGGCGGCCTTCTCCCAGTTCGCATCCGATCTCGATGCTGCTACCCAGCAGCAACTGGCCCGGGGCAAGCGTCTGCGCGAGATCCTCAAGCAACCCCAGTTCAGCCCCCTGATCCTTGCCGAACAGGTGGCCGTTGTGTATGCCGGTGTGAAAGGCCTGATTGACGAGGTTCCCGTGGAATCCGTTGTGCAGTTCTGCCGTGAACTGCGTGACTACCTGAAGTCCAACAAGGCCGACTTCATCTCCAAGGTGCAGACCGAGAAGCAACTCAGCGACGAAGCTGAGGCCATGCTCAAGGATGCCATCCAAGAGGTGAAGTCGACCATGCTCGCCTCGGTTTGAGGAAGGGCATAACCAATGGCAAACCTTAAGGACATCCGCGACCGAATTGGTTCGGTCAAGAACACCCGCAAGATCACCGAGGCCATGCGCCTGGTGGCTGCAGCGAAGGTGCGCCGCGCCCAGGAGCAGGTCCTGCGCAGTCGCCCCTTTGCCGACCGTCTGGCCCGCATCCTGGAAAATCTCCAGTCGCGCATGCGGTTTGAAGATGCCGATGCTCCCCTATTGGAGCAACGGGACGTTGCCACCATCACCCTGTTGGCCGTGACCGGCGATCGGGGTCTGTGCGGTGGCTACAACGCAAACATCATCAAGCGCACTGAACTTCGCTACGCCGAGCTCAAGGCCCAGGGTTACACCGTGAATTTGGTGCTGATTGGTCGTAAGGCGATCACTTACTTCCAGAACCGCGCCAAGCTCTACACCATTCGGGCCACGTTTACTGGCCTGGAGCAGGTGCCAAACGCCAAGGAAGCGATGGGCATCGCCAGCGACGTGCTGGCCGATTTCCTCTCCGGCTCTACCGATCGGGTGGAAATCATCTTCACCAAGTTCATCAACTTGGTGAGCTCCAAGCCCGTATCCCAAACCTTGCTTCCCCTGGATCCCCAAGGGATTGCGCTTCCCGATGATGAGATCTTCCGCCTAACCACCCGCGAGGGTGAGCTTGGCGTGGAAGCCGGAAGCACTGCCAATGCGGTGGCCAAATTGCCATCCGATGTCGTCTTCGATCAGAGCCCGGACCAATTGCTCAATGCCCTGTTGCCGTTGTACCTGGAAAACCAGTTGCTGCGTTCGTTGCAGGAGGCGGCTGCCTCCGAATTGGCCAGTCGCATGACGGCCATGAACAACGCCAGCGACAACGCGAAGGCCCTCGCCAAGACCCTCACCCTCGACTATAACAAGGCTCGCCAAGCTGCCATTACCCAGGAGATCCTGGAAGTGGTGGGCGGCGCAGCGGCGATGGTCTAGTTGATTCGTTTGCTTCAACCAAGCTGATTGGTCGAGTCACCCGCGGATTGAGAGGTTCGCTTTTCAAACCTCAAACCCAGCATCCAAAAGGTCGTGTTGCCCGCAAAGCGGGCGCAACGGCCGGTGGACGCTGGGTTTTTTGTGGCTAGAAATGAATGGCCGACCCGAGCGGGAGGATGGGCCCTGTAGGGCATTACGGCGGGTGGTCATGACAACCATGGGAGGCTTGGGCTTGGGGCAACTTGCGATTGAGCCCTTGTTTCCGGTGGCCCTCGGGCGGGTGCAGCTGGCCCCGGATCCCTTGGACACGGCGTTCCAGTTGCAGGCGATTAACGAGCTTCGGGGTGGGGCCAGCTCCAATCCGGATCCGGGCTGTGCCTGGACTGGGGATCTCAATGGCGCCTGGCAGCTCCATCGCCACCCGACCTTTGCGCCTTTGATCGCCTCCCTGCTGGAGCACGCCCGCAGCTACTTGCAGGGCTTGGGCTTTGATTTGAGCCAGGTCTCCCTGCATCTGCAGCGCTGTTGGCCGGTGGTGAGCGAACTGGATCAGGTGGTGGGCCGCCACCATCACCCCAATGCCCATTTGAGTGCGGTTTATTACCTCAATGGCGATGGCAGTGGCCGCCACGGCTGTTTGCGCCTTTATCCCCACCGCCAGGTGAACGAATTGGTGCCTGGTCTGGCCGTGGGTCATGGGGGCCCCTTGGCTGGTGCGCAAGGACCCTGGAACGCTCCCTGGATTGATTTGGCACCCCAGGCCGGATTGCTGGTTTTGTTCCCCTCCCATCTCGACCACGCGGTCTTGCCCAACGAGGACCCCGATGACACCCGCTATTCGATCAGCCTGGATCTGGCCCTTTCGGCCCCAGTGGTGGGGGAGGGCGAGACTTCGCCTGAGTACCTGGCCCCCCATCCCAGCCAGTGGCACGAGGTTTAGGGCTGCCTGGGAGGATGGGCTGGCACGGCCCGCTGCTGCCCTTCCTCTGTGACCGACTCCCAAGCCTTCACTGTTGTCTGCGACATCGACGGCAGCAGCCATACCTTCCAGTGCGGCAGTGAGCAAACCGTGTTGGCGGCAGCTGAAGCGGCCGGGGTGGCCCTGCCCAGCTCCTGCTGCTCAGGGGTCTGCACCACCTGTGCCGCGGTGGTCACGGAGGGCACGGTGCACCAACCCGATGCCATGGGCGTGAAAGCTGAACTGCAGCAACAGGGCTATGCCCTGTTGTGTGTGTCCTTCCCCCGCAGCGATCTGAAGCTCAGGGCTGGCCAGGAGGATGCCCTCTACGAAGCCCAGTTCGGCCAGTACCAAAAGTGAGACTGGAGCCCCTGGAGCTGCGGCTTCTGCGCCAGGGCGGCCCGCTGCTTGACCAAGTGCGCCAGGCCTTGGCCGCCCATGGCCGGCCCCTGCGCTGGGCAATTACGGCGGTGGAGCCCAGCTCGGAGGGATCCGTACTGGTGGTTGAGGCCGTTGTCGTGGTCGAAGACGCCTGATGAGCACCGGAGCTTCTATGGCGCCCCCCATGCCCACCTTGCTGGTGATCCCCACTGGCATTGGCTGCGACCAGGGCGGCTATGCCGGGGATGCCCTGCCGGCGGCGCGGCTCTTGGCGGCCGCGAGTGGCTGCCTGATCACCCACCCCAATGTGATGAACGGTGCCGCCTTGTACTGGAGCGATCCCCGCATCCAGTACGTGGAGGGCTCCGCCTTGAATCGCTTTGCCACCGGTGCCTTGGGCCTCAGGCCCGTCAGGCGGCAGCGGCTGGGTTTGTTGCTGGATGGGGGCATGGAGCCCGAGCTGCGGCAGCGCCACCTGCAGGTGGTTGATGGCTGTCGGGCCACCTTGGGCCTGGAGATTGGGCCGGTGATCACCACCGACACACCGCTGGGGGTGCACCTGAGCCAGGGGGCGAGTGGGGCCAGTTGGGGCCAGCTGGAGCGCCCCGATGCCCTGCTGCGCGCTGGGGAGCAATTGCTGGCCCAGGGAGCAACGGCCATCGCCGTGGTGGCCCGTTTCCCGGAAGATCCCGAGAGTGAGGCCCTGGCGGCCTATCGCCAGGGCTCTGGGGTGGATGGTTTGGCCGGCGCCGAGGCGGTGATCAGCCATCTCCTCAGCAGCCATCTCGGCATTCCCTGCGCCCATGCACCGGCCTTGAGCCCCTTGCCCCTCGACCCCGGCTTGGATCCCCGGGCGGCAGGCGAGGAGCTGGGCTACACGTTTTTGCCCTGTGTGCTCGTGGGCCTCAGCCGGGCACCCCAGCTGGTGCCCTTAGAAGGAGCGTCATCAGCGGTGTTGGCCGATCCCCAGCTCCTGGCCCGCGAGCAGCTGGGGGCGGTGGTGGCCCCAGCTGGGGCCCTGGGTGGGGAGGCCGTGCTGGCTTGCGCCGAGCTGGGGGTGCCCTTGATCACGGTGGCCAATCCCTGCCTGCTGGATGTCACGGCGGCCGCCCTTGGGCTGGAGGCCATCGCCGCTAGCAGTTATGCCGAAGCGGCGGGGTTTGTCCTGGCGTTGCGGGAAGGCCTTAGCCCGGCTGCTTTGCGCCGGCCATTTCCCCGGCTATTCGCCCCTGGGATGGTCTGAGCGGCTGGCCTACAGAGCCGCAATCGGCATGCGCCAGCCGGTGCCAAAGGCGCGGCCGCTCACTTTGAGCAGGGGGGCGGCCTGGCGTCGCTTGAATTCGGCTCTCCGCACCAGCTGCATGATCCGTTCGGCTTGCTCGGCCTCCACTGGGCTGCCATCGGCGAGGCCCTGGCTGACGATCTCCTCAGGGCTGCGCAGCTCTTCGATCAGGGCTTTGAGAATCGGATCGAGCAGGGCGTAATCGGGCAGGGAATCGCTGTCCCGTTGGTCCGGGCGCAGCTCGGCGCTGGGGGGCTTGGTGCGGATCGCGGCGCCTACCAGCTCGCCGCTGCTAGGTAGCCCCAGGGCGGTGCGGCAGGGGCCCGCCGCCGGGCTGTCGAGCCAATCGCACAGGTCAAAGACGGTGGTTTTGTAGAGGTCGCCGATGACGGCCAGGCCCCCATTCATGTCGCCGTACAGGGTGCAGTAGCCCACGGCCAGCTCCGATTTGTTGCCCGTCGAGAGCAGCAAGTGGCCCTGCTGGTTGGCCACGGCCATCAGCAGGCAGCCGCGAATGCGCGACTGCAGATTTTCAGCCGTGAGCCCGTGGGGCACTCCATCCAGGGCAGGTGCAAGGGCGGCATCAAATCCCGCCATCAATGGGGCAATCGGCAGGGTGCGGGCCGCAAGCCCAAGCCGCTCGGCCAAGGAGGTGGCATCGCCGATGGAGCCCTCCGAGCTGTAGGGCGATGGCAGCAGCAGGGCCTGCACCTGCTCGGCCCCCAAGGCAGCGGCACCAATGACGGCCACCAGGGCTGAATCAATGCCGCCGCTCAGCCCCAGCAACACCTGGCGGAAGCCACATTTTTGGGCGTAGTCGCGAACGCCAAGCACCAAAGCGCGGAAGAGTTGCTCGTTGGCTTCGGGGAGGGGGGCGTTTAGGCCCAGGCCAGAGGTGGGGAGCTTGGTTCCAGGCGGTTCTGCGTTGTCTCCAGGAGAGCCGGCGCTGCCGCCAGCCCTTGGGGTTTCCCAGATGGCGACCTGTTCTTGGCAGCAAGCCAATTGGGCCGCCACCTTGCCGCTGGCATCCACCACAAAGCTGGCCCCGTCGAACACCAGCTCGTCGTTGCCGCCCACCTGGTTCACATAGACCACCGGGCACTGCAATTTTTGGCTTGCGCGGGCGGCGAGGCGATGGCGCAGGGCCGCCTTGGCCTGGCCAAACGGGGAGGCTGAGAGATTGAGCAGCACATCGATCCGGTGCGGTTGCAGCGCGGCTACGGGATCGGGACCAGCCAGGCGGTGGCCCTGCAGTTCCTCCTCAACCCAGAGGTCTTCGCAGATGGTGAGACCCAGCGTCCAGTTGCGACCTCCCTGCTGGAACTCCAGAACGGCGGGCTGGTGGGCCGCTTGGAAATAGCGCCGTTCGTCAAAGACGTCGTAGGTGGGCAGCAGTTGTTTGCGGGCAACGATGCGCCATTGGCCACCTGAGACCAGGGCGACGGCGTTGAACAGGTTGGGCTTCTCGGCTGCCGCAATCGGTTCGGCCACGCCCACCAGCAGGGCCAGGGAGGGGTGGGTCGCCGCCAGTTCGGCGGCGAGTTGATCCAAGACGTCGTGTTGGGTGCTGAGCAGGGCAGGCCGCAGCAGCAGATCCCTGGGCGGGTAACCCCAGAGCGAAAGCTCCGGGGTTACCACCAGATCCGCGTGGCCAGCTGCCGCTTCCTGGCAGGCCGCCAGAATTCGGGCCCCATTACCAGCCAGATCTCCCACCAGGGGATTGATTTGGGCCAGGGCGATGCGCATCAGCAGGGCGGCTCAGCAAGGCCATAGCGATTGTGCTTGAGCAAGGCCGGTAGGACGGCGGCCGGAATCTGGCTGGGGTCGAGCCGTTCGCGCACGGCAGAACTGGCGGTGGCGGGGATCTCCAGGGCCAGTTCCAGCGGCTGGGATCCCAGGGCTTCGAGGGCCTCGCGGTGTTGGCTGGTGAGGGGCCAGCCATGGCGGGGCACAATCGCCAGGAGGCAGCGGCCCAGGATTTGATCCGCCTGCTTCCAGCTGGGGATTTGGGCCGCTAGATCACTGCCCACCACAAACACCAGCTCGGCTGCGGGCCAGCGCTGGTGGGCCCGCTCCAGGGTTTCAATCGTCCATGGGCTGCTGAGCTCCTGGGCGAGCTCGAGCCGCGGGTTACCGATCGCTTCCACCAGGCAGCCCAACAGCTGGGCCCGCTCCTCCAGGGGCGCCCCGTGCTCTTTGAGCGGGTTGCTGCTGGCCCAGGTGGCAACGGCGGGATAGAGGCCCAGTAGCCCTTCGAGCAGGGCCTGGTGGCCGCAGGTGGGAGGGTCGGCACTGGTGCCAAAGAGGGCCAGTTGGCTCATGGCAGCAGGGCTTGCAAGCTCGAGCGCGGACTGGCGGGGGACTGGTGCTGCCAGGTGTTGAGCCACTGGCGCACCTGGGGATCGCTGTGGCTGAGTCGCCGCATCAAGGCCCCCGGCTTGCCGCCCCGTTCGGCGCCTTTGATCAGTTCGGCCGCCGCTAAGCGGCCCGTGCGCCGGGTGGTGTGCACGGCGAGGGCAGCCTGGGCGATGGCCACGGGGGCGGCGGGGGCCAGGCTGAGGCCTCCCGTGAGGGGGGCCGCCACCAGCAGCAGCTGGCGGACCAGGCTCAGCACCACTTGGATGCCGAGCTGGGCCCCACCCAACAGGGCGTTGTGGCCCGATAGGCGGGTGAGGAGCGCCCTGGCGCTGGTGCTGTGCATCTTCTGGCCATAGAGCTGGCAGAGCTGCAGCACCAGGGCCGTATCGCAGGCCAGGCCTCCGGCCAGATCCAAAAGCACCAGTGGATTGGCCGCCACTCCGGTGGCCTTGAGCGCCGCAAAGCGGCCGATCAGGCTTTGGGCGGCCTGGCGGCTGTGGCTCAGGCGCCAGCGCTGCAGCTGGTGGTGGAGGCGATCGGCAGAGCGCAGGGCATTGAGGGCCAGGAGCAGTTCACCGTGCTCCTCCAGTAACGCCACCAGGGCCTCCCGCAGGGGGCCAATGCGCGGCGCTTCGACGCTGCTGCGCACCCGGCCGTCGGCCAGGACGCTGGCTCGCCGGGGGGCCGCGGCGACGGCTACCAGCTCCAAGTGGCGGGCCTTTTGGGGCAGGCGCCGGCGGATGCTGGCGACCAGGGCGGCCTGCTCGCCAGCGGGCCAGCAATCGCAGCGGTTGAGCACCAGCAGCAGGGGCTTACCGCTGGCCAAGAGCGCTTCGAGGGCCTCGAGCTCGACGCTGGTGAGGTCGCCATCGAGCACGAGCAGCACCAGGTCGGCGCCGAGGGCCACCCGGCCCGCCAGGCGGGCCCGGCCGGCGGCGGCAATCTCGTCGATACCTGGGGTGTCGACCAGTTCGACCCGTTGCAGCCCCGCAATGGCTTGGTGCCACGGCTGGGCCTGTTGGTGGCGGGTGCAGCCATGGGCCACATCGGTGGCAAAGGCGTCATGGCCGAGCAGGGCATTGAGCAGGCTCGATTTGCCCACGCCCACCCGGCCGAACACGGCGACCTTGAGGTGCTGGCTTTGCAAGCGCAGCAATTGGCGATCAAAGGCCCCCAGCAGGCCTTCCACCACGGCATGCTCGCGCCCACTGAGCACCAGTTGCTGGCGCCACTGCTCAAGCAGCAGGCGGCAGCGCAGGGGGGTGGAGGGGTCTGGTGCCATCAGGTGGGCTCGCTTGCCGGCTGGGGGCGACGCCACCAGCCCGCCAAGACCGCCAAGACGGCTTCAGGACCAATCACACCCACGAAACCACCGAATTCATCCACCACGACCCGCACGCCCGTCGTGTCGCGCCGAAACGCGGTGAGCAGCCGATCGGCGCGGATCATTTCGGGTACGAATTCCACCGGTTCGCCGAGGGCGGCGGCGGTGAGGTTGTCTTTGCCCTCGAGCAGGGCCGTGAGCAGGCGTTCCCGGCTAGCCACGCTGAGCACCTCATCCACCTCATCGCCCAGCACCACCCACCATTCGGCATGGTTTGCCAAGAGTTCCGGGCGAAGTTGGCCAAGGCGGGCCCCGCCATCGAGGGTTGGGGCTGACACCCGCGGCACCATCAAGTCGCGGGCTGTGAGGTCGTTGAGCTGGAACACCTTGGCGATCATGGCCGCCTCATCCGCTTCGATTTGACCCTTCTGGGAACCGAGCCTGGCCAAGAGGCGGATTTCGTCTTCGTTGGTGCTGATTTCGTTGTCTTGGGTGATCGCAGGCAGCACCTGCTCAAGCAGCAAAACCAACGGAAGCATCAGCCGCCCGAGCCAATGCACGGCCCCCGCGCTGGCCAGGGCCACGGGCATCGAAAAACGGCTGCCCATGGATTTGGGCAGGATTTCTCCCAGCAGGATCACCAGCACGGTGAGGCCGATGGAAAACAAGGGCAGGGCGACCCCGGCCACGTTGTGGTTGTGAAGCACTGCAGCGGCATAGCCGCCCAGCATCAAGCTGCCAAAGATGTTGAAGCCGTTGTTGGCAATCACCAGCACCGCCAGGGTGCGGCCCAGGCGTTGGCGCAGTTGATCGAGCCGGCGAGCGCCGCGCAGCGGCTTGGCGCGGTTCGCCAATTCGTGCACCCGGGCCGGGTTCACCGTGAGGATGGCCGCTTCAATTCCCGAAGCCAGGGCCGAGCCTGCGATCACGACCACCACCAGCAGGGCCAGGGCGACAACGTCGTTCATTCAGGCCTGCATCTGGAGGAGGACATCGAACCGCGATGGGGTACGGAGCGCCAAGGTGGGCGCAATGCACCTATTTAATCGGCTCTGCCAACGGCTGCTGGCGGGGCTCGATCAAACTGGCGTGCAACCGTTGCGCTCCAGGCTGCCCGTTGATGTCGATCTTTGCCCAGCGCCGGGCCCGTTTTCTTGAGCAATTGGGTGGGGTGGCGGCCGTGATTCCGGCGGCGCCGATGGTGGTGCACCACGCCGACTGCGAGTACCCCTTTCGCCAGAACAGCGATTTTTGGTATCTCACGGGCTTTGACGAACCAGGAGCGGTGGCCCTGTTCTTGCCCCACCGCAACGACGCCCGCTTTGTGTTGTTTGTGGAGCCCAAGGAGCCCACCGCAGAAGTGTGGAACGGCTTCCGCTGGGGCGTGGACGGGGCCGTGAATACCTTTGGCGCCGATCTGGCCCATCCCCTTGGGGAGCTCCCCCAGCGCCTGGCCGACTACCTCAAGGGCGCAGAAGGGATTGCCTTTCGGGTGGGGCGCCATCCCCAGGTGGAGCCCTTGGTGCTCGAGGCCTGGGGCCAGCAGCTCGATCGGGCTCCCCGCAGTGGAGCGGCGGCCCTCGGCCTTGTGGCGCCTTGTCCACTGCTGCACTCCCAGCGCCTGCGCAAGGGGCCCGAAGAACTGGAGCGCATGCGGGAGGCCGCCCGCATCTCCGCCGAAGCCCATGAATTGGCCCGCCAGGTGACCCGCCCCGGCCTGAAGGAACGGCAGGTGCAGGCGGTGATTGAGCAGCACTTCCTCGAGCAGGGCGCCCGCGGCCCGGCCTATGGCTCGATCGTGGCCGGTGGCGACAATGCCTGCGTGCTGCATTACACCGCCAATAGCGCCGAGCTCCGCGATGGCGACCTGGTGCTGATCGATGCGGGATGCTCGCTCAACGACTACTACAACGGCGACATCACCCGCACCTTCCCGGTGGGGGGCCGCTTCAGCGGCGAGCAGCGGGCCCTCTATGAGCTGGTGCTGGCGGCCCAGGAGGCCGCGGTGGCCGCGGTGGCCCCTGGCCAAACCGCCGAAGGGGTGCACGATGCGGCCCTGCGGGTGCTGGTGGAAGGCCTGGTAGAACTCGGCTTGCTCGTTGGTGATCTGGATGGCCTGATCGACCAGGGGGCCTACCGGCACCTCTACATGCACCGCACCGGCCATTGGTTGGGGCTGGATGTCCACGATGTGGGCGCTTACCGCCTGGGCGAACACCATGTGGCGTTGGAGCCGGGCATGGTGCTCACGGTGGAGCCGGGGCTTTATGTGAGCGATCGGCTGCCGGTGCCGGAGGGCCAGCCGGCCATTGATGAGCGCTGGAAGGGCATTGGCATCCGCATTGAGGATGACGTGGCTGTCACCGAGCGGGGCCACGAAAACCTCACGGCTGGTGCCGCTAAGGCGGTTAGCGCGATGGAGCGCTGAGCCAGGACAAGAGGGCTTCGGGCTCCAGGGCTTGGGTGCTGGGCAGCACCCCATCGGCCCCCGCCTCGACCAGCCGGGCCTCGTAGGCAGCCCGGCGCTCCAGGGCTTGCGGGCCATGCAAATGGGGTGGGGCGACCGCCAGGCTGAGGAAGCGGGCATCAGGGCACTGCTGCCGGGCCCGTTGTACGGTGAGCACGTCGGCCACGGTGTCCCCCAGATAGGCGATGGGTGGACTGGTGGCATCGAGAGCCCCATCCATGCCTGCGCCGCTGAGCTGGCCGGCCAGCCGCAGTAGGCCGGTGGGATCGGGCTTGTCGGGGGCTTGGCCCATGGCGATCAGCGGTGGTGCGTTCAGGCCCAGCCGGGTTTCCAGCACGTAGCGGCAGGAGGGGGGCTCGGCACCACTGACAAAGCCCCAGGCCACGTTGGCCCTGGTCAAAGCGGCAAAGAACTCCGATTCCACCATCAGCGGCTCGCTGCCGATGAAGCCTTGCCAAAGGGCGGGGTCGCCTTCGGGGTCGCCGCCGAAATAGAAGCTGCCAAACACCTCCACCAAGGCTTCGAAGGCCGGGAGCGGGGCCTGGCCTGAGCGGCGCAGCAGCTCGAGGGAGGCTTCCCAGTCGTTGTTCCAGCAGCCCTCGCTTTTGAGGGTGTCGATGGCACCGGCATCAGGGCGGTGGCCACTGAAATGGTGGACCGTTTCCACGATGGCGCGGCGGTAACTGCTGCCCACATCCCTGATTACACCGTCAATGTCGAAGAGCAGGACGGCACGGGGGGACATCAGGGGGGCCATCAAGCGGTCGCATCCTGCTCGAACTGGGCCGCGGCGGCCTGGGTGGCCCCACTGGCGAACAGCCCTGCGGCGATGGCTGGGTTGATGGTGAAGGTGGTCATCCCGGCGGCCGCCAGCCGGGTGAGGTCGCTGGGGTGCCGCAGGCTGGCCACCAAGAGCCGCACCGAAGAGCCCACCCCATCGAGGCAGCGCTGCATGGCGATCAGCTCGCCGTGGCCATCGCGGCCGAGGTCGCAGATGCGGCCCAGGTAGGGGGCGATGTAGCGGGCACCAAGGGCGGCTGCCACCAGCACCTGGGCAGGCTCGTAGCAGGCGGTGAACGTGATCGGGATGCCCTGGCTGATCAGCTCCTTCGCGGCTTCAGCTCCCGTGGTGGTCACCGGCAGTTTCACCACGATCCGGTTGGGGGCGATGGCGTGCAAGGCAGTCCCGCACTGCAGCAGTTCGGTGGCGGTGCTGCCCCAGGCCTGGAGATGCAGTTCCTGGGTCCCAAGGTCCAGGGCGCGGCCACTGAGCTGGCGCAGATGGCCCAGCTCACAGGGCTGCTCGGCTTTTTTGAGCAGGGTGGGATTGGTGGTGACCCCAAAGAACAACCCGGTGGGCAGCCATCGCTCCCAGGCGCCGGGGTCGGCAGAATCGAGCAAGAGGCGCAGCGTCATGGCTGGGGATGAAGCCGGTGGCGCCAGGGCGGCTGGTAGGTTAGTCGTTTGAACCGTAGCCTTGAGCGTTGACCCCATGACAGCCACCGATAGCGCACCTGGCGCTGCCGTGAGCGAAGCCGTAGAGGCCATCGCCGCCGCAGACGAGACCACCACCCAGGGGCGTCCGGTGATGCGTGGTGGCAGTGCCGCCCTAGCTACCGCGACCATTGACGAAGACGGCGTGCCTTCGGGCTACACCCCCAAGGCCGATGAGGGCCGCTTCCTGCTGAAGATTCTCTGGCTGCCCGACAACGTTGCCCTAGCCGTTGACCAGATTGTGGGTGGCGGCCCCAGCCCCCTCACCTCCTACTTCTTCTGGCCCCGGGAAGATGCCTGGGAAACCCTCAAGACCGAG